>Ga0318568_10000280_pt1 | contig 19660 bp, 20 predicted proteins | sample GRESIP088b5f21_FD_203690 | JGI IMG/M metagenome (GOLD analysis project Ga0318568, IMG submission 203690) | Tropical soil microbial communities from Luquillo Experimental Forest, Puerto Rico - GRE.SIPMG.088b5f21 | ecosystem: Environmental > Terrestrial > Soil > Tropical forest > Bulk soil...
GTTCTTTCTTGCATTTTCCGGCAGCGTCGGGTTCTTTATGTTTTGCCCCTGGTAACCGGCAAGGATGTCCACGTTACCTTGCGGACGAATATCTATTTTCCCGTTTCCAAAAATGCGGTTAAAGAGATTGTCTGTAACGCTCAGCTTGGGCTTTTCCAATTTTTTATTGAGCCCCATGAGAACATCCGCTCTCTTTTTGAAATATTCGCGTTCCTGTTCCTGAGCCTTTATTTTAAGGTATTCGTCAAAAGTAAGTTCCGTTGGCGTGCGGTAATATTTCTCTCCTATCTTTTCGATGATGTAATATTTCCTGGTAACAGGATCATACTCAACCGTCCTTTGCAGATTGGCTGGATCTTTAAGATTGAAAGTATTTTTTTCTGGATTGGTAATCTTGTCTCCTCGCCTGTCATTGATTGGGAACTGCAGGGTATCAGGAGTTTTGGGCACCTGTGTTTGAGGCGCCGGCGTCTGCGGAACTTGTTGCGGTTGCGGAGGCACAGGCTGCGGTGGAACCTGTGCAAATGTATTGACTGTACCAGATGCAATGAGCACGGCAACACAAACAAGGATCCGAAGTCTTCGTGTGATATTAGAAAGATGAGTGCGCAAGGCTTTTCTCACAAAATTAGTTAGGTAGATAAGGCTCTATAGGCTATAAGGTTTTAAGGGCTTGTTTAATAATTTCTTCGATTTTTCCTGAGCCGGGATTTGCGGCAATTACTTTCTTCACAGCAAGCTCAGCATTAGGGCGGGATATGCCAAGGGCAACCAATGCATTTAACGCGTCGGTTTCCAAACTATTGTTTGCAGTAGACAAAATATTAACAGATGCTGCCAGTGATTGTTTATTTAATTTATCCCTTAACTCGAGAATAATCCTTTCTGCAGATTTCTTGCCAATTCCTTTAATTCCTTCCAGTTGTTTTGCATTTCCGTTTACAATTGCCCTCACAATTTCTTCAGGTCTCATTGATGACAGCATCACTCGTGCCGTGCTTGCACCAACTCCGCTAACGCTAATCAATTGAATAAACAGTTCCTTCTCCGCCACTTCAAAAAATCCATAAAGCACGTGTGCATCTTCCCTGATATGTAAAAAAGTATGCAAAAGTCCTTTGTCAAGCGTTTCGATACTGGAAAATGTATTCAGGCTTATTAAAACCTCGTAGCCCACTCCATGTACATCCACATGTACCACTGCAGGAGTTTTGTAAACAAAGTCGCCTTTTACATATGCTATCATAGAGTGCGAAAATAAGGGAATATATGTATGAATCCGAGCACGTTTTTTAGATTACAGCAAAAAATCTTAGTTATAGTAATTAAATCATTGTCAACTGCTTAGTAAATGAAATTAGCAAATGAAATGGGATATTTTTTTTGCACAAAAGGCTATCTTTTTTGATCGTGAAAACTGAGTTGTCAAGCGCGAAAAATCCTCTACTGTTTTAGACTTACATGATAAACGATCCATTCTCGATTAACGATTCGCGGTTCACGTTTCACTGTTCAGCTGTTGCCAACTGTCAGTCTGATAACATTTTTCCCTTACTTTTACGGCCCAATTAGAATAAGAAAGATCATGATTTCAAAAACAATAGCCGCTGTTACAGCAGTAGCAGGACACACCCCTGAAACGATACTCACGAATTTTGACCTGGAGAAAATGGTGGAAACAAATGATGAGTGGATCAGAACAAGAACAGGAATTTCCGAAAGAAGAATTTTAAGAGGCGAAGGAAAAGGAACTTCCGACATGGTGGTTCCTGTAATTCATCAAATCTGTGAAAAAAGAGGAATAAAACCAACCGATCTCGAGTGTGTAATTGTTGCAACAGTTACGCCCGACATGGTTTTCCCTTCAACAGCAAATATTGCTTGTTCAAAGGCCGGAGCAACAAATGCATGGAGCTTTGACATCAGTGCAGCATGCTCAGGTTTTTTATACGCTTTGGCTACCGGTTCTTCTTTTATTGAAAGCGGCCGTTATTCAAAAGTACTGGTTATAGGTGCCGATAAAATGAGTGCCATAATCGATTATACAGATCGTAACACCTGCGTACTTTTTGGCGATGGCGCCGCGGGCGTTTTGCTTGAGCCAAACAATGAAGGCTACGGCGTAGTAGACAGCATCCTGAAAAGTGACGGAAGCGGTGCCCCATACCTTCACATGAAAGCGGGCGGTTCATTGAAACCTGCTTCTGTAGAAACGGTTACAAAAAGAGAACACTTTGCATACCAGGAAGGTCAAACCGTTTTCAAATTTGCAGTTACAAGAATGGCTGATGTGTGCGAAGAACTGATGCACAAACACAGTCTTACTTCAGAAAACATTGCATGGCTGGTACCTCACCAGGCGAACCTGCGCATTATTGATGCGACAGCAAACCGCATGGGATTGCCTAAGGAAAAAGTAATGATCAACATTCAACGTTATGGTAATACCACTGCTGCAACCATTCCTTTGTGTTTGGCAGATTGGGAGAGCCAATTGAAAAAAGGCGACAACCTTGTGCTGGCTGCGTTCGGCGGCGGATTTACGTGGGGCTCGACATGGTTGAAATGGGCATACTAGGAGGAGTTAGGAATTAGAAATTAGGAATTAAGAATAGTCCCCGATTGTTTATCAGTAAAACAATCGGGGACATCTTTTTAGGAGCGAGCATCTGCGACCTTCCGGAATTCTTAATTCTTAATTTCCCCAATGAACATTATCGTAAAGCCTCTTGTTGTATAAGCCAATGAAAACTCGCTTATTAGCAATCTGCTTTATTTTCTTTACGCTTTTTACCTCAGGGAAATTATTTGCTCAAGCAACAAAAGAGGTTACGCATCAGTATCAAACATGGCTGGGTTATATGTCATCTACCCAGATCAGTGAAAAATGGTCATTGTGGAACGATGCACATTGGGTATTTAATCATGGCTTTTTTATAGTACGAACCGGGCTCACTTACAATTTTCCTAAAACAGCAATTACTGGCGGTTATGCATATGCGAGATTGCCCATTAGCGGCCAGGATGGACTTCCCCGGCAAGAGCACCGGCCCTGGGCGCAGATTGTTTTTACCGTTCCGCTATCACACGACTGGTCTCTCACAGAACGTGTTCGCTATGATGCCCGCTTTCGACAAGACGTGGTAAATGGAAAAACAACGGATACTTATTCTTTCGTAAACCGCATTAGATTTCAAATCAATCTTCGCAAATCCATTCCGCAATGGAAATTTGATGGCAACGAACCTTTTGTTGCATTGGCGGATGAAGTGCTTCTCAACTTTGGAAAAGAAATAGTGTACAACACTTTCGATCAAAATCGCCTTTCATTAATGGTGGGTCTTAAAAGAAAAAACATTCAGTACATGACCGGCTACATGAGCAGGTTTGTACAACATTCAAGCGGCAATTCTTATACGCAAAATAATACCTGGGTAGTGTGGGTGGTTCAAAAATTCTCGTTCCGCAAAAAGAAACCGAACGACCAGATGGATATGCCGGGCGCGGATTAATTGAAAATTGAAAGTTGAAAATTAGTTGAGAATGGAGAGTTGATAGTGAAAATAAAAGAAGAAGTCGCACCGGTATGATGCGACTTCCTTTTATCTCCGCGTTGAAAATCATTTTCAATTTTCAACTTTCAATTTTCAATTAAACTAACTTTCCTCCTCATAGTACAACTTATAAAACTTCTTCCCCGTCATTTCATCGTAGCCCTTTTCCATGAGGTCCTTTCGGCCGTGGATGTAGAGACTAAAGTTTTTATCTAATTTGATTACGCTTTTGAAATTTTTGTCCTGTTTTTTTACAGCTGACAAACTGATATCGAAATCGTCTTCTATTTCAAAGTTTCTTGACTTTTGATATTGTTGTTTGTACTCCATGAACGTATCAACCACTTCCGGGTGGTGGATCACTTCTTCAGCAAACTCCTGCATGTTGAACTGGTCCTTGGTTTTAAAGTATTCCATTGAACGGTTCATCAGATCAACCTGGTCACTTTTGCTAACATCAAATTTTTCTGCGTATTCGTTATCAATGAAAAGCTTGCACAAGCCAAGGTATTGATCCGTGTTGTGATAGTCGTTGGCGGTTGGTTCTACCTGCAAGAAATCTGTTATCCAGTAACGTGTATCGTTTTGCTTGTTGGTTTTATCTACCACACAAACAGTGTAACCGTCGTTCTGATTGGTATTGAAAATTAGACAGCCTTTATCGAGCTTGTTGATATCAATGCCTTCGTCCTGAATTACTTCCCAGCTTTGCCCATGCGGAAATACTTTCAGGAAAGTCTCCTTTGTTTCTGATTTAAATAAACCAATCGCTTTGTGCGTTTCGCCGCCCAACATCACATTATCAAAAACGGCTACATACAACTCTCCTTCTTTCACTTTTACATGCGTTGATTTGCTGTATAAAAAGCTGGCTATTTTTATAGATTCTTCGTTGAAACTTTTGGAGTCTTCGAAAATATTGGTGACATAATTGTACACTTCGTTCATGCTCAAATCACTCAGGTGAGTGAAATGATAGTGTTCATTTTCATTAAAGGGCGATAGAAAATATTTTGTCAGCATGGCACTCACCACATCATCATTCAGCGTCAATGCATTCGCAGAAAATTTCAACTCTTCATTGCGGCTGGGGTTGCCCACTTTATGCACGATAACTTGCTGTAGGGTTACGTTTTCAATTCCTGTCATTCGGCAAAAGTAAATTGAATCATTGATTTATTGAACGCCGTGAAGGAGTTGTTAGTTGTTTGTTGATAGACTTTATGTGCACTCTTCTCTCCTAACAACTAACAACCCGCAACTAACAACCTTTTTATTTCTTCATAATCTCATTGCTTACACTCTGCCATGAAGGATAAACGTCTTCCGTCCCCAATACCCTTCGTGCAGTATCCACGAACGGTGGACGAAAATAAGCCGCCAGTAGCAAAACATTTGCGCCATGCTTCGGATCAAACGGAGCGCCTATTTTGAATCCTCCTTCTCCATTGGCGGCACGTTTTCTGTCAAACTCTACTTTGCTATTAGTGTATTCACCATGCGTTTTCTCACCAACGACATAAGGCAGCAACCATGTAACTGACTTTTCAACCGACGTACCTATTGGAGAAGTAAATGAATAGTAGTCTGTGTTAGTAGCACGTTTCAAAACAATACAGAGTTTCAGCAAAGGTTCCAAATCATATACGTGATAATGCAAGGCATCACGTTCTTCAAAGTCGATGCTGGAACCATCCAGCAGAAGATTCACCGCGAGATGTTTTTTAAAACCTTCGATGGTATATTTCTGCAAATGCTCGTCATTAATGGACCAGGCGATTTCGCCGATTATTTTCAGACGATGTGCATTCCAGTTGTTTTTGGACGTCATTCTGTCCGGGTTGTTGTACTTGGCGGTAATCTCCAGGTTGCCGATCTTTCTCCACCACTCTTTTATTAAAGTGGCGTCGCTTCCCTTTATATCTTGTTTTATCAAATCATACCCTTCTATTGCGCCATCCAGATTGGTATCGTCAATCGGGTCGCCATTGGGTATAGTTTTGGTGGCCCATGCCTTTAAATATTCTGTCGCTCTCACGAGGTATTTTTTATCACCGCCTATTCGATAGACGAGGCTAAGAGCGTATATCTTCGGCATATCCTCCAACGCCTTTCGTGTGGCCGTTTTCTTAGGATCGCCTTGCAGCAAGCCTTCTGTTCGGATGGTATCAATAGGGTTCGGAGATTCATTCAATGCAGCATCTGCCGTTTTTTGAAACGAAGCATAATACTTTTTAATTTCTGCATTGGATTTGATGGCAGATTTCAGGTCTGCGATTTCCTTTTTATTAAAGGATATGTACTGTGCGAAGGAAGAAATTCCGGCAAACAATGCGAAGGCAGATACGATTAGTTGTTTGGTCATGAAAAAGTGTTGTACCCAAATGTAAGGAATTAGTTATTAGGTAATAGTTGTTAGGCCTCATGTGTCGCTTCCGACTTAACAACCAAAATAATTCGTTCATTATTTTTTTATCTTGGGTTGGGAATACTTTTTTAAAATCTCTGCTTCAAAATATAAATCTGCATCATCATACTCAAACCGAGAGGAGTGAGAATATCGATTACCGTAATATTCAGAAATTTCATGCGCACAAAGCCCGGAAAGTCCTTCGTCAATTGCTTTTGCGTAAGAATAACATCCCGCTTCAGTCCATTTGTCCTCGGCCATCAAATTCGCGTATTCATGTGCAAAACGCTCCGATTTTCCATTTGCCATTTGTTCTTTATATGTTCTTGAATATATCGAAGCCTGATTATCGGGATTATTAGCTCCTTCACCTTCATTCATGAGATACAAAAAGTACCTTTCAAAATGTTCATCTCCATTAACTGCCTTACAATGTGTTTTCATTTCTTGTTTTGCAAAAAATGTATCTATTTTATAAAGTTCCGTATAAGCATCATTGAATGCATGATTATGTTCTTCCAAACTATTTGCATAAATATTTGCCCATTTTTTGCTGTGTCCTTTTTTTATTTCCTCCATATATTTATCAACATATCGGACGCCAAATCTTATACAAGATTCTTTAATTTCCTCTTTGTAAAAGCTTTCTTCTGAAAGCATTTCTTCGATTTCAATGTTAACTCGTTCTATAAATTCCTGGTAATATTCTTCAGGAATATTGTTCTCTAGCGCAATATTTTTGATTTCGGCGAGGCTGTAATATTCGTTAATTAAATCTTTCATTATGGGCTATTTTATCAACTTTGAATTTGGCTTAAGATCAAGTGTAAAGCTTTAATGCGATCATATAATTGAACTATTTGACTCCTGCCTTCTACAATAATTTTCCAATCAGAAATATCTGTAGTACAACAAGCGAGATTCGCCATAATTAAAGTTTAGAATTACGAATTTGATAAAGAGCATGTTATCTATACTGTGGTTGCATTTAATGTGAAACTTATTTTTTGCTGCAATAACTTTAGGATACACGCACTATTTACAACTTCAATTGTTCACGTCCTCAGTTACTCAATTATTCACTTATTTCAATAATTTGCACCCATGAGCATAACAATAAGAAGGGCCGTAAAACAAGACTGCCCGCGACTAATGGAACTCATTCATGAACTGGCTTTGTATGAAAAAGCGCCGCATGAAGTGACTGTTACGTTGGAGCATTTTGAAGAAAGTGGCTTTGGTGCAAACCCTGTTTGGTGGGCATTTGTAGCTGTGGAGAACGGAATCATACAAGGCTTTGCCATGTACTATATCCGTTATTCTACATGGAAGGGGCAACGCATGTGGCTGGAAGATTTAATCGTAACGGAAGAAATGCGCGGCAAAGGTGTTGGCAGCTTATTGTTTGACGCGTTAATTGAAGAAGCAAAAGAGAAAAAATTCAATGGCATTGTTTGGCAGGTACTCGAGTGGAACGAACCGGCGATTAATTTTTACAAAAAACTGAATGCGAGTTTTGATCCGGAGTGGATCAATTGCGCATTGTCAATTGAAAATATGTAGGGCGCATTGCATTCGCCCTTAAAAAAGAAGTCGCACCAAATTGATGCGACTTCTTTTTTATTCATGCGTTGAAAGCCTTTTTTCTATTCAAGCACCTTTTGGGTGTAACAGGGCGAATGCAATTCGCCCCTACGATTTTCAATTAATTCACTCCCTCTGCCACAGCCTTCTTATCTATCTTCATGATCAGTCCCTGCAACACTTTGCCAGGGCCAACTTCTGTAAATTTAGATGCACCGTTCGCGATCATTGCCTGAACGCTTTGTGTCCATCTTACGGCGCCGGTTAACTGATCGATGAGGTTATGTTTAATTTCTTCTTTGTCGATGACCGCTTTCGCAACCACGTTTTGATATACTGCGCAAGTAGGCTGGTGGAAAGAAATGCTTTTTATAGCAGTTTCCAGTTCTTCTTTTGCAGGCAACATCAATGGTGAGTGAAATGCCCCGCCCACCGGCAAGATCAATGCACGTTTTGCACCGGCTTCCTTCATTTTTTCGCAAGCGATTTCTACTCCTTTTACAGAGCCGCTTATTACCAATTGGCCCGGGCAGTTATAGTTTGCAGGCACTACTACTTCGCCGGTTTCGGCTTGTACCTGTTTGCAGATCTCTTCTACTTTTTCATCGTCCAATGCCAATACCGCAGCCATTGTAGAAGGCTGTAATTCGCAGGCTTTTTGCATCGCTTTTGCACGAACAGCTACCAGTTTCAATGCGTCATCAAAACTTAAAGTGCCGTTTGCCACCAATGCAGAAAATTCACCCAGCGAGTGTCCCGCAACCATGTCCGGACGGGCATTGTCTATGCTTCTGAATGCAATAATAGAGTGTAAAAAAACTGCGGGTTGTGTAACGTTTGTTTGTTTAAGATCTTCTTCAGTTCCATTAAACATTACATCGGAAATGCGGAATCCAAGCACTTCGTTTGCTTGTTCAAATAACTTTTTTGCGAATGCACTTTTTTCATAGTGGTCCTTACCCATACCCGGGAATTGTGAACCCTGACCCGGAAATACAAAAGCATGCTTCATGTTATGGTAGTTCAGTTTTTAAAAGCGTTAGAAAAGGTCGCAACCGTTTAATTTTCAGACAATTAACAGAAAATCACAGCTCCTCTTTTTCTTCTCAAGTGGGCAAAAATATAAAAGTTAATGGCTGGAAAATCACATGTACTAAAATAGTTGAAATGCCGTTGCCCAAGTTTACAAGGGTGGGGAACGTGACCCAAAGTAATATATCTTTTGGTAAAAAAGAAAGAGATTTACCCTGCGGCAAATCTCTTCATGTATCTAAATTTTACAACGATCCCTAAGTTATAATTCAGTTTTCAGCTGAATGTATTGTAGAAATTCTTCTTTCACATTCGCGTTCTGAAATTTTCCACCGTAAAATGAAGTAACGGTAGAAGCGTTGGTGTCCTGTATACCGCGACTGGAAACACACAAATGTTTTGCATCGATTACTACGGCAACATCTTCTGTATTCAATACCTTTTTAAGTTCGGTAGCAATTTGCACTGTCAGGCGCTCCTGCACCTGCGGTCTTTTTGCAAAATACTGAACGATCCTGTTCAGCTTGCTAAGTCCTATCACTTTACCAGATGAAATGTACGCCAGATGAGCCTTTCCAAAAATAGGCACAAAGTGGTGCTCGCAGTTGGAGTAAAAGGTAATGTCCTTTTCCACCAGCATTTGGTTGTATTTATACTTGTTGTCGAACAAGGCGATCTTCGGCTTATTCGCTGGATTCAAACCGCTGAAAATTTCCTTGATGTACATTTTTGCAACGCGGTGCGGCGTCCCTTTCAGGCTATCATCGGTAAGATCCAAACCCATTATTTCCATGATAGATTGAAAGTGTTGCTCGATCTTTTGGATCTTGGTTTCATCATCCATTTCAAATGCGTCTGCACGCAAAGGAGTGTTCATAGATGTTGCCAAATGATCATTTCCCACTTCTTCTGAGTTAAGCATGTTTAGGTCAATTGTATCCTCATTCAGCAGGGAATTCAACGTAATTTCTTTCTGTTTCATATAAAATAACTTTTACGTCCAAAGATTCATCTATTTCACGGCGCAATATTTCCCATATAACAATGGCAATATTTTCAGCCGTTGGATTAAGACTTTTAAATTCTGCTACGTCAAGGTTAAGGTTCTTATGGTCAAACTTGTCCATTATATTCTTTTCAATAATATGGCCAAGCTTTTTCATGTCCATAACATATCCCGTTGTTTTGTCAACCTCACCGGTTACCTTAACAATCAGTTCATAGTTATGGCCGTGATAGTTTTCATTATTACACTTACCAAAAATCTTCTTGTTTTCTTCGGCAGACAAAGCAGGATTATGCAGCCTATGGGCGGCATTAAAATGCTCTTTCCTGTAAACTGACACCTTTTTCGCCATGCTGAATTACTTAATGACTTTCCTTAAGTGCAATTTTTAATTAAAAATGTTTTTTAAGATTAACCGCCTTAAAACTGAAACAGAAGTCTGCTGTACAAGTAATAAGACTCACGTGCGGCTCCTAAGTTAATCTTATGTTTTGCATGGGTTTATCACCGTGCAAGAGAACAAAAATATACTAAAAAGTGGATTGTTAGGTATTTCTTTTGTCATTTTTGATGACCGGAATCATAAGGTCCATCGCCAATCATAAATGGCGAATAAACAACCTGCCCTTATTCACGACTCACGTTTCTCCATTCACGCTAATTCCCGACATTTGTTCCGTCAAACCAATAATAATGAACTACTTACTGGTAGCCGCCACACCTTTTGAAATTGCCCCAACTGTAGAATTAATTAAGCAAAAAAAATTAAATATTGATGTACTGATTGCAGGAATTGGAATGCTCGCGACAGCTTATCATTTAACAAGAAAACTTGCTGACAAAGAATATGACCTCGTTATCCAGGCCGGCATTGCAGGATGTTTTGATAGGAACATTCAACTTGGAGAGGTGGTTATCGTAAAAGATGAGGTGATAGGTGATTTAGGCGTGAAAGAAAACAAACAATACAAGGATCTGTTTGACATGAATTTTCTTGAGCCCAATGACTTCCCCTATTCATCAAAAGTTTTAAAAAATAAAAACAAAGAAGCGTTGAAACTTTTGAAACTTCCAAAGGTTGCCGGAGTTACGGTGAACCAGATAACAACTGCCAAACCGGTAATTGATTTATACGTTAGTAAATATAACGCAGTTGTTGAATCGATGGAAGGCGCTGCATTACACTATATTTGCAGCCAGGAAAAAACACCGTTCCTTCAACTTCGCAGCATTTCAAATTATGTAGGTGAAAGAAACAAAAGCAAGTGGAAAATAAAGGATGCGATTGTGAATTTGAATGAGGAATTGAAGAAGGTTTTGAGTAATGAGTTATGAGTTTTGAGTAGAAGGGAAGCCGCAGATTTTAACTTTTTACATCCTTCCAACAACTATCAACTAACAACAAACAACTATCGATGAAGCTAACACTCGGAATATCTCCCTGCCCAAACGACACTTTCATTTTTGAAGCGATGATCAATCATAAAATTGATACAGAAGGTATTGAATTGGATGTGCAATTGGAAGATGTGCAAACGCTTAACCAGTGGGCATTGCAGGGCAAACTGGATGTCACAAAAATAAGCTACGGCGTGCTGCCTTTGTTACAAAAAAATTACACGCTGCTGGATAGCGGCGGCGCTTTGGGTAAAGGTGTTGGCCCGCTGTTGATTGCAAAAAAACAAATTGATCATTCGGAAGTTTCTTCGTGCACAATTGCCATTCCCGGAGAAAATACAACAGCAAATCTTTTGTTCTCACTTGCTTTTCCCGATGCGAAGAACAAGCAATACTTGCTGTTTTCAGAAATAGAAAATGCAGTGTTGAATGGCGATGTTGATTGTGGTGTGATCATCCACGAAAACCGTTTTACGTATCAGCAAAAAGGTTTGGTGAAATTGATGGATCTCGGTACCAATTGGGAAGAAAAAATGAATTGCCCCATTCCGCTTGGCGGCATTGTGATGAAAAAAACTTTCGACGAAGAAACCTGCGAAAAAGTAAATCGCGTGATCAAGCGTAGCCTTGAATATGCATTTGCACGCTACCCGTCTCTTCCTGATTATGTAAAACAACATTCACAGGAAATGGAAGAGAATGTAATGCGACAGCACATTGAGTTGTATGTAAATGATTATTCTCTTTCTCTCGGAGAGAATGGAAGAAAGGCGGTGAGTACTTTATTGGAAGTGTATGAGAGAAATCATCAACCTGCGAGCATTTCATAACTGAATAATTTAGAGGTTGAATACGCAAATGGGTTTTACACTTTGAAACATTCAGTTATTCAAGTTATTCAGCCGTTCCGTTACTCAGTTATTTGCTTTCAACGCTTTCGAATACTCCCCCAAACATCTCTTCCTCGCAAACTCATGTTCAACGATTGGTTCCGGATAACTGAACTCGTCTAATTCAGGAACCCATTTGCGAATATATTCGAGATTGGGATCAAACTTTTTTGTCTGCAATGAAGGATTGAAAATGCGAAAGTACGGCGCAGCATCGCAGCCACTTCCTGCGGCCCATTGCCAGCCACCATTGTTAGCAGCCAGATCGAAGTCAAGCAATTTTTTTGCAAAATATGCTTCGCCCCAGCGCCAGTCGATGAGTAAATGTTTTGAAAGAAACGAAGCAGTGATCATTCGTACACGATTATGCATGAAGCCTGTTTCATTTAGTTCGCGCATGCCCGCATCCACAATAGGATAACCGGTTTTACCTTCGCACCAGCTTTTAAAATCTTTTTCGCTGTAGCGCCATTTGATAAAATCATATGCAGGCTTAAAAGCTTTGCCGTGACCCACATGAGGGAAATTGAAAAGGATCATTTGAAAAAAATCCCGCCATATCAATTCATTTAAAAATGTGCCGTTTAATTCAATCGCTTCTTTTATCAACTTGCGAATGCTTACCGTGCCGAATCTCAAATGCACACCCATTCTTGTTGTTCCATGCAATGCAGGAAAATCGCGATCACTGGTATAATTCTTCACAACATCATGGTCCAGCGACTTGGTTGGCATATGTTGATCTGATTCTGTAAAACCAATCGTTTTGTACGATGGAAGCTTTACTTCTTTCTGTTTGTAAAAATTGTCGAAATACTTTTTCGCAGGATATGCTTTGTAGTGATATTCTGTTAGTGCGGCTTTCCATTTTTTGCTGTAAGGAGTAAACACAGTGTATGGATCATCATCGTCTTTCACAATTTCCTTCTTTTCAAAAATCACCTGGTCCTTATAAGTGTGAAAAGCAATTTCCTTTGCCTTTAGCAACTGCTGTATCTCTTTATCACGCTTGATTGCGTATGGCTCGTAATCTGTGTTGGTAAAGACTTTTTCAATCTTGTGCTTTTTAAGCAGAGTTGTAAAAACTTCTTCCGGTGTGCCGTAATATACTTCGAGGGAAGATTTAATGTTGACTAATTGTTCCTGCATTTCTTCCAATGCACGATAAATAAAAGTGATTCTGCTATCATCTTTTTCTTCGAGGTCATCCAGAATATTTTTATCGAAAATAAAAACGGGAACAACTGCATTATTGCTTTTCAATGCATGGTATAAAGCCGCGTTATCTGCTAGTCGTAAATCTCTTCTGAACCACATTATATTAACCGGCATAGGCATCACATTAATGACTGAAGCCGGCAATATTACCGGCTTCAAACAAATTTACGCTATAATGTAAACAAATTGCGTTACGAAGTTATCTCTTCATTCACATTGAGAGGTTGTATGCAACTTTCAAATATTTTTTTCGCAAGCGTATTTGTATAAATTTTACCTGCACATTTTTCTACCCAGTGTAATCCATAAATAGAGTTGGTGAGGAATATCTCGTCTGCATTGAGAACATCATTTGTACCAACTGCAGTTTCTTTCACTTCGATGCCTATTGATGGAAGGCATTTGAGCAGCCACCTTCTCATTACGCCATCTACACAGCCCTCCTGCAGAGATGGTGTAATTACCGCACCAGCTTTTACAAGGAATACATTGGCGATGGTTGTATCGCAAATACGATCTTGTGTGTTTAAAATAATGGCATCGTTTAGCTGTTGTTTTTTAGCATACAATGCACCCATTATATAAGGCAGGTAGTTATTGCTTTTGCAGTTGGCAAACGTGTCGATCGCTTTTCTTGCATTTTGATAAATGTCAATCGACGAACCTTCATTATTGAATTCGTTGAAATTATCAGTCAGCTTCCAGGTTTGGATGATGTAGTTGGGAAAATTGTTTTCCATTTCATACACATTTCCATTCCCTCTAAAAACCATCAGTCTTACCCGGGCAAGTTTATGCTGCTGGTTTTGCTGGCACAGCTCTGTTATCTGCTTCGAAAAATACTCTGGCGAGAAGTAAGCAGGAACATCGAATTCCAAAAGCTCCACGCCTTTTAGCAGTCGCTCAAAATGATATTCTTCCAGCTGTATTTTTCCATCAATTACCTTCATGGTTTCAAACAAACCATCGCCATACCTGAAACTTCTATTATCAGCTGTGATAATTGCTTTATCATCTTTTAATATTTTTCCGTTGTGGCTTATAAAGTGTAGCATAGTATCAAAATTAAAAAAGCCTTGTTAAACAAGGCTGTATTATACGTTAATTTATTGTTGGGGCGAAATGCGTTCGTCCGGTTAGTTCGTGTATAAAAACGCAGCCTGATTATTTCAATGTTGGTTGCAATTTGAGGCGCGATTCAAATAGTTTTTTGTTACAGGGTTTGGGTGAATACGGTTCGTTACAGAGGGCGAATTCAATTCGCCCTACGGTTACCCTTCTACAACAATGCCGTTCTTAATAGCATACATCACCAATCCTGCCATCGATTTCGCACCGGTTTTTACTTTCAATTTATCACGTATTGCCTCAACCGTTCTTGGGCTAATTTCTACAATATCTGCTATTTCCTTGGTTGTTCTTTCCTCACACATAAGCTTCAGAATTCTTATTTCCTTTTCGCTTAACTGTGTTTCCTCATTTTGCTGCACTTCCGTTTTACGTGTTCTAAGACCGGTCAGCAATGCTTTATTGGTTAACTCATTGAAGAAGAATTCCTGTTCGTAGCAGGTCCGGATCGCTTCGTATATCGTTTCGGAATCTGAATTTTTGGTCAAATAAGAATTGGCGCCAATTTCCATTAAGCGGGAAATAATGGAATGATCATTATGCATCGACAGCATGATCACTTTAATGCCTGGATATAACTTACGTATTTCAGGTAGTGTGGCGAGCCCGTCCATAATAGGCATCTGAATATCTAATAAGATAACATCAGGTTGAATGTGTTTAAGCAGGTTCAAAAGCTGCATGCCATTATCGGCTTCTGCGATAAGCTCCACATCACTTTTCACAGAAAGTGCAGTTTTTACGCCGGCCCTGAAGAGGGTATGGTCATCGGCGATAACTACTTGAATCACTTTTTCTTTTCCTAGATTTTTCATAAAGGTAATTTGGAATTTTCTGAGGTTACTAAAACCCAACCTGCAAATTGAACGATTTTTTTGGAATAATACTATTGTATTTTTACTAAATTAATACATTTCGGAATTCTACGAAGCACTTTCTACACTTAGTAGAAATACGATGATAGATCTAGTAAGCACACCATCTAAATCATGGAATTTGTCCGATTATGAATGTAAAATCCGTACGTTTTAAATAGAGCAGTTTCGCTCTTGTCCACATTCTTATTCACATGTACTTTTGTTACAAGTTGATTGACGAGGGATTGAGACCTCATTCCAATATCCTTGATACCGTCCAGTAAGTTTTTTTCCAATATCTATGAAACCAAATGAAATCCAATGTCAATCAACTTCTCTTTTATCCAATACCCCGTAGCGCATTCTATCCAAAACTATGAAAACGCCCCTGACTGTTCTCATATAAATTTGACCGTAAAGTAGTTTTTTAGAGTTTTAGAACGACATCCATATCCATTGAAGCTTTTTAATCCAAGATCCTAAGCCGGCGGTAGACCGGAGTTAAAATCCAATTCTAGAGAAAACCTTATCCTAAACTTGTCAAGATCTTTTTACTGTATAATTGCCTGCATTTTATGCAACTGGAAACAAAGTAGCGGAGGCAGCTAGCAAATCGTCATTAATGATTATAGAAACCTGGCAAAGGATCTAATTAAATACGAATGCTGTCTTTAAGGTTTACTAAACGATGTTGTGATTAAAAGCAGGCATTTTTTATGAAGTAAAAAGTCAAAAATAAAAAGTCAAAACACGGCGTTGTAGTCTGACAACACGGCGTTTTGACTTTTGACTTTTCTTATTTAGACTGTTGCCTAGAACTGCATTTCAGGAATTTCTCCTTCTATAATTAAACGTCCTGCAGTTTTTGACTGTATTTCTTCCACAGTAACGCCTGGTGCTCTTTCAAGCAGTTTAAAGCCGTTTGGTGTAATATCCATTGCCGCGAGTTCGGTTACGACTTTATGTACGCATTTTACGCCAGTAAGCGGAAGAGAGCATTGAGGTAAAAGTTTTGATTGCCCCGCAGTATTGGTGTGCATCATCGCCACTACGATTTTTTTAGCACCGGCCACAAGATCCATTGCGCCGCCCATTCCCTTCACCATTTTGCCGGGAATTTTCCAGTTGGCGATATCGCCGGTGTCGCTCACTTCCATGGCACCTAAAACTGTCAAATCAATTTTCCCCGCACGAATCATTCCGAAACTTTCAGCGCTGTCAAAAAAAGAGCCTCCCGGTAAAATGGTTACGGTTTCTTTTCCGGCGTTAATAAGGTCAGCGTCTATATTTTTTTCTTCGGGATATGGTCCCATGCCCATCATCCCGTTTTCACTTTGAAGCATTATCGTCATGCCGGCAGGAACGTAGTTCGCCACCAGCGTTGGTATACCTATACCAAGATTTACATACATCCCATCTTTCAATTCTTTTGCGATGCGACGAGCTATACCAAATTTATCGAGTGCCATAATACTGGAAATTAGAAGTTAGGAATTAGAAATAAGAGAAATGAAGTAAGGGGTTTGTTTTTTTTCAATCAGGGATTTTGCGAGAGTGTTCCCTAATTTGATGTTGTATTGCTTTAAGAATTCAAAATTATCGGCGAGATAGTCTAATGCTTTTCTTACCCCTTCACTACCCGGTCCAAAATCTGCAATCGAGTTTTCTTCGCCATTTTTCGTGTCTTCTTTCAAATCCATTACATCATCCATTAATAAAAAAGACGGAACAAGCGCCTGCCACCCTCTTACAAGTTTTGCGATTGTTTCAGGACTTGTATCTAACACACAAAGACTAAACAGCATGCTGTCTCCCCTGTTCAAAGCAGAGCTTACTGTACCGATATTCTTGTGGGGCCTTAACAGCGGATCACTGAAAAAAGCAAGCAGGTCATTGTAAAGCGCCGCTTGCTTAACTTTTCCGTTTACCATCGCCTTGCAGTTTTCAATGTGCTCTTGCAGTGAGATTTTATTCATTTCATGTTTTGCCGCGCTATTTAAAATCGCTTCAGATAAACGCACATAATCTTCATTCAACACCACGTCTTTTGCAATACCAATTTTAAACTGCATGTCAAACCACAGTGGAATAAAAAGATACCCTGTTCCGCTTGAAACATAAAGCAATCTTCCCTTCCAGTAATCGTTTTGATCAGGCACTTTACGGTCAACAAAAAAAGGAGCAATTTCACTGTCAACGCCAAACTTTTCTACAAGTGTTTGCTTGCTGGTGAACATACTAACGGTAATATTTTGTGATTATAGTTGTGTGGTTCTTTTCTCAATTCGTTTTTCGTAATCAACGCCTTGAAAGATTCGATGCACATATACACCAGACACATGAATCTGGTCAGGGTCAAGCATACCGGGTTCTACCAGCTCTTCAACTTCGGCAATCGTTATATCTCCCGCCTTAGCCATTGATGCGGAAAAATTGCGGGTTGTTTTGCGGAAAATGAGATTACCGGCTTTATCACCTTTCCATGCTTTTACAATGCTGAATTGTGCATGTAGTGCTTTTTCCATCAGGTAATGTTTGCCATCAAACTCGCGCACTTCTTTTCCTTCGGCCACTTCGGTTCCATATCCAGCTGGTGTAAAAAATGCAGGAATGCCCATGCCCGCCATAGCAATGCGGGTAGCAAGTGTTCCTTGCGGAATAAGATCTACTTCAAGTTCTCCGCTTAACAGTTGGCGCTCAAATTCGTCGTTTTCGCCAACGTACGAACTCATCATTTTTTTGATCTGTCTTTTTTTCAAAAGCAAACCCAAACCAAAATCATTGACTCCGGCATTGTTGGAAATACACGTGAGGTTGGTCACGTTTTTTTCTACCAGTGCATTAATGCAGTTTTCTGGTATTCCACATAAACCAAAGCCACCCAACATAATGGTGGCATTGTCTGAAATGTCCTTTATTGCCTCCCGGGCATTGGCAACTACTTTGTTCATATAGCAAGCTTAAATTAATGCTGATTAAGTTTTTTGAATCGTCTTAATATGGCGGTATCTGCTCTAAACTTGAGACGGGGAGCAGTATCAAACTTATTTGTTTTCCCACGAGAAGTATCGCTCTTTGTAGAATCCCGATGAATTAATGTACTGTCGGGCTTTACAACAGGTTTTGGGTGATTTTGAGTATCGAGCTTAACTACCTCACGGGTAGACACAGAGTCGAATATACTCTTCAACATTTCGGGCTGCTCTCTGTAGTAATCAAGACTCTTTTTAAACTCGGCCTGCGTTGTTTTATGCAATGCAAAAACTTCCTCGTATCTGCGCAGGTGCTCTAATTTTTGATTTTTTGAGCTGTCCTTAGCAATATAAATCATTGCAAATTCGTCGACCCTCATTAAATCCTTTATTACACTCTGCATGCTGTCTTTCTGCAAAACTCCTGAAGGCACTTTGTTCTTTCCACCGCAAGACACAAGAAATATAACTAAAGCAAAAAGCCAGTATTTTGTTTTGTACATGGAAACTATTTCAATTCCGTTTTATAATTATTCACGTTTGTGATATCGAGTTGCGACAACAGATCCAGTGCTCTGGATCTTTCATCTGCAGGAGATTTCTTAAATATTTTTATCAACTCGTTTGATTTTCCCTGGAAAAAAAATTGAGTGATCATCAGGTTGGGGTTCTGTGTATTTAAATTGCTCAGAAAATTTAAAGAAGCGAGTATGCCTTTTCTTCCTGCAGCATCATCTTCAAACATCTTATCCATGCCGCTTCTATAGTAGCTGTAGAATGCGTCGTGTATAATCGAGTAACGGTTGTTCGTAAGATTCTCCATCAACCAGTAACGGTTTCTTTGTCCGTCAAAAGCTTTCCAGCCGGAAAGATCTCTTCCGTCAGGTGCATTGTTTACGATGTTTTGCGCCTTTTGAAAATACGGATCACCACCCCTGAGAACATAACTGTCGTAATCCAGTCCCAGTATGATATAAACGTAGTACGCTAATACTGCCGTTAGATTTGCTGCGGTTGCATCATTCCCCGATACGCGATTTTCATTAAAATCCAACTGCTGAAATTCCACATATCTGAACTGGAGATTATCATCAATAAAATTGATCAGCGGACTATCATAAGTTGAATTATAGATCGGCCTTGCAGCTTGTACAGTAAGGCTCGCAGAAAACGTGTTGTTGTCGCCCGCACTACTGATATTCACCAAAAAATTACAAACAATTTTTTCATTCTGCTGATAAACATCGTTTGTCCATTTACGATTGTTCAGGAAATTGTTAAGCGAGGTTTGCAATGTGTTGAAAACCTTTTTATCAACCGTAGAACCAACACGGTTTGACGCGACACTCACCTTCGCCTGCAACTCCTGTGCATTTACAAGTTGCAATGACAATAACAAAACAGAAAGCAATAAATAAATTTTACGCATAAATATTTTTTACGATTACGTCTACAATGTCTTTTGCTACAAGAGCTTTATCTTTTTGGTCGTAGGTAGTCGCAATGCCATTCCTTTCAAAAATAGTTATCTTATTTGTATCTGTTCCAAAGCCTGCGCCTTTATCTCTTAAAGAATTTAGAACAATAATATCGGCATTTTTATCTTTAAGT
>Ga0318568_10000291_pt1 | contig 19398 bp, 21 predicted proteins | sample GRESIP088b5f21_FD_203690 | JGI IMG/M metagenome (GOLD analysis project Ga0318568, IMG submission 203690) | Tropical soil microbial communities from Luquillo Experimental Forest, Puerto Rico - GRE.SIPMG.088b5f21 | ecosystem: Environmental > Terrestrial > Soil > Tropical forest > Bulk soil...
GTCGTTTACACTACGAAACATGATGTCCTCGAATCCTTCTCACCAAGGGTTCGAGGACATCATCCCAGCTCAGCGGCCTCTAGACCCCTCGCCACGCCGCGACTTTTTCAGGTCGAAGTAGCTAACTCCCGACCGCGCCATGGACGCCGCGTTCATGCCGCGACGGGAAGGCATGGCGTTGTTAGCTACGGGGCGCACCTCGGGCTCGCCGTGATCGCGATCGGGATAGATCCTCAGGGATCACGAATGGTTGTCACGACGAGTTCAGTTCGCCGCAGCAGCGGAGATCGGCGCTCGGCCGGGTGTGCGCTTTAGCTCCTTAAGCATGTACCACGTGGTCAAGCAGATATAGCCGCCCCAGATGGCGACCGGCAGGTAGAAGGCCAGCAGCCCGTGGTAGGCAAACGGTCCGCTCTTGAAGAAGGCTGGGCCCCCCGCGAAGAAGACTGTGAAGCCTCCGGCGATTGTCAGCCAACTGAACCAGCGCGGGACCATCGGCTCGGGCCGTTGGTCCATCAGTTCCACGATGGCGGTCGCGAACATCTCGGCCGCCAGGTAGATCCAGCCGAGCAAGAACGCGAACCACGCCCAGTCGCTAAAGCCCTGAAGGACGCTGGCCTCGCTCTCCTTTCGATAAGCGGACACCATCCACGCGCACGCGTTGAAGAAGACGATCAAGGAGATGAAGACTCCGCACACCGCCGTGGTATACGACCACACCGGCCAGCGTCCCTCGATCTTCGCCAGCATGATGCCGAACGCAACGGAGCCCGGTGTGAGGAAGCCGGCGGCGATATAGAACAGCGTCAAACCGACAATCACGGCGGGGTGATGCGTCTCGGTGAACCACACTTTGGTTTCCGCGAGACTGAGGTCCGCTCGGGCTGGCATCCAGAAGTGCGCGATGCCCAGCCAGCCGACCGCCGTGAGCGCGACGAAGATCCAGTTGGAATAAAGCCCGAGCTTCTGCGAGCCAAGCCTTTCTGCGCCTTGCATGGGTAGCCCCTTGAATCCACTGAGCCGTCGGTTAAAGTGCGTTCATGACGTTAGACAACATGACCAATTCAGTCAATATTTTTGTCACAGATTCGGTCGCGACCGTCACGCTCAACCGACCCCGGGTCCACAACGCCTGGGATGACGCCTTAGGTGTTGGGCTCGAGCGCGCCTTCACCGCACTGTCCGCCGATAAGGCGGTGCGCTGCATCGTCCTCACCGGCACAGGCCCGACATTCTGCTCGGGCGCCGACCTGGCAACGGGATTCCCGCAGCTGCCGAGCGGACACGACGACCTTCGCGGAACTCTGCGCAGACGTTTTCACCCCGCGTTCTTGGCTCTGCTCGACGCCGAGAAGCCGGTCATCGCGGCCGTCAATGGTCCTGCCATTGGTGCAGGCGCTTGCTTGGCCTTGGCAAGCGATATTGCGATCATGAGTCACTCGGCATATCTGCAATTCCGTTTCAGTGCAATCGGTTTGATGCCTGACGTAGGCGCGACTGCGCTGCTGGCCTCGGCCGTAGGCGCTTCGCGGGCCATCGAAATCTTCATGCTTGCCGAGAAGATCGGCGCGGAACAGTGTCGAAACCTCGGCCTGGTCAGCCGCGTTGCCGACGAGGCCGCTGCCGACGCGCAGGAGCTCGCGCGACGGCTCGCACAAGGTCCGACGCGGGCATACGCAACGACAAAGTCCGCCGTTCGCCGATGGTCACGGCAGGCCCTTGCCGACCAGCTCGAGTTGGAGGCCGAACTTCAGCAAACGCTCATCGCCACCGAAGACTGGGCCGAGGGCAGGACCGCCTTCCTCGAGCACCGCAAACCGGCGTTCGTCGGCAGGTAGGCGTGGCGACAGATCGGGTACCTGAGCCGACGTCGACGAGATCGCTCACGCCCGGTACGGCACGCGCGACACTGCTCAACATCCTTGGCGACCTCACGTTCCCAGACGAAGCACCAGTCCCGACGACTGCCTTTATCCAGTTGATGGGAAAGGTTGGATACACCGAACCTGCCGTACGGCAAGCCATTTCGCGATGCGCAGCAGCAAGGTGGATTACCGGAGAACGACACGGGCGGACCACGTCGTGGTCCCTCACTGCCGGCGGCCAACAACTGGTCGGCGACGGAATAACTCGCGTCGAAAGCCTAGCCGCTGAACGAAGCGAATGGGACGGTCAATGGCTCGTACTCGTCGTCTCCATACCCCAACAGCTTCGCAGTGGACGCGACCGGCTCTACCGAGCGCTGCGGTTCGACGGGTTCGGCAATCCCAGCCCCGCGATATGGCTAAGCCCTCACCTGGATCGCTACCGGCGGACCGCCGCAGCGCTCGAAAGTCTTGGACTGCAAGACGTCGCGCTCTCCTTTCGCGGCCGGCCCGACGTTCTGGGCATGCGACCCTGCGACCTCGTGGCCAAGGGATGGGATATGGACGGCCTTGCCGAGGTGTACCGCACGTGTTGCCGACGGTTCGCTGCGATGTCGCCGAAGACAGCCGAGGATCACGCCATCGCGCTGCTGCACCTCGACAGCGAACTTCAACAATTTCAGGTGACCGACCCGCAACTACCCGCAGCCCTACTCCCGGATTGGGGCGGCCGGCACGATGCGGCGGTTCTTCTCGCCTGCCGGCAAAGGTGGCGACCAGCCGCCAGAGAGTACTGGCGGGCAACCGTCGAGGCCTGCGAATCGGTCCATCGTCAGACCGTGTCGATCACCAGTTGACCGAATCGGTCGATAGCTTCCGGAAGAACAACCGCGCCTGCGCCTTGGAGGCGAACGGCTTGTGGCCGGCTGCTGGTTGACCGGGCACTAGTCCTGGCGCGTAGTGCCTGCCGCTGCGCTTTTTGGCCATGACAACCTACCCAATGCGGTCGCCGGGATAGCCATTAGGCAGGTGATCTCGCCTACGGACAGGTGCAACTCGCACGCTGAGGTCTGGGCTGCGGACTATTTCGACCGGCTGGGAAGTGCCCCGATACATACCGCCCATGCTCGGCGGGGCGTAATAGTACGCACGCGGGTCAAGATCCCAATACTTGGAGAACTCAGAAGGCTCATGCCTGTAGCGCCCTGGTAAAAGGCGAACGACCTGGATAAATGGTTTTTTTTGGTGGTACTTTTACTATTTTAGGTATTCTAGCTACTCTAAGGGATATTGATAGCCCGGCCGCAGCCACGCGCATTTCCGTGGAAGAGATGCAATGGAGCCGACCATTGGTCCGATTCGAATCCCCGTCGCAGCGAGGGCTGGACCACTGATCCCGGTGTCGAACGGCTTTGGGCGCCAATGCGGGTCGTTGGAATAGGGACTGGGACGAAGGACGGGCGATGGGCCGGGTAGCAGGCAAGGTGGCGGTAATCAGTGGGGCCGCGCGCGGTCAGGGACGTTCGCATGCGCGGTTGCTCGCCGCGGAAGGCGCCGACATCATTGCGGTCGACGTCTGCGCAGATATCGAGACCAATGAGTACCCACTGGCCCGACCCGAGGATCTCGACGAGACGGCGCGGCTGGTCGAAAAGGAGGGGCAGCGCGCGGTCACGGCGATCGCCGACGTTCGCGACCGGGTGGCCCTGTCGGCCGCGATCGATCAGGGTGTGGCCGAGTTCGGCCGTCTCGACATCGTGGTTGCCAATGCCGGCATCTGCCCGCTCACCGCGGGCCTACCGCCCCAGGCGTTCGCCGACGCCGTCGACGTGGACCTCGTCGGGGTGCTCAACCTGGTACACGCGAGCCTGAAACATCTGCAGGCCGGCGCGTCAATCATAGTGATCGGGTCCAACGCCGCGTTCATGTCGTCGATGAACACCACCGGCATCGACGGCGGCCCGGGCGGCGCCGGCTACGCATTCGCGAAACTCGCTGCCGCGCACTATGTCAACGACTTTGCCTTGGCGCTGGCTCGGTTCTCGATCCGGATGAACGCGGTGCATCCGACGAACGTCAACACCGACATGTTGCACAGCGCACCGATGTACCGGGCCTTCCGGCCCGACCTCAAGGAACCGACTCGCCAGGACGCCGAACCGGTCTTCCCGGTCGTGCAGGCGATGCCCGTCCCCTACGTGGAACCCGAGGACATCAGCGAGGCCGTATTGTTCCTGGCTTCCGACGCGGCGCGCTATATCACCGGCCAGCAGCTCCGCGTGGATGCGGGCGGCTTCCTCAAGGTCAAGCCCTGGCCGGGCGCGTGACATGCTGCCGGGCAACGGAACTGGAGGGAATCGGTGAACGACAGCCACTCCGCGGCAGACGTTGAACGTCGGCTTTACGAACTGATGGCCCTGATGAAGGCGGCCGACGACCGCCTCTCCAAGGGCATCGGGACCGGCGAGTTCATGTGCGTGTACTGGCCGTCGCGCGGCCAAGAGGCCATCGCGGCCGCGATGGGTGTGGCGCTCCGGCCCGACGACCAGTTGGTGACTACTTACCGCGGGCTGCACGATCTCATCGGCAAGGGGGTCCCGCTCGAAGAGATCTACGGCGAGATGATGGGGCGCACCGTCGGCGCGAGCCGGGGCAAGGGCGGTACCATGCACATCGCCAACCCGGACAAGGGTGTCATGCTCTCGACCGGGATCGTCGGCGCCGGACCACCGGTGGCCGTGGGGCTGGCCATGGCCGGCAAACGCAAAGGCCTCGATCGCGTAACGGTGGTCAGCTTCGGCGACGGCGCGACGAACACCGGCTCGTTCCACGAGGCGGCCAACATGGCCGCGTTGTGGGATCTTCCGCTGGTGTTCGTATGCCAGAACAACCTTTTCGCCGAGATGACGCCAACCGCGGACACCATGAAGATCAAGCACGTCGCCGAACGCGCGGCCGGTTACGGCATGCCGGGTGTGCGCGTCGACGGAAATGACCCGCTGGCGGTGAAATCGGCTCTCGACGAAGCCCTGCGGCGCGCCCGCTGCGGCGAGGGGCCCACGTTCATCGAGTGCGTGACCTTCCGCTTCCGCGGTCATTACTTCGGCGACCGGATGCCCTACATCCCCAAAGATCAACTGGCCGCGGCAATGGCGGCCGACCCGGTACCCCGGTTTCGCGACCACCTCGCCGAAGCCGGCGTCTGCAGTCGGGACGAGCTCGAGCGCATCGACGACGAGGCGTCGGCGACGGTAGAAAACGCGCTCAGGGCGGTCATGAGCGCGGAAGCCCCGTCGGTCAACGAACTCGACCACGACGTGTACGCAACCCCTATCAGGTTCCCGGTCTGAGGACTCAGTTGATGAAAGAACGAGAGATGACGATGCGCGAGGCGCTGAACCTCGCGCTCGACGAGGCGCTCGCGGCCGATGACCGAGTGTTCCTGCTGGGCGAGGACATTGCCGATCCCGGCGCATCCGGGCCAACGGCGGGGCTGTCGACTAAATACGGCCACGAACGGGTGCTGGACACTCCCATCTCGGAAGCCGCGATCCTCGGCGCCGCGATCGGTGCGGCGATAGACGGGATGCTGCCGGTGGCCGAGATCATGATCATGGATTTCATCGGCATCGCCGCCGACCAGTTGATCAACAACGCCGCCAAATTGCGGTTCATGACCGCCGGGCGAACGACGGCCCCGATCACCGTGCGTACCCAGGTCTACGCCGGGCTGGCCACCGGGGCCACGCACTCGCAGAGCCTTGAGTCGTGGTTCATGCACATACCCGGCATGAAGGTGATCGTGCCCTCCACCCCGCGCGACGGCAAAGGTCTCTTGACAGCGGCGATCTTCGATGAGGACCCCTGCCTGTTCGTCGAGACGATCCGGCTGCAAGGCAAGAAGGGACCAGTCCCCGTCGAACCCGGGTTCTCCATCCCGCTCGGCAAGGCCGACATCAAGCGACCGGGGACCGACGTGACGCTGATCAGCTACGGGCGGCCCGTGCACGACGCACTCGCCGCGGCGGCCACATTGGCCGAACAGGGCGTAAGCGCGGAGGTCGTCGATCTGCGCACCCTGGTGCCACTCGACGTCGAGACCATCGTCGAATCCGCCCGGCGCACCAGGAGGGTCGTAATCATCCACGACGCAGTGCAATTCGCTGGTCCGGGCGCGGAGATCGCCGCGATCCTGCAGTCGAAGTTGTTCGGCGAGCTGGTCGCGCCCGTCGAGCGGGTGGGCGCCAGGTTCGTCCCCAACCCGGCCGCCGCCGCGCTGGAGGCGCAGGTGTATCCGTCGCCGGCACGCATTGTGGAAGCTGTCCAGCGAACACTACAGAAGACCAAAGTGCATGGCTGACTTCATTATTCGTATTCCGCGAGTGTCGGTCGCGGTTTCGGAGGCCGAACTCACCGACCTTCTCGTCGATGCCGGAGAGCGTGTCGAAGAGGGAACGCCGATCTATGTGATCGCCACCGAGAAGGTGGAACAGGAGATCGAAGCCGGAGCGTCGGGCGTCGTGCGATGGACGGGCCAGGTCGGGACCACCTACGACATCGGCGCCGAAATCGGCGTCATCACTTCATAAACAGATAGCGAAAGGTAAAGCGTATGGACCTCAACGAGACCCGCGAGAGAATCATCTACGAAAAAGAAGGTCCGATCGCGCGCATCACGCTCAATTGGCCCGAGAAGGCCAACGCCCAAGACCAAAAGCTGGCCCAAGAAGTCGACGCCGCCCTGCTGGACGCGGACCGCGATTACGACATCAAGGTGTTGATCTTGAAGGCCAACGGCAAGGGCTTCTGTTCCGGACACGCCATCGGCAACAACGCGGTCGACTACCCGGAGTTCGTAGAGGGCGCAAGGGTCATGGGCACACCTTGGAAGCCGCAGACCGACCTGTTCGTCAAACCGATCCTGAACCTATGGGAGTTCTCGAAGCCGACCATCGCGCAGGTGCATGGCTACTGCGTCGGCGGGGGCACCCACTACGGGCTGACCACCGACATCGTCATCGCCTCCGAGGACGCGTACTTCTCCTACCCGCCACTGCAGGGATTCGGCATGCCATCCGGTGAATGCTCAATCGAGCCATGGGTTTTCATGAACTGGCGGCGTGCGGCGTATTACCTCTACCTCGCCGAGGTCATCGACGCCAAGAAGGCGCTGGAGGTCGGGCTGGTCAACGAGGTCGTTCCGCGGGAGCAACTCAACGACCGGGTGGAAGCCATCGCCCGCCATATCGCCCAGGCGCCGATGACGACGCTGCTGGCGACCAAGGCCAACCTCAAGCGGGCCTGGGAGCTGATGGGCATGCGGGTGCACTGGCAGAGCTCCAACGACCTCGTCGCGCTCGCGTCGATCAGCAAGGATGTGCAGCAGCTGATCCAGCAGGTGTTCAAGGACAAGGTGCTGCCGTCCGAGCAGGCCCGGCGCCAGGCGGCCGCGGCGGCCTCGTCCACCGACGGCGCGGCGACCACGTAAGGCTTTTCGGGGCTCGCAGGTGAACATCGCCGACCACGCGCTTGCCGCCGCACAGTCGCCGGCGTTGATAATGTCCGACGGCGGCACAACCTCGTTCGGTGAGCTCTACGCGAGAAGTCAACGTGTGGCCGCGGTGCTGCACGATGCCGGGCTTCGGCGCGGCGACGGGGTGGCACTGGTTCTGCCGAATCGACCGGAATTCTTCGAAATCACCTGGGGCTGTCAGCTTTCCGGCCTCTACTACACCGCCGTCAATACCCACTTCACTCCGGACGAGGTCGCCTACGTCATCGAGGACTCCGATGCGAAGGCGGTCTTCCTGGATATCACAGCCGCTTCGCTGGGCGACCTCAACAGGAGCGTCGAGGTCCGCATCAGCGTCGGAGGCCACCTGCCCGGCTGGTGCGCGTATGAGGATGCCCTCGCAACGGCCGGCGGTGCCCCGCCGTTGTCGGACGGATCGGAGATGCTGTACTCGTCGGGCACCACGGGACGGCCCAAGGCCGTCCGCCGGTCCCTGCCAGCCGACGGCAACGGCTCATGGGCTCAGGCGGTGCTGGAGTTGGCGCTGACCCATAAGTACGAGATGGACCAGTCGAGCGTGTACCTCTCCCCCGCGCCGCTGTACCACGCCGCCGGGGTGAACTACACCATGGCGGTCAACCGCGTCGGTGCCGCATCGATCATCATGCGCAAATTCGACGCCGAGGACGTGCTGCGGCTGATCGAGACCCACCGTGTCACCCACGCCCAATTCGTGCCCACGATGTTCGTGCGGATGCTCAAGCTGCCCGAAGCGGTCCGAGAAAGATACGACGTCTCGAGCTTGCGGTGTGTGATCCATGCGGCCGCGCCCTGCCCCCTGGAAGTCAAGCAGCGGATGATGGCGTGGTTCGGACCGATCATTCACGAATATTACGGGGGCACAGAGGGATTCGCGGGAACCACGATCGGCCCCGAGGAGTGGCTCGCCCACCCGGGCTCGGTGGGGAAACCGATGTCTCCCGTGCACGTGGTGGGCGACGACGGGAATGAGCTTCCCATCGGGCAGTCCGGCGAGCTTTACTTCGAAGGTGGGCCCGACTTCGAGTACTTCAAAGACCCGGCCAAGACCGCATCGGTCTACAACGAACGCGGGTGGCGCTCGTTGGGCGACATGGGTTACGTCGACGAGGACGGATACATGTACCTGACCGACCGGTCGACGTTCATGATCGTCTCCGGCGGGGTGAACATCTACCCCCAAGAGGCGGAAAACCTGCTGGTCCTGCACCCCAAACTCGTCGACGCGGCGGTCTTCGGCGTTCCCAACGACGAGTTCGGCGAGGAGGTCAAGGCCGTCGTGCAACCGGCTCACGGCGTGACGCCTGGGCCGGCCCTCGAGGCCGAGCTGATCGCGTACTGCAGGGCTCACTTGGCCGGCTACAAGTGCCCGCGCACAGTCGAATTCGACCCGGAGTTGCCCCGGGACCCGAACGGAAAGCTCTATAAGAGGCGCATTCGCGAACGCTATTGGCAGGGGCGGGCGTCCCGGATCGTATGAACAAGGGTTGCAAAAGGGTTTGAAAAAGGGGATGAATGGTGACCACCGGGAGCACTCATAAAGCCCAAGTGAACTGGACTCCGCTTCCAGTGCCGTGGGCGGTCCAAGCCGCCGACCGGATTCCCAAGCAGCGCTACTACGATCCGGAGTTCTACGCGCTTGAAACGGAATTGCTCTGGCCACGCGTGTGGCAGATGGCATGCCGACTCGAGGAAATCCCCAAACCCGGCGACTACGTCGAGTACGAGATCCTCGACGAGTCCATTATCGTGGTCCGTCTCGACACGGAAAACGTGCGCGCGTATCACAACGCCTGCCGCCATCGTGGCGTAAAGCTGGTGGAAGGCAACGGGAACCGCCGCACCTTCGTATGCCCGTTCCACGGATGGTGTTGGGCCATCGACGGACACAACACCTTCGTGCTGAGGCCCGAAGAGTTCGACGAGCACAACCTGCGTCCGGACGATCTTCGCCTGGTTTCGGTCAGGTGTGAGGTCTGGGGCGGATGCGCGTGGATCAACCTCGACGATGATGCACCGCCGCTACGTGATTGCTTCGAGCCGTTCGCATCGATCTACGACGCCTGGAAAGTAGAGTCGCTGCGCGTCGAGTGGTGGCAGTCGTGCCGGCTGCCGGTGAACTGGAAGCTGGCCACGGCGGCCTTCATGGAGGGCTATCACGTCCCGCAGACGCACCCGCAACTGCTGCCGTCATCGCAACCCAGCACGCCGCGCGCATCTTCGGGATCACCGGGACTCATCCAGACCAACCTGTACTTCATGCGGACGCTCGGCGAAGGCATGGCCGGAATGACTCACGAAAACGATGTCCGGATCGCCGAGGGCCTGCAGGACATGGAGCTGCCGTCCGATCCGGCCGAGGCGATGGCTGTCTGGCGCAGCGCCCTCAACGACGCCGTCGTTCACTGGCATCGAGCCCGGGGCTGCGACATCCCCGACCTCAACGAGTTGGCGCGGCGCGGCATCGTTGACGCGATCAATTTCTGCTTCCCGCATTACTTCTTATTGCCGCAATACAGCAGCGCCTCTTCGTACCGGATCCGTCCGCTGGGCCCCGAGGAGACGCTGTTCGAGATCTGGTCGCTCACCCGCATCCCGCCGGACCAGCCCACGGACAGGCCGACACCACCCGAGCCCATGGCGCCGGACGACCCGCGCTGGCCGCCGATCCCCGCCCAGGACTTCTCCAATCTCCCCAGGCAACAAAAGGGCTTGCGCTCCAAAGGGTTTGAGTACATGAGGTTGTCCAGCCGGATTGAGGGACTGATCTCGAACTTCGAACGCGTCGTCGACGGCTTCCTCGCCGGCCTGCCGTACGAGACGCTGGTACCCGCGATCCAGAAGACCAACACCACCATCGACGTGCCGATCGTCGATCTCGGCTTCGGGTCGGAGCCGCGATGACCACCAACTGGGACCATTCCGTGGACCTGCTGATCGCGGGAAGCGGCGGGGGTGGCATGGTGGCGGCCCTGGCGGCGCTCGACTCCGGGGTCGAGCCACTGGTGATCGAGAAACAGGCCCTGGTAGGAGGTTCCACAGGACTCTCGGGTGGCATGGTGTGGCTGCCGAACAACCCACTGATGCGCGCGGACGGCATCCCGGACTCGCACGAGGACGGTCTGGCGTACTTCGACGACGTCGTCGGCGACATCGGGGCCGCCTCGTCGCCGGCACGCCGCGAGATGTTCCTCACCGCGGGCTACGAGATGATCAACTTCCTGACCCGCAAGGGCGTTCGATTCGTGCGGTGCCCGGGCTGGAGCGACTACTACCCGAATCACAAGGGCGGCAACGAAGCCGGTCGCGCAATCGAGGGCGTCCCGTATGATGCTGCGTCGCTGGGAAACTGGAGCGACAAGGTCCAGCCCTCCATGGCCAAGAACTACGGCGGGTTCGTCCTCAAGACGAACGAGTTACGCGCGGTGCAGTACTTCAATCGATCGCCACGGGCCTTCGCGGTGGCCGCGCGGGTGTTCGCGCGCACCAGGGCCGCCCGGCTCCGTCGTCGTGAGATGCTCACCAACGGTGCCTCGCTCATTGGTCAGATGCTCAAGGTGCTGATCGACCTCCGTGGCGAGCCGCCGATCTGGACCAACACGGCCATGGAGGACCTGATCGTCGAGGACGGCCGTGTTCTCGGCGCGCGGGTTTCTCGCAACGGCGCCACGCTGAACATCGAGGCGCGCAAGGGTGTCCTGCTCGCGGCGGGCGGCTTCAGCCGCAACGCAGACATGCGCCGCCGCTACAGCGGCGGCCAGCCCAATGAGGCGCTCTGGTCGATCGCAAACGCCGGCGACACCGGCGAGGTGTTGGAGACGGCGATGCGCCTGGGCGCGAAAACCGATTTGCTGGACGAAGCGTGGTGGCTGCCATCGGTTTTCATCGCCAACGGAGGTGATGCCGCGAAGGCCCTCGGTCGCGGTCGGCAGCGGCCCGGGGCCATTTACGTCGACGGGACCGGCAGGCGGTTCTGCAACGAGTCGAACTCATACGTCGAGGTGGGCAAGGCGATGTACGCCAATAAGGCGGTGCCGTGCTGGATGGTGTGCGACGAGGGCTCTATAGGCCGATACGTCTGGGGGGCAAACCCGTTCAGGAAGCGTCGCATCCCCGAAGAACTGATCGCTCGGGGAGCGGTGCTGCGGGCCGACACCATCGGCGATCTCGCGCGCCAGATGGATGTGCCGGCCGACGCCCTGGAACGGACGGTCAAGCGCTTCAACGGTTTTGCGGCCAAGGGCCTCGACCCGGAGTTCGGACGCGGCCAGTCAGCGTACAACGACTGCCTGGGCGATCCCGGGTACCGCCCGAACGCTGCGCTCGGGCCGCTCGTGCAGGCGCCGTACTACGCCACCAGGGTTGTTCCCGCCGATGTCGGAACGTGCGGGGGCGTGTTGACCAATGAGCACGCGCAGGTCCTCGATGAGGACGACTGCGTGATCGACGGGCTGTACGCGACGGGCAACATCACCGCGACGGTGATGGGCCGGAATTATCTGGGCGCCGGCGGAAGCATTGCCTGCACGATGGTGTTCGGTTACGTCGCGGCGCGGCACGCCGCCGGGCGCAGGATCGCCGGCGAGCGGAGCCGCTAAGAACTCTCGTCCCGATCGACGAACTCGCGCGGCTTCATACCCGATTGCATGAGCTCGACCCGCCGCGCCTGAACATCGGAGGCGGCGCCGACCATGTTGGTCAATATGTGGCTGACCTGGAGGTGCACCCGCATACCCATCAATTCCCACGCACGCTTCACGTTGTTCTTCACCGCCATCAGCGTGGTCAGTGGGATCTGGGCGATCTTGTGCGCCATCTCCTCGACGGTTTCCTCCAGCTCTTCGCGCGGCACCACCCTATTGAGCAGGCCCCAGTCGAGGGCTTGTTGCGCCGACAGGGTTGGCGCCAGCAGCAGCCAGTCCATGGTGCGGTGCCAATTCATCAGCAACCACGGCTCGATCATGGTGTGCCCGCCGGGCTCGCCGAGGCTCTGGGCAAGCGGCATCTGGAAATAGGCGTCCTCGGACGCCACGCAGAAGTCGGTCAGCAGGCCGAGATAAATCCCGCCGCCCATGCAATAGCCATGGATCTGGGAGATCGTCGGCTTGGGAAACTCCCACAGATACAACGTCGGCCACAGGAACAGGTCGGCGGTCCCTTTGTAGAGGTCCTCGAAGGTATTTCCGAAATCCGGGTAAGGGTTTTCGTCCGGGCCCCAGCGGGCCACGTGCCCGCCGCAGAAGCCCTTGCCGTTGGCCTTGAGGATGACGACCTTGATCTCCTTGTCGCGGTCGGCCTCGTGCAGGCAATTGTCGACTTCGGTGACCAGGACCGCATCCTTGGTGTTGGCCTTGTCGACCCGATTGAGGATGATCCGCGCAATCGGGGGTTCGCGTTCATAAATGATCGCTTCGAGGACGCGCCGCTCCATGCTCGGGACATTACGGGAATTCGCCCAACAGTTGCGCGAAGTTCATGGCAGGAGTGGAGTGTGTTTGGAGCGCTGGACGGGTCCGCGCGCCGGATTCTGACGACTGAATGGAGCTCAGATGACGACTCCGATGGACCGGGTAAACCAGCTGGACCTGGTGGCCCGACTCAAGTCCTCCTTCCCGGAACTGCCGGAAGCGCCCACGCCCGATCTCATTGACCACGAGCGGTTCACCGCCTACGTCAAGACCCCACACGACGTCGGTGGCGAGCCCGCCGCCGCCCTCGAATTCGAGAACAAGCAGTACGAGGCGTGGGAAGAGAACACCTACGTCACGTGTGAGGTTCTGGGCTGGCGCGGGATCTGGCTGTCGGAGGAGCGACGCCGGATGGGCAACGTCGACCTCGGCCGCGCGATCTATCTGGGACTGCCGTACTACGGGCGGTGGCTATTGGCCGTCGCGCGCATCCTTGTCGAGAAACACCACATTGGGCTCAGCGAGTTGGCCGAACGCGCGGCCGAGGTCAAGGCCCGCTATGCGGACGGCCTGCAGGGAAAGCACTTAGAGGCCAAGCCCAAGTTCGAGGGTGACCCCGCCAAGGTGAAACGCAACCGACACCACACGCACGCGGTCGGCAAAGGCGACCCGCAGGTGTATGCCGGACAGGCTGGCGACCCGAAGTTCAAGGTCGGCGACAAGGTGGTGGTACGGGAGCTGCCCGTGCTGTTCTACACCCGCACTCAGGAGTACCTACGAGGCGCGAAGGGTGAAATCGCGGTCGTCACGTACGAAAGCCCCGCGGCCGAGGACGAGACGTGGGACCCGCCCGACCAAAAGCCGGAGTGGTTCTACATCGTTCGGTTCAACCTCTCCGAGCTGTGGCACGGCTACACCGGGCCCGGCAATGACACGCTGCAGACAGAGCTTCCAGAGCGTTGGCTCGAAAGGACCTCAGCATGACCGCCCACGAGCACGACCACGATCGCACGGCCGCACCGATGGTGGATGAGATCACCGATTTCGAAGTCCTCGAGATCGCCCTTCGCGAATTGTGCATCGAGAAGGGGATTTTCAGTGCGGAGGATCATCGCCGCTTCACCGAGTTCGCCGAACAGATCGGCCCCACACCCGCCGCACGTTTGGTAGCCAGGGCCTGGCTCGATCCCGAGTTCAAGAAGCGAGCCCTTTCCGACCCGCTCGCCGCCAGTAAGGAAGTTGGTGTCGACTGGCTGGAGCCCACCGGGTTCGGGACGCCGAGTGACTTCACGGCCCTGCACGTGCTCGAAGACACGCCCACCCTGCACCACGTCATCGTCTGCACGCTGTGCTCCTGCTATCCGCGTCCGATTCTGGGCAATTCTCCCGAGTGGTACCGAACGCCAAACTATCGCCGACGCATCGTGCGCTGGCCGCGCCAGGTGCTGGCGGAGTTCGGGCTGTACCTGCCAGAGGAGGTCGAGATCCGGGTCGAGGATTCCAACCAGAAGCATCGGTTCATGGTGATGCCCGTCCGCCCGGAAGGAACCGAGGGCTGGACCGAGGACCAGCTGGTCGAAATCATCACCCGCGATTGTCTGGTCGGTGTCGCGTTGCCCAAGGCTGGCGTGACGACGAATGCGATCACCGAGACCCGCCCCGCCGTCCATCCCGTCCAACCGCTGACCTAGCGAGTGCAAAAAATGAGCACTTCCGAGGGCTCCCCGATCCGGCCGTTGGCGAGAATGCTTGAGTGCAACCAGGTCTGGAGCCGCATGTCCGCTAAGTACGGGGTTGAAAACCCGGTGCCGCCGTGGAAGACGAGCCTCGACGGCATCTGTGACGCGATTGATCAAAGCGCTTGCGGCTCAGAGATACTCAGCTTCGTCGACCGACGCAACGAAGAGGACGAACTGTCGGCAACCATCTATTCCGGCCTTCCCTATCCGGAGAACCGGCTCGTGGCGCTGGCGCACTCGCTGGTAGCCCGCGGCCTCATCGATGAGGCCGAGCTCGAGGAACGACTAGCGGATGTCCGCGCCAGACTGGAAGCCTGACCGCCCCGCTCGCGCAAGCAACCAGGCGTAGCCCTGGTCTTCGCCGCCGGCAATCTGGTCAAGGCCGGCGAACGCGGCGGCTAGCTCGCCCGGCACTGCGCGGAACGGACCCGGGGCGGCACCGACCTCGCTGAGCACGGCGATGGCCAGCAACCCGCCCGGGGCGAGGCGCCCGATGATCGCGTCGTCGAGGCGTCGGTCGCGAAATTTGTGGCAGAAGATCACGTCTACGGGCGGCCCGGCCGGCAATCCGTCGTCGAGGTTAACGACGTCAAAGCGGCAGCGGTCCCCGACCCCACTGCGCCGGGCGAGGTCCCGTGCCTGGCTAATGGCCACCGAAGATATGTCCAACCCCAAAACCTCCAGCCCTCGCCGGGCCAGCCAAACCGCACCGAATCCCTGTCCGCAGGCGAGATCGAGAGCGCGTCCCGCGGTCGGGAGTAGGTCTGCATGCCGCGCCAGGAATTCGGGCGCCTCTACCGCACTGACTGGTGGTGGTCCCTGGGTGGTGTACCGCTCGTCCCAGCGACGCCGATCCCCCTCTGCCATGCCCCACACTAGAACTTGTTCTGGACAACTGTCGGTAATTGCCGTTTCGGCGCGCAAAGCTCCAGCGCCTTCGGACGCCTGCTTGAGTGGCGTTTCGACGGAATTGTTGGCAGCCCATCCCGTTCCTACACTGGACGGGTGTCTAGAGAGGCGAATTCTCCGGCCGACGGCAGCCCCGGTGCCGCCCGCCGGTCGGACCGTCGGCCGGCACAGACCATCCGCAAAATCCTCGACGCCGGATTGGAGGAACTGCGGGAATCCTCGTTCGCCAACCTGACGATGCGCGCGGTAGCGACCCGCGCCGGCGTATCCCCGGCCAGCGCGTACACCTACTTTCCGTCCAAAAGCGCCCTGGTGGCAGCGGTGTACCTGCGCTTTCTGCGCGACCTGCCGCTGCGCACGGATGTCAACGACACCACCAAGACTCGGGTCAGCGCGGCATTGCGGGATATGGCTCTGGTGGTCGCCGATGAGCCCGAACTCACCACCGCCTGCGGCGCCGCGCTGATGGCTGACGATCCGGCGGTCAAGCCGCTTCGCGAACAGATCGGCGAGGAGGTTTCCAGGCGGATCGGAGCCGCGCTGGGCCCGGGATGGCCGCGCTCGGTGAAGTCCACCCTTCAGATGACGTTCGCCGGTGCGTTGATGACTGCCCGGTTCGTCAGCTACCACGAGATTGCCGGACAGCTCGACGAGGCGGTCAACCTCATCCTCGGAGCATCGGTGGCGTAAAAGGCTAGTGGCTCAACATAATTCAGTTTGCTAACTGCCCGTAGGGGTTCGTGTCGGTTGTCTTCCGCGCGCATCGCCCGCGGGCTGGATGGTTGCTCCGTTTGCGGAGTTCGGCGATCCTCAACGAACCAAGATTGACGATGACCGATAGAGGAGCGGATGTGGCAGGTCTGGGAACAATCGCACTGAACAGTGCACCCGTATTGGGGGGCCTGATGCTGGCCGTCGCGGCGGGACAATTCAGAGGGCCTGACTATCGAGGGCTGATCAAACAGGACATGGACTTGCTGGATCGGCTCCCCCCGGAGGCGACCGGTAGGCGCGCCGAGCTGCAACGCACCATCGACGCCCGCATCGATGACCTGGTCGACGCCACCGACCGAAGTCAGTCGCTGCGCAAAGCGGCGCTGACTTACCGGGGCAATTGGCGGGACATGGTGCTCTTGCTCTGTGTTGTGCTGTTCACCATCATCTGGTGGGACGTCAGCCACAGCCGCAGCAATTGGCTGCCGACGTTCATCCTTCTGATCCTGCTGTCGGTGGTGACCGGGGCCTACGCATTCCGTGGGGCGGTGCGCGCAACCGCTTCGTTCGTGCGCAGACAGCACGGTGGACAGAAGTAATCCGGTCGACTTGATCACAATTGGAAATCCACGCGCAGTGTGAACTCGCGCCTTCTGGTGCCGACACCGACGATTCTCGCCACGCTTTTTTATGGCGCTGAACTGGGATATCTCCGGACGGTGGGAGTCCGGACCGCGCCGCTATCGCCGCACCCGAGTGTTGGGTCGCTCGCCAAAGCTTGCCGAGCAGCCGTCATAGCCCTGTGACAAAATCCGGAGGCGTGAAGCCACCTCTCCTCCCAAGCCTCATTTGTGCTGCGGCGGCGTCAGTTTGGGCGCTGCCGATCGCACCGATCCCGTTCGCGTCCGCCGCGCCATGCCCCGACGTCGAGGTGGTGTTCGCCCGGGGTACAACCGAACCTCCCGGCGTTGGCGGCATCGGCCAGAATTTCGTCGACACTCTGCGTTTGCGGGTCGGCACAAAATCGCTGGGCGTCTATCCGGTCAACTACCCGGCGACCACCGATTTCCCGACGGCCGTTGACGGCGTTACCGACGCGGGCCACCACGTCGAATCCATGGCGGCGAACTGCCCCAGCACAAAGATAGTGCTCGGGGGATACTCGCAGGGCGCCGCCGTGATGGGTTTCGTCACGGCGAGCCAGGTGCCGGATGGCGCGCACCTCGTCCAGGCGCTCCAGCCGATGCCGCCCGACGTCGCCAACCACGTGGCCGCGGTTGCGCTCTTCGGGAAGCCGTCTAGCCAGTTCATGAGTGTGATCAACGAGCCCCCGATCACGATCGGCCCCCTCTATGAACCCAAGACGATCGAGCTTTGCGTCCCTAACGATCCGGTCTGTTCCGGTTCGGGGTATCCAGCCGCGCACAGGCAGTACGTCGAGGCCGGAATGGTCGACCAGGCAGCCGATTTCGCGGCGAGTCGCCTGTAGGATCACATAACCCCTCTGCAGCTGTTGTGGAGACTGAGGAGGTCGTGTGGCGACAGACGTGCAGCCCGCGCCGATCGGGGACGTCGGGAGCGTTGCCTTCGATGTCGGTGATCGATTGGCGATCATCAACTTGTTCGGCGCCTACGCCTATACCTACGACGAGAACCGGCTGGACGAGTTTCGGACGTTGTTCACCGAGTCACCGGAGCTCGTCTTGCTGCACGAGGGCAGCCCGCTGACCGCGGACATCGACACGGTCATGAGTCTGCTCGCGGTCAGGAAAGCGGCGTTCAAGGTGGAAAACAACCAGCGGCGCCACGCGCTGAATTCGTTCTGGTTTTCCAGCCAAGGCACAAACGAAGCGACCGGACGCTGTTATGTCCAGGTTTTCGCCGTCAAAGACGGCGGCCCGCCCACACCCGACCTGACCGGCTGTTACGAATTCACCGCGGTGAAACAGGACGGCACGTGGCGGTTCAGCCGGTGGGTGGTGGCCATCGACCAGCGACAACTGCGCAACGACGACTGAGCGCTGCCCTGGCCGACGTCGAAAAGTCGTGATGATCGTGAGTCAGCAGCGGGGCCCGGCCGCGCTCTCGAGAACTTCAAGGGCCGCATCGATGTTGGGAATGATCGTCGGGCCGTAACTGCTCGCCACCTGTCCGAGCGCGCGGGCGATGTGCGGGCCGACGGCACCCGCAGCGAGGACTTCCTCGGCGAGAACGATGCCACTGACCACGTGGGAGGCACTCAGGCGGCCGTCAGCGGCGAGTTCGTATCGCCAGTCGCCGATTTGAATTCGCTCAGGCTGGGACCGGAACAAGCCTCGCCGTGCCGGCACGAGAATCACTCCCGGAACCCCCGAGAACACCTTGACCACCAGTGCGACGCCACCCGGACCGGACAGGGCCGACCCGATCACGCGGCTGACCCGGTCGTGATCGAAGCCCGTCATCAATCGCCCATCGGCAGGACGAACGACGGGGTCAGGGTTTGCGGCTCACCGCTGCGACGCACCGCCGTCCCCGCCACGTAGAACTCCACCGTGTGATGTCCCCACGCATAGTTCGAGATCGCGAAATGCACGCCCACGATGCCGTTTCCGCCGTCCCGCTCGGCCTCGCTCTGCATGCGGGACATCGCCAGTTCCCGAGCTTGATAGCTGCCCTGCGTCCACTGCGGCATCTCCGTGTTGCGTCCCGCCTGCTTCAGCATCGTCATAAACCCTTGCACGGCAACGTGGAACACGCAGTTGCCCATCACGAAGGCAATCGGCGCGTATCCGGATCGCAGCAGGGTCGTCAGGTCCTGGCCGGACAGGTGGCTGGTGAACGCTTGCCCGTTGGAGCGCCGATATGCCCCCGGCTTCGCGGTGTATCGCACCGCGGTGCCGACCGCGATGAACTCGAGGTGCTCGCCCTCGCCCTGATGACGCCATTCGAGACGGACGCCGACCACTCCGTCGGCGCCCAGCGAATCGGCCTCGGCCTGCATTCGCGACATCGCATTCCACCGTGCGCGATACGTCGCATCGGTCAGCACCGGCAGCTCGGATTGCTGCCGGATGCCGGTGAACTGGTAGCCCACGTGGTAGACCGAAACACCCATCACAAGTTCGATCGGTTCAAATCCGGCCCCGTGCAGCAGGGCGAATTCGTTGATCGAGAGATCAGACGTGAAGACCTTGCCGGCGTGCGACAGCCGTTCGCTGGCAACTGGGTCG
>Ga0318568_10000298_pt1 | contig 19221 bp, 17 predicted proteins | sample GRESIP088b5f21_FD_203690 | JGI IMG/M metagenome (GOLD analysis project Ga0318568, IMG submission 203690) | Tropical soil microbial communities from Luquillo Experimental Forest, Puerto Rico - GRE.SIPMG.088b5f21 | ecosystem: Environmental > Terrestrial > Soil > Tropical forest > Bulk soil...
GCCACCGCCGCCGCGAGCTGGCTGACCCGGTCCCCGTTCTCGCTCTGCAACTGCTGGACAATGGCCGCCTTGTCCATCAGGCTCTGCGGGTTGCTGCTGGTCAGCAACGCCAGCGTGGTGTCCAGCCCGCCGGCCATGTAGCTCTGGGCGGCGAGCTGGCCAACGCTCAGCTGGCCGGCCCCGAGCCGGCCGATGTCCTCGCTGTAGGTGTGCTGGGCGACGGCCGCTTCGGCTTTGGCCTGCGCGAGCTGGATGCGCAGCCCGTTGTACTGCTCATCCAGCGTGTTGATCTGATTGGACAGCACCCGGGCCTGGGCCACCAGGTCCTTCAGGCTCGGCATGGGCTGGCGCGGCACCGCCGTGCTGCCCGCCGCGGGCAGCACCAGAGTGGCCAGGCTGGCCAGCCCGGCCACGATGGCCGTCCGGCGCCAGCCGCGGCCGATGGCTGCCCGCTGCAGGCGGGGAGAGCGCGGATGACGCCGGAACCGTCGTGGACCACTTTCCCTGTGCCTGCTGACAGGCAGGTGCCCCACGGGGGCTCCTCTCCTCGGGGCGCCACCGGCTAGCCCGGGGATCGGGGTCAGCTGGCGCGGTCGGGTCAGCCGTGCCAGCACGCCTGACTAGCGCCGCAGATTAATGGATCAAGGGCGTGACGCGGACCGGAACGGCAAAAGTTTTGCATCCGGAACGCAACTCCCCAGGGCCTGACCGGCAATGATTCACGGGCTGGCCGGAACCGGCGGAAGTATTCCCACGGCATTGTTGCGGTTAATATGCCGCAGGTCAGGACGGATAACAGAGTCCGGAAGGGGCTGTGATCAGTATGTGATGGGCACTGCCCATAAGCAGCAAAGGCACGCATGGCAGCCTGCGGGTGGTGCCGCTGCCTGGCGTTAGGGGTGAAGCCGCGGGCTGCCGGGCGCCCGCGGCTGCCAGCAGTGCCCAGCGGCTAAGGTGTGCGGACGATGGATTACCTGATCAGGCGTGCCCGGACCAGTGATGTCCGGGCCATCACCGCGCTGGTGGCGCAGAACGTGGGCTCGGGCAGGCTGCTTGCCAAGGCCACCGTCACCCTCTATGAGGATGTGCCGGAGTTCTGGGTCGCCGAGCGCACCGGTGATGGCCTGGTGGTCGGCTGCGGGGCGCTGCACGTCATGTGGGAGGACCTGGCCGAGATCCGGACGATCGCCGTCCGGCCGGATTGCCAGGGGCACGGGATCGGCCACCGGCTGGTGGACGCCCTTCTGGTCAGCGCGCGGGAACTGGCGGTCCGCCGGGTGTTCGTGCTGACCTTCGCGGTCGGCTTCTTCGCCCGGCACGGCTTCACCGAGATTCACGGCACGCCCGTCTCCCATCAGGTGTATGAGGAACTGCTCCGCTCTTACGACGAGGGGGTAGCCGAGTTCCTCGACCTCGACCGGGTCAAGCCCAACACCCTGGGCAACACCCGCATGCTGCTCCACCTCTGACCGGGTAATCCACTGCCACCGGTGCGCGCCGGCCCCCGCCCGGCGACTTTCATTGTTCAGGTACCGGCATACCTGGGATGAATGACCCCGGATATGACAGGGAGGTCGGGAAAGTGGCGGGAGGCCGCGGTCTGCCGGTCACAGCAGCCGGAGCTGGCGATCGGCGGGCCGCGGTGGCCGGGGCGGGGCGGCGCGGGCCAGCAGCGCGGGCGAGATAGCGGCCAGGAACGGGGACGGGCCGGTGGCGGTGACCTGGCCGTGCCGCCGCCGTTCGGCCGCGCAGCTGAGGAACAGGTGTGTCCGGGCGCGGGTCATGCCCACGAACAGCAGCCGCCGTTCCTCGCCCAGGTCATGCCCGCCGGCCTGATTGCCGCTGGCCCCGGGCAGCCACAGCGGCAGCAGGTCCCGTTCGCAGCCGGCGACGAACACCACGCTGAACTCCAGGCCCTTGGCCGCGTGCAGGGTCAGCAGCGTGACCGCGCCGGCCCGTGGGTCGAGTGCGTCGGCCTCGGCCCCGAGCGCGATCTCGGTGAAAAACCGGTCCAGGTCAGCACCGCAGCGGGCGGCCAGTGGCGCCAGCACCTCGGCCCCGGCCAGCACGTCCACTGCGCGCAGCCCGCCACCCCCGTCCGCGGCGCGGGCGGCCAGCCGCCGCGCCGCCGTGGCCAGCCGGGCCGCCACTGGGCCTGCCTCCCCGGCGGCAGCCGCGCTGGCCGCCGCCGGATCGGCGAGCCGCATCTCCCGCACGATCTCCGGCACTGCCGTCCGCCGCAGCAGCAGGTCGTGCGTGCGCTTCTGGAACGGGAACCCGGCCCGGGTCAGGGCCTGGCCAATCGGACCGGCCTGGGCGTCGGTCCGGTACAGCACGGCGATGTCAGCCAGCCCGAGGCCGGGCGCCGCATGGCCATCGGCCCGCCCGGTGTCCAGCGAGTGGAACGAGGAACCGCCGAGCAGCCGGTCGATGGTGGCCGCGATCCAGGCCGCCTCGGCCTGCTCGCTGGGGCTCTCCTGGTAGGTGATCCCGGCCGCCGGGCCGCCCGGGGCGGGCACCGGCGGGCTGCCGACAGCTGCCAGGCGCCGGCCGGGCACGAGCGAGGCCGGCCCGATGGCCTGGAGCGCGCCCGCCACGATGGCCGGTACGGACCGGTAGTTCCGGGTCAGCTGGACCGTCGACGCCGCTGGGTAGTCGGCGGTAAAACGCAGGAAGAAGCCCACGTCCGCGCCCCGGACCCATAGATGGCCTGGTCGGGGTCGCCGATCACGGTCAGCCCGGTGCCGTCCCCGGCCAGCAGCCGCAGCAGCGCGTACTGGTTCGCGTCGATGTCCTGGTACTCGTCCACGCTGATCCGCGGCCAGCGGGCGGCTAGCGAGGCGGCCAGCACCGGGTGGTCGCGCAGCAGCCCCAGCGGCAGTTCCACCAGGCCGTCCAGGTCGACCAGGCCACGCCCGGCCAGGGCCCGGGCGAACTCCGCGCGGTGCTCCGGGCTGGCCACGGCCGAGGCGAGCAGCCGCCGGGCGGCCCGGTCCGAGCCCGCCAGTTCGGCCGCCACCGCCAGCCGCGCCCGGTCATCGGCAACGGCAAAGCCTGCGGGCAGGCCGGCCAGGGCGGCGTGCTCGCGCAGGATGAGCAGGCCAAGCCCGTGGAAGGTGGTGACGGTCAGCTGGCTTGGCTGCCTGGGGATCAGCACGGCCAGCCGGTCACGCATCTCCTGTGCGGCCCGGCGGGTGAAGGTCAGTGCCAGGCAAGCCGCGGGCGGCAGGCCCCGCCCGGCGACATCGGCCGCGATCCGGTGCGTGAGCGTGCGGGTCTTGCCGGTGCCTGGCCCCGCGATGATCATCAACGGCCCGGCTGCCTCCGCCGCTGCCCGCTGCTCGGGATCGAGACCGGCCTGCATCGCCGCGCCTGCTATCTGCGCGGCGCCGGCCGGCCCCGGCTCTCCCCGCCGCCCACGGCCTGGTTCCGGCTGATCCGCGACTGCCTCCGCCGCCGACGGGGCGGTGGCAGGTGCTGCTGCCGGGACAGTCGCGGGCAGGTCGAACAGGGCGGCCGAGCCGGTAAGCTCCCCGCGGCGCAGCAGCCGGATGACCCCATACTCCCCGTCGTAGCCTGCTTCCTTGATCACGTCGCCGCGGCGCAGCCGGGCGATCGCCTCACCGAGCAGGCTGCCGCCGGCCCGGCTGACGTCCGCCAGGTCGGCTGCCAGCAGGATATGCAGTTCCGGGCCGAGCGCCGCGACCAGCCGGTCCACCTCGGTGCTGACCTTCTTGCTGCGCGGGCCGCTGTCCCGGGTTTCACCGACGATGTCGGGCAGGGAGACCAGATGCATGGCCGTCGCTGCCCCGGCCGGCTGGTGACCCAGCGGGCGATCTGCCAATTCCGATACCCGGTGCAGCACCCCGATGGTCAGTGGCTTGCCGCAGGCCGGGCAGATCCCGCCCTGTGCGCTGGATTGCGCGGGCTCGAACCGGATTCCGCATTTGCGGTGCCCATCCAGGTGATAACGGCCACCCTCGGGGTGGAAGTTGAGCGTGCCGGCCAGGCCTGTGCCGCTGCGGAGTGCCGCCGCCATCGCGAAGTAGTCCAGTTCGGTCCCGAAAGTGGTTGCCTCCCGGCCGATCATCGGCGGTGAATGAGCGTCGGAGTTGCTCACCAGCCGGTAGCTGTCAAGCGCTGAGCACATCCAGTTCATGGGCGGGTCCGATGACAGCCCGGTCTCCACTGCGAACACGTGTTCCGCGAGATCGAGGTAGCAGGAGGTGACCGACTCAAATCCCGATTTGGATCCGAGCACGGCGAACCATGGAGTCCAGATGTGCGCGGGAACCAGGTAACACCCTGGACCCGCGGACAGTGTTATCTCCAGCAGGTGCCGGGAGTCCAGGCCAAGGATCGGGCGGCCGTCCGATGCCAGGTTCCCGATCTTGGCCAGGCTGGTGCTGATATGGCTGGCTGCTTCGAAAGTGGGGGCGTACAGCAGGTGGTGAACTTTCCTGGTCACTCCGTCCCGCTGGTAAATGGTCGAGATCTCCGCCGAGAGCAGGAAACGCACCCGGGGCTCGCAGCTGGCAGGGGATGTCCGTGCCAGTTCCGCCGCCAGCCCGGGCTGCAGCCGGAACAGGCCCGGCTCGGCCGGCTCCAGGGATTCGGCCAGCTCGGCCGCCCAGGCAGGATGCGTGAAATCGCCGGTGCCGACCACGGTGACGCCCTTGCGCACAGCCCACCAGGCCAGCGCCGCAGGGTCGCAGTTCTTGCTGCAGGCGCGCGAATAGCGCGAGTGGATGTGGAGATCGGCGTGGAACATGGCGCCCCGATCCTGTCACGTGGCCGCCAGGCCGGAGAGCACCGTGGCGGCAGGCGTGTCATCGTGAGCGGCCGGCCCGGCAGGCCAGGCGCAGCCACCGGCGGCGGTGAGACACAATGCCAGTAGGGAGTGCGCTGGACACAGGCCGGGAAAGGAGGCGGCGGATGCTTCAGGATCTTGCGGCGCTGACCCCGCCGCTGGTTGTCTGCGCCGCCTTCCTGATCGGGGTGGTGCTGTTCCTGCGCAGGCAGATGGGAGCGCGGCGGCCACCGGAACAGCGCGATGGCCAGACGGATATTCAAGATGACGCCGGGAATACCGCATCTTCTGATCCAGAAGCGGCGCCATCAGTTGATGGCGGCACGCCATAGTTCTGTTATACCTAACGGCTGTGCGTCCCGGGCCGATAGGGCTTCTACCCGATTCACGGCAGCATGGCTTCTGATTACGCAGCGTAACCAGGCATTATCATAGTGTCTACTGACTGGCGCACGGAGAACTCTCAGGTAATCTTCTGAGACTTGAATTGTCAAACTAACAGACCTGGTATATGTTTGGCAGCCAATAAATAGATGCTCCAGCGGAAGGGCTGGTTCCCACCATGGCTCAGAAGACAGTGGTGACGGTCGTGTGTGACCTTCCACATGACGGTGAGGTCGAAGGAACGGAGACTGTTTCGTTCGCCTTTGACGGGACCGCATATGAGATCGACGTGTGCGCGGCACACGCTAAGGAACTTCGCGAGAAGTTCGGGCAGTACACCGAGCGTGCCCGCCGCGGCAGCGCGGGCGGCGGCCGCCGCCGCCGGACCCGGAGCGGGCCAGGCCGTGAGCGCAGCTCAGAGATCAGGGCCTGGGCAAAGCAGCGGGGACACAAGGTCAGCGAGCGCGGCCGGATTCCGGCAGCGATCATCGCCGAGTACGAGTCCTCTCACTAGCATCTGGCCCGGCCCAGCAGCTGGCTGGGATCGATCACCGGGTGCCACGGGGGTTTGCTTTTGCCAGGTACGTCGCCAGCCCGCGTCCTGAGGAATTGCAGCCCGGCCCGGGAATGCCAGCGGGTTGCTGGTGCCTGAGAGTGGGCGTGCCAGTTTTCCACGGCTTACGCCCAGCGGACAGTCAGGCCGCGTTCAGAATGTGAACGCGGCCTGACTGCTGTCCGGGGCCGCCTGGATCTGGCGCGTTTCACCAGCTGGCCTTCGCGGCCAGGGGCGGGTTTCTCCGCGCGCTGCTGCGTGCCGGATTTGGCAGATCAGTCACCCGAACCGGTCCCGGCAGCGGGCCAGTGCATTCTGCTGGCAGTGAACATCTGGCCGGGCGTTCGCTCGCGGCGTAGCCGGGAACACCTGGCCTGTGCGGCAAGGTTGGATGGGATGAAGGCCCGCTCGCCGGGGAAGTAATTCCCATGCAGGCCGGATCGTGCGCGGCGGCATCCGGCAAGCGGGCTAACATGCGGAAGGACGGGGCCGGACATCAGGCCTCCCCGGCCGCTTGCGTGAGGGAGCAACGAGATGTTCGAGAGGTTCACCGACCGGGCCCGGAGGGTTGTGGTCCTGGCGCAGGAAGAGGCCAGGATGCTGAACCACAACTACATCGGGACCGAGCACATCCTGCTCGGCCTGATCCACGAGGGCGAAGGTGTCGCGGCCAAGGCACTGGAGTCGCTGGGGATCAGCCTGGAGGCGGTGCGGCAGCAGGTGGAGGAGATCATCGGCCAGGGCCAGCAGGCGCCGTCCGGCCACATCCCCTTCACCCCGCGGGCCAAGAAGGTGCTCGAGCTGTCGCTGCGGGAGGCGCTGCAGCTCGGCCACAACTACATCGGCACCGAGCACATCCTGCTGGGCCTGATCCGGGAGGGTGAGGGCGTCGCCGCGCAGGTGCTGGTGAAGCTGGGCGCGGATCTGAACCGGGTCCGCCAGCAGGTGATCCAGCTGCTGCACGGCTACCAGGGCAAGGAGCCGGCGGCCTCGGGTGCTCCCTCCGAGTCCGCGCCGTCCACCTCGCTGGTGCTGGACCAGTTCGGCCGCAACCTCACCCAGGGTGCCCGGGAAGGCAAGCTCGACCCGGTGATCGGCCGGGAGAAGGAAATCGAGCGGGTCATGCAGGTGCTGTCCCGGCGCACCAAGAACAACCCGGTGCTGGTCGGCGAGCCCGGCGTGGGCAAGACCGCGGTGGTGGAAGGCCTGGCCCAGAAGATTGTCAAGGGCGAGGTGCCCGAGACCCTCAAGGACAAGCAGCTGTATACGCTCGACCTGGGTGCGCTGGTGGCCGGCTCCCGCTACCGCGGCGACTTCGAAGAGCGGCTCAAGAAGGTACTCAAGGAGATCCGGACCCGCGGCGACATCATCCTGTTCATCGACGAGCTGCACACCCTGGTCGGGGCCGGCGCCGCCGAGGGCGCAATCGACGCCGCCTCGATACTCAAGCCGATGCTGGCCCGCGGCGAGCTGCAGACCATCGGTGCCACCACCCTGGACGAGTACCGCAAGCACCTCGAGAAGGACGCGGCGCTGGAACGCCGGTTCCAGCCAATCCAGGTCGCCGAGCCGACGATCTCGCACACGATCGAGATCCTGAAGGGCCTGCGCGACCGGTACGAGGCACACCACCGGGTCTCCATCACCGACAGTGCCCTGGTCGCCGCCGCCCAGCTGGCCGACCGTTACATCAGTGACCGGTTCCTGCCGGACAAGGCCATCGACCTGATCGACGAGGCCGGGTCACGGATGCGGATCCGCCGCATGACCGCCCCGCCCGACTTGCGCGAGTACGACGAGAAGATCGCTCAGGTCCGGCGCGAGAAGGAGTCCGCGATCGACTCCCAGGACTTCGAGAAGGCCGCCCACCTGCGTGACGCCGAGAAGCAGCTGATCGGCAAGAAGGACGCCCGCGAGAAGGAGTGGAAGGCCGGCGACATGGACGTCGTCGCCGAGGTCAACGAGGAACTGATCGCCGAGGTGCTGGCCACCGCCACTGGCATCCCGGTGTTCAAGCTGACCGAGGAAGAGTCGCAGCGGCTGCTCCGGATGGAGGATGAACTCCACAAGCGGGTCATCGGCCAGGATCAAGCGATCAAGGCGCTGTCGCAGGCGATCAGGCGGACCAGGGCCGGGCTGAAAGACCCCAAGCGCCCCGGCGGGTCGTTTATCTTCGCCGGGCCGTCCGGGGTCGGCAAGACCGAGCTGTCCAAGACACTGGCCGAATTCCTGTTCGGCGACGAGGACTCGCTCATCCAGCTCGACATGAGCGAGTACATGGAGAAGCACACCGTGTCCCGGCTGTTCGGCTCCCCGCCCGGTTATGTCGGGTATGAGGAGGGCGGCCAGCTGACCGAGAAGGTCCGGCGCCGGCCGTTCTCCGTGGTCTTGTTCGACGAGATCGAGAAGGCCCACCCGGACATCTTCAACTCCCTGCTCCAGATCCTCGAAGACGGGCGGCTGACCGACGCCCAGGGCCGGATGGTGGACTTCAAGAACACGGTCATAATCATGACCACGAACCTGGGCACAAAGGACATCTCGAAAGGTGTCTCTGTGGGATTTGCCCGGCAGGGTGAATCGCGTGGCTCCTACGACCGGATGAAGTCCAAGGTGCAGGAGGAACTGAAGCACCACTTCCGGCCCGAGTTCCTCAACCGTGTTGACGACACCATTGTGTTCCACCAGCTCACCGAGGACGAGATTGTCACCATCGTGGACCTGATGATCGCCAAGGTGGACGAGCGGCTCAAGGACCGGGACATGGGCCTGGAGCTGCGCCCGGCAGCCAAGGCGCTGCTTGCCCAGCGGGGCTATGACCCGGTGCTGGGTGCCCGGCCGCTGCGCCGCACGATCCAGCGGGCGATCGAGGACGCGCTGTCCGAGAAGATCCTCTTCGGCGAACTCAAGGCAGGCCAGATCGTCATGGTCGACGTCAGCGGCTCGGGTGAGGATGCGGAGTTCACCTTCAAGGGTGTGCCCAAGCCGGAGGCCCTGCCCGACGCGGCGCTGGCCGCTGCCGAGAGCGCAGCGAGCACGCAGCAGCAGGACTGACCAGCCGGACGCGATCGGGTGACCCGGGCCTCGCGGGCCCGGGTCACCGGCGTTCCCGGGCCTGGCCCGGCGGGTAACTGGACGGACCCGGCAATGAGTAACCGCCGGGCTGTTCGGCCGCCAGGCCGTCGGCGATCAGGCTGGCCAGCGCGCGGGCGCGCTGGCCATGGTCCGGCCAGACAGCATCGAGCTGGGCCGGGGCCACCGGCCCGTCCGCATCCCGCAGCACAGCCAGCAGCAGCCCGCGGCACTGCCGGTCGGTGCCCTGGTAGGGCTGCCCTGCCCGGCGGCCCGGGCTGTCCGGGCTGCCTGCCAGCCGCCAGGCGCAGCTGCCAGCCACCGGGCAGCTGCCGCAGCGTGGCCGGGCGGCGGAGCAGACCAGGGCGCCCAGCTCCATGACGGCGACCGACCACCGGGCCGCTAGCTCCGGCCGGTCCGGCAGCAGCGACCGGGCCATCGCCACCTCGGCCGCCGTGCTGCCCCGGGCGGGCCATTGCTGGCCTGCCCGCATCCGGGCGAGCACCCGGCGGACGTTGGTGTCCAGAACTGGATGCCGCTGGCCGAACGCGAAGCTGGCCACCGCGGCGGCGGTGTAGGGGCCGACGCCGGGCAGCTCGTGCAGCGCCTCGATGGAGCTGGGGACCTGCCCACCGTGCTGCTCACTGATGACCTGCGCGGCCGCGTGCAGCCGGATCGCCCGGCGGGGGTAGCCGAGCCGGCCCCACTGCCGGACCGCGTCGGCGGGCGCGGCTGCGGCCAGCGCGGGCGGGTCCGGCCACCGGGTGAGCCAGGCCTGGTACGCGGGCAGTACCCGGGCTACCGGGGTCTGCTGCAGCATGAACTCACTGACCAGCACTCCCCACGGGGTGGCGCTGGCCCGCCGCCACGGCAGATCGCGGGCATGTATCCGGTACCAGTCCAGGATCGCCGCCACCTGGCCGGGGGCTGCCGTTGCCATGACCTCCGGATCATCCCACACCGGGCGGGGCAGCCGCCGGCTGCGCTGGCCCAGGACCGTCCGGGTCAGCTGGCCAGGGCGGCCGCGATCGCCATCTGCACGTCCGCCACTTCCCGGATCTCGGCGAGTGTGCCCTGGCCGGTCACCCGGTCGTCACGCATTCCGTTCGGCCCGGGCAGGCCGGCTGACCCGGCCGGGATGATCGCCCGCCGGAAACCCATCCGCTCCGCTTCCGCGAGGCGGCGGGCCACCCCGGGCACCCGCCGCACCTCGCCGGCCAGCCCGACCTCTCCGATGGCCACCACCGAGCCGGAGATGCTCACATTGGCGGCCGCGCTGGCCATGGCCAGCGCGATGGCCAGATCGACCGACGGCTCGGTGAGCCGGACCCCGCCCACCGTCGCCGCGTAGACATCCTGCTTGCCGATCAGGACCTCGGCGCGGCGCTGCAGGACCGCCATCACCATGCCCACCCGGGCGGAGTCGAGGCCGGAGGTGACCCGGCGCGGGATGTCCAGGGTGGTCGCGGCCACCAGAGTCTGCACCTCGGCGAGCAGCGGGCGGCGGCCTTCCAGCGCCACCGTGATGCAGGTTCCCGGCACCGGCGCTGACCGCTGCGAAACGAACAGGCCGCTCGGGTCCGGCAGCCCGATCAGCCCGTACTCACCGAGCTCGAAACAGCCGACCTCGTCGGTCGGCCCGAACCTGTTCTTCAGCGCGCGCACCATCCGCAGCTGGGCGTGCCGGTCACCGTCGAACTGCAGCACCACGTCCACCACATGCTCCAGCGCCCGCGGGCCGGCAATCGAGCCGTCCTTGGTGACGTGCCCCACCAGCACCGTGGTCAGCGAGCGCTGCTTGGCCACGGCCATCAGGGCCGCGGTGACCTCGCGGATCTGAGTGACCCCACCCGGGGTGCCCTCGACCCCGGGCGCGGTGATGGTCTGCACCGAGTCGACGATGAGCAACTGCGGCTGGACGGCGTCCACCTGGGCGAGCACGGCCGATAGCTCTGTCTCGGCGGCCAGGAACAGGCGGGAGCCGACCGCCCCAATCCGGTCCGCCCGCAGCCGCACCTGCGCCGCCGACTCCTCGCCGGTCACGTACAGCACGGTGCCCGTCTCCGACGCCAGTGCCCCGGCCTCCAGCAGCAGCGTGGATTTGCCGACCCCTGGCTCACCGGCCAGCAGCACCACGGCGCCCGGGACCAGCCCGCCGCCCAGTACCCGGTCCAGCTCATCCAGCCCGGTCGGCCGGGCGCTGGCCGCGCCCGCGTCCACCTCCGTGATGGGGATGGCGGGGGCGGCAGGCGCCGCCGGCAGCCCGAGCCGGGACCGGGCCATGGCTGGCGCGGCCAGCTCCGCAACGGTTCCCCAGGCCTGGCATTCGCCGCAGCGGCCCGACCATTTGGCGGAGCGCCAGCCGCACTCGGCACAGCGGAACGCCGACGCAGCCGAGGACTTCCCCATGCCCCGTACGGTAGCGGCCAGGTATGACAAATGCCCTGGCAGCAGATTCAGCCCGCGCTCCCGCGCGGGCCCGGCCAGCACGCCCGGCCCCAGCCGGCGCGGTCATGCACAGCGTGGTGCGCCGGGCCGCATAAGCTGGCCGAGCGTAAACGCCCCAGCCCGCTGGGGGGGGAGGGAGTCACGTTGAGCGGCGCCAAGGCCATCCGGCCCCGGATCGCGCTGTCCACCGCCTCGGTCTTCCCCGACCGGGCACCGGATGCCTTTGAGGCCGCCGCCCGCCTTGGCTACGACGGGATCGAGGTCATGGTCTCCGCCGACGCCGTCAGCCAGGACGTGGACGTGCTGCGGCGGCTCGCCGACTACCACGGCGTGCCGGTGCTGGCCATCCACGCGCCCTGCCTGCTCATCAGCCAGCGGGTGTGGGGACGCGAGCCGTGGCAGAAGCTGATCAGGTCGAAAGACATGGCCGAGAAGCTGGGCGCCCGGGTGGTAGTGGTTCACCCGCCGTTCCGCTGGCAGCGCGACTATGCCCATGACTTCGGGCCTGGCCTGGCCCGGATGCGCGATGAGACCGACGTTGTATTCGCGGTGGAGAACATGTTCCCGCTGCGGGCCCGCGGAGCCGAAGTGGCGCCGTACGCGCCGGACTGGAACCCGGTGCTGATGGACTTCCCGCACGTCACCCTCGATCTCTCACACACTGCCGTGTCCGGTTCTGACGCGCTGGCGATGGCCGGGGACCTGGGCGACCGGCTGGTGCACGTGCATATGGCCGACGGCACCGGCACGAACCGCGATGAGCACCTGGTGCCCGGCCGCGGCGCCCAGCCGTGCGCGCCGCTGCTGGCGAAGCTGGCCGCTGACGGCTACCCGGGCGTGGTCGTGCTGGAGGTGAATACCCGCCGGGCGGGCACCCGCGAGGCCAGGCTGGCCGACCTGGCCGAGGCCCTGGACTTCACCCGCACCCATCTTGGCGCCTCCCCGGCCACCGGCCCGGCCACCACGCCGGCGGCCGAGGCCACCGGCGCCCGCCGGCTGGAGCCGCGGACGGCAGGCTGGGCCGACCAGGTCGGGCAGCTCGGGGCGGTATGACCGGCCGCCTGGCCGCCCGGCCGGAGCGGTGAGCCCACGATCTGAGCCGGCACCGCTGGACGGCGGGCCGCCGGCGGAGGCATTCTGCCGATCATGACGAACATGCCCGCCACTGCCCCCCCGCCCCGCCCGGTCACCGCCCGCGACGGCACGCTCATCACCGTGGCGCCTACCGGCGCCGAGTCCAGCAAGGCCGACGTGCCGGCCCTGCCGGTCACCCTGGACGAGCTGGTGACCACCGCAAAGGAATGCCAGGCCGCCGGTGCAGCGGTCATCCACGTGCACATCCGGGACGCCGGCGCGCAGCCGACGCTGGACCTGGCGCGGCTCACCGACACGGTCACCGCGCTGCGGGAGAGCACCGACCTGATCGTGCAGCTGTCCACCGGCGGTGCTGTCAGCGATGGCTTCCAGAGCAGGCTGGCAGTCCTCGACGCCGCGCCCGACGCGTGCTCCCTCACCTGCGGCACGGTCAACTTCGGCGACGAGGTGTTCAGCAATCCCTGGCCGTTCATCTGCGAGCTGTACGCGCGTACTCAGGATCTCGGGGTGGTGCCGGAGTTCGAGCTGTTCGACCTCGGCCACGTCGCCACCCTGCACCGGCTGCTGGCCGGCCTCGGCCCCCCGCATGGCGGTCACGTGCACTGCGACCTGGTGATGGGAGTCCCGGGCGGCATGCCAGGTGATGCCGCCACCCTGGTCCAGGCCGTCTCGGCGCTGCCGGCTGGGGCGAGCTGGTCAGCGACCGGGATCGGCCGGACCACACTGCCGGTCATGTTCGCCGCGCTGGCGGCAGGCGGCCATCTGCGGGTCGGGATGGAGGACACCACCAGCTTTGCCCGCGGCCGGCCGGTCACCGGCAACGCGGAGCTGGTCGAGCGCGCGGCCACGCTGGCGGAACTGGCGCAGCGGCCGCCGCTGACGCCCGCCCAGGCCCGCACCCTGCTGGGGGTGACCGGCCGTCGCTGACGATCCGGTTCTGCTGGCCGAGGTAATCCGGTCGGGATTCGCCGAATCCCGCCACCGGGGTGCGCTGGTGGTGCTCGGCCCGGGCGGGGAGGTGGCGCTGGCGGCAGGCGCGGTAGCCACGCCGGCGTTCCCGCGCTCGGCCAGCAAGCCGCTGCAGGCCGCCGGGATGCTCCGGGCCGGGCTCCGGCTGGACGGCCCGCTGGTCGCGCTCGCCGCCGCAAGTCACGCGGGCGAGCCATTCCACATCGCCGGCGTGCGCGACATGCTGGCCGCGGCGGGGCTGACCGAGGACGATCTGCGCTGCCCACCGGGCCTGCCGCTGGACGACCAGGTACGGCACCAGTACCTGCGCGACGGCGGCCGGGCCGACCCGATCCACATGAACTGCTCGGGCAAGCACGCGGCCATGGTCGCCACCTGCGCTGCGGCCGGCTGGCCGACCGCCAGCTACCTGCAGCCGGGGCATCCGCTGCAGCGGCGGCTGCGGAGCACAGTGGAGCGCCTGTCCGGGGACCCGGTGACCTCGGTGGGCGTGGACGGCTGCGGCGCACCCCTGTTCGCCCTGTCGCTGACCGGGCTGGCCCGCGCGTACCAGAGCATGATCACCGCCGTGGCGGGATCGGCCGAGCGGCAGGTGGCCGACGGGATGCGCGCCTATCCGGACTGGACCGCCGGGACGAGCCGGCCGGAGAGCGCGCTCATGCGGGCGGTGCCGGGCCTGCTGGTGAAGGGAGGCGCCGAGGGCGTGCTGGCCTTCGCGCTGGCCGACGGCTGGGCCGCCGCGATCAAGATCGAGGACGGGACGGCACGGGCGCTGCCCGCGCTGGCGGTGGCGCTGCTCAGGGAGTTGCGCGCGGACGCCTGCGCCAGTGCCGATGCCGCCGCGCTGGACCGGATCGGCACCGTGCCGGTGCACGGCGGCGGCCTGGTCGTCGGGGAGGTGCGGCCGGTGCTGCCCGCCAGCGCGGCCTTCCGGTGACCGGCCGGACGGCACCGGCACTGCTTGCTGCCCGGCTTCCGCCAGCTGCCTGCCGGCACCGCATGTAAGCGGCTGGGTGGCCCGCGCAGCGCGCTGACCTGGGAACCGCCGCGTGGTAACGATAGCCGTCCGGGTGCTTGCAGCTGCGTTTGCAATTGCAAGCAGCACCTGGTTGACTGCATGCGTGAACCCGGTGAAGGTCAGCTCGATCGGGGAGTACATCCGCGAGCAGCGTGAGCAGGCGAAGATTTCGCTGCGCCAGCTCGCATCAGCGGCGGGGGTGTCCAACCCGTATCTCAGCCAGATCGAGCGGGGGCTGCGGCGGCCGAGCGCCGAGATTTTGCAGCAGATCGCGAAGGGGCTGCGGATTTCGGCCGAGGCGCTGTACGTCCAGGCGGGAATCCTGGACGAGCGCGGGCCGGATTCCGGGGTGCGGGCCGCGGTGCTGGCCGACCCGGGGCTGGCCGAGCGCCAGAAGCAGGTGCTGCTGGACATTTACGAATCGTTCCGCCGGGAAACCGCGCTCAACTCCCGGCAGCCCTCAGCCACGGCCGCCCCCGGCCACGGCGACAGGGCAGAACTGGCAGACGCCGGCCAGGAAGGGCCGGCCCAGTAGATAACGGGCCTGCCAGACGGCAGGCCGGGAAGGTGACATCTCAGATGAGTCCCACCATTGACGTCCGGACCGAGGTGCGCAAGCTCGCTGACCGCAAGCCCGTGCAGGCGGCCGCGGGCGCCGGCATGCTCGCCACCGAGGCGCTGCGGGAACTGCCGGGCCGGTTCGCCCGGCGTGCCGAGGACACGGCGGGCGCCCTGTCCAGCCGCGCCACCGGCGCGGTGCACACCGCCCGGGCACGGGCGGCGGCCGGATACGACAAGCTGGCCCAGCGCGGCAAGCGGGCGCTCAGCGGGGACACCCCGGACGGCCGCGGCGCGCTGAACGGCAAGACCACCCACCCGCGTACGGCCAAGGCCGCCCGCTAGCGGATTCGGCGGTCCGGGCGGCTGGCGCGCTCCGGCGCATCTGCCGCCCGGACCGGATAATCTGGAAGCGTGTTCATGTACGGGTCGATGACCCCTCTGTTCTGGTTCTTCGAAGTGCTCATGGTGGCGGCATTCGTCGTCGAGGCGTGGGCTTTCATCGACACCCTGCGCCGCCCGACCGGAGCCTTCCCGGCGGCGGGCAAGCAGACCAAGCCGATCTGGCTGATCATCACCGGGGTGGCGGCCGTCATCGGCCTGGCCAGCGTGGCCTACCACATGACGCTCCTCTCGATCCTGCCGATCGTCGCGTTCGTCGCCGCCGCCATCTACCTGACCGACGTCCGGCCGAAGGTCAAGGAGTTCCGCCGCGGGTCAAACTCGGGGCCGTACGGGCCCTGGTAACGCCCCGCCGCCGGTCCGGGCACCGGCAGTAGGCTGCCGTCCATGAGTGAGGCTTCCTGGCGTACCCACCGGCTCGAGCTTGACGACCAGACCCTGCGCGACTGGGACGCAGCTGTGCTGGCCGCCGGGCCCGACGGCATCGTGCTGGACACCTCGGCGTTCTACCCAGGTGGCGGCGGCCAGCCGCCGGATCACGGCGTCCTGCTCTGGGGCGGGGTGCAGACCCGCATCGTGGACGCACGCAAGGGAGACGACCTCTACCTGATCCCGGCCGAGGGCGACCCGCTGCCGCCGGTGGGCACCGCGGTGCGCGGGGCGGTCGAGGACGGCCGCCGGACCGCACTCATGCGCACCCACTCCGGCCTGCATGTGCTGTGCGGGGTGGTGTTCCGCGATTTCGGCGCGCCGGTCACCGGCGGGAACATGGAGCCGCTTACCGCCCGGATGGACTTCAACCTGCCCGAGGTGCCGCCCGGCTTCCGGGAGGCGGTGGAGGCGGCCTGCAACGCTGAGGTAGCCGCCGACCGGCGGATCGACGTCCGGGTCCTGCCCCGGGACGAGGCCTTTGCCCTGCCCGACATCATCCGCACCGCCACCAACCTGGTCCCGCCCGACGTCAAGGAGGTCCGCATTATCGACATCGTCGGCCTGGACCAGCAGGCCGATGGCGGCACGCACGTCGCGTCCACCCGGCAGGTCGGCCGGATCGAGGTCGTCAAGATCGAAAACAAGGGCAAGGGGTTCCGGCGGCTGCGGATCCGGATCGCCGACGCCTGACCGGCATCACCAGGGCAGGAGCAGCAGCCCGGCCGGGACCGCGACCAGCAGGGCGGCGGCCGAGCAGATCAGCGTCAGCGCCGCGGCCGGCAGCGGTGGTGCGGGTGCCAGCAGCCGGGCCACCCGGGCCGCGGTTTCGCCGTCTGGTGCCTGCGCCGCGGCCAGTGCCCCGGACGGCGCCGGGCCGGCGCTGGACACCCCCACCCGGATCAGCGCGGTGGCCAGCTCCCGCGCCGGCCGGTGCCGCAGCGCCCGGTCGTCGGCGAGCATCTCCACCAGCAGCGCGACACTGCCGTACGCCTGGCGGACCAGCCGGCAGCGGGGCAGGGCGCGGTTCAGGGCGCTAAATGGCAGCAGCACCAGATCGTGCCGTTCCCGCAGGTGAGCCCGCTCATGGGCGAGCACCGCCGCCAGCTCGGCCGCATCCAGCAGGTCCAGGGTGCCGGCGCTGACCACGATCGCCGAACGCAGCCCGGGCACGCAGTACGCGGCCGCCGCCGGGCTGTCCACCACCAGCGCACCCGGCACTTTCGGGTCACCGTGGGCGAGCAGCCGGAGCAGGACCCGGTGCCGCCGCCGCGCCAGCAGCACCGCGGCGGAAGCGGCCAGCAGCACCCAGCACAGCAGGGCCAGCAAGGCGGCAGCGGCGGCAAGGAAGATCAGCCGCGCGATCGCGGCCAGCATGGCCGGGCAGGAGCCGAGCACCGCGGCCCGGGCCGCGCCGGCGGCCCCGGTCAGCGCTCCGCCCGCCACGCCCCATCCGGCCTGCCGCGCGCCGAGGCCGGCCAGCGCGCCCACCGCCGCCAGCCCCCAGCTCAGCCCGAGCGCCTGCCACAGCAGGATGGCCGCGGCCGGCGACCGGTAGGGCCAGCGGGCAGACAGCAGCGCTGCCGCCGCCGGTATGGTACCCACGGCGACGGCGGCCAGCACGAGGACAGCAGCGAGCACAGACGTTCAGTCCCGGTCGATCTCTCCGAGTGATTCCAGCGCCCGGCGCAGCACCCGCGCCTCGGCGTCCGACACGCTGCGGGCGAAGCTCGCGAGCGCGGCCGACCTGTCACCCGTCTGATCCAGTGCGTGCAGCATCAGCTCGGTAACGTACGCTTCCCGGTCTGCCGCCGCACAGTAACGCCAGGCCCGGCCGTCCCGTTCCCGCCGGGCAAAGCCTTTCTTCGCCAGCCGGTCCAGCACCGTCATCACCGTGGTGTGGGCAAGGTCGCGGTCGGTCAGCCGTTCCCCGACCTGGCGCACGGTCAATGGCTCTGTGCTCTCCCAGAGCACGTCCATGATGGCCCGCTCGAGTTCGCCCAGTCGTCTCACCGCGTCACTGTAACCCGGGGTGCATGCCCGCGGAAGACTCGGCCGGCGGTGAGGCGGAAGCTGGTTCCGCTCATATCCCAGCCCGCGATGCGACCTTGGGAGAAGATCCGCCACAAGACGCCAGCTATTGGCCGCTCCCCGGTGCTGGAGATCATCTCCGGCTCGGGTAAGGCCGTGCTGGCCCGGGCTCACTGAGATAGGGACACATATGGCAACACCCGGCCAGAGCGCGCCCGCGCACGGCTTCACCAGGCATGGCCAGCCGGTACACAGGCGCACTATCGACCACCTGCCGACGCGGACCGGCTACCAGCGGTTCAACAAGCGGCTCGCCATGTTGATCACCCAGAACGTCGGCACGATGACGTGCTTCTGGATCTTCTGTTTGATCTCGCTCTCGTCACTGCTGGCGGTGCTATATGCGGCGCACATCATCGGAACCGTCGGGTTCCTCACTGCGGTCGGCTTCATCCTCATTGTGTCGTGGCTCTCGCAGAACCTCATCCAGCTCGTCCTGCTGCCGGCCCTGATGGTGGGGCAGAACCTGCAGAACGAGGCGGCCGACGTCCGTTCGGCAAAGACGTTTGAGGATGTGGAAGAAGCCCGGGATGGCCTCCGGCGGGTTCTCGACCTGCTGGATTGCCACACCCAGGGTGGGCTGAAGGAAATTCTCGACGCGGTGGAGGATCTCAAGGCCGCACGGTAGAGCTGTGTGGTTGTCACGGCGTCATGGCGGACCGCCGGCCTACCAGATGATGCTGCAGCCAAACGCCTCCGTCTGGCTAATGCCCACTGGCCGACCGGCGGCGATGTCCTCGATGGCCGTCTCAAGTTCACGGCTGCGCGGGCCGTCGCCGGTGCGTGAGTCGTCGATCCGGCCTGTGTAGACGATCGCCAGCTCACTGTCCAGCACGACGGCGTGCGGGGTGCGGGCCACCCCATAGCTCCGGGCTACCGCACCGTTGCTGTCCTTGAGATACGGGAAGTTGAAGCCCCGCATGGCCGACCGCCGGGCCATGGCCGCAAGAGTGTCGGGCGGTGACAGATGCGGATTGTTGGAGTTGATCGCCACCAGCCGGACCCCGGCGTGATGCCAGCTGGCCTGCAGCCGGATCAGCCGCTCCTCATATGATCGGGCCGTCGGGCAGCTGCCGCTGGTGAAGATGAGGACGGTCGCCCGCTCACCGGCCAGGCCGGCCAGCGAGTGCCGCTCGCCGTCCACACGGCCAGGTTCTCAAAATGCCGGCTCACTGCCTGCTCACCTTCCGAACAGGCGCCGGTGCGAGCGGCCGGCCGGCGGGAACCGGTCCGGGAACTGCTTGACGATGCCAGCCGATAGGACGTCGGAAACGGTCAGGATTTCGGTCAGGATCTGGTCGAACGCCTCGATATCGTCCTCCCACCGCTGCTGGAGCCGGGCGGTCGCCTCGTCCTTGGTCAGCTTCAGGTGCTGGCGGAGCAGGTCGGTCA
>Ga0318568_10000304_pt1 | contig 19025 bp, 11 predicted proteins | sample GRESIP088b5f21_FD_203690 | JGI IMG/M metagenome (GOLD analysis project Ga0318568, IMG submission 203690) | Tropical soil microbial communities from Luquillo Experimental Forest, Puerto Rico - GRE.SIPMG.088b5f21 | ecosystem: Environmental > Terrestrial > Soil > Tropical forest > Bulk soil...
CGCAACACCTACATACTTCCCAAGCTCCTTCTTATAATATTTATCAGTCGAAAAAAAGGATAAAGGATCCACACTCTCCACTCCGTAATGGCTGATCACGGCCTTTACAATCACAAACTTTTCCGTCTTCGCTAACAATGGCTTCGCTGACGCATCATACAACTCACTCGCTCTTACGGTGTTGTCGATCTGCTTAATCAGATTTGTCTTTGCATCAATCACATACACAATCCTCTTACAAGTAATTACTGAGTCAAATTCAAACGTGAGCCGATTTTCATACCGTCCTTCCTGAATTGAACAATGGATATGCTGGTTTTCTAAATACGCTAACAAACTGTCCAATTGTTTAAGTGGGTTATTGCTGATATTATTTTTGGATGGCTTCGCCAGGTATATCAACTGGTCATCACCAAACACCGTGACAAAATTCAAACTGTCGCTCATTGCCTCCGTATTGTCAAGCTTATACCAAAACTTATTTTTATAGAATTTAAACTCTCCTTTCAGAGAATCAAGATTTTGGTTTGGACTGGCTTCGTCTGCATAGTAATATGCTATATCAAACCGAAGAAAGTTTTTTGTATATGCATCGCTTATGGAACTTATAATCTTCTTTACATTCTTCACGTCATTTTGAGCGAACAGTCCATGCATACAACTAAATATAAAAATGCCCGTGAATGCGACTCTTTGTATGATTGAATGAAAAGTTTTCATGCATTAATTTTTTTGACTTGACATCATTGAGTTACGTGTTTCCTGAATCGTTTTGATACCTTGCTCTGTTTCCTTTTTCACCCGAACCAAACTACCATCGTCATCATATTCGTAGAATGTAGCGTAATTATTCTCGTCGAGTTCGGCCATGAGTCGAAGGTTTAGATCGTCATATACATATGACTTCATGTTGGCATTGAACGGATGCAGCCTGATGTCATCGAAATAAACATTTACAGAACCCGTCGCTTGCAACTGCACCTGCATGGTATTGGTAGCATCTGCAGGAACATCGAAATACGCTTCATATCGCTGCCATCCTTCGATGATTGGTCCAGACGGTTTGAACGTCAATGTTACAGCACTACCCCCTGAGAATACAATTGAGATTTGGTTGTTCTGGTAACTTTGACTATTACACGGCTGATCTTCTTTCACCCAGGCGCTGATTAGCATTCTCTTTCCATTAATCGGAGAGAAAACAGGCAGCAGCGCGTCTTTATTGGTCTTTATGCTTTTTAGTGCAGCCAGTGCGGTACAAGTAAATGCAGAAGTATAGTTCAGCGGAACAGGTACATCTGTAGCAGTGTCCACTGTCGTCTGGAACGTGATCGAATTGCCTCCTGCCACTTTCAAACTATATTTTCCGGTATGCTTCTGAGTGGTATCAAATGAAGACAGGAATGGACTGAAATCAAAATGTCTTGATACAGGACAAGAAGTATCACATGTAGAAGTTTCGAAGTTATAGTCTTCAAAACCCTCAAATGCACTTTCTCTATATCGCCCATTTTGCGCCACAGCAACCGGAAGGGCATCATTATAGCCGTATATGCCCGAATTGTATCTGTTTAATGGATCTTTGTTTTCAAGCTCTAGTCCGCGTTTGTTAAATTTCAAGGAAGCCGTGTTCCATACCCACCTGGTCGTATCATACTGAGGGACTATTGAGCTATCCTGGAATTTCCAGAAGGGCATGAAGGAAGCAATAGTTCCATCTCTTCGTATATCGGAGACAGCATTTGGATCCGATTCTTTCCTATCAGCATAATAGACATAGCTTCTATCTAGTCTCGGATTCCCCAGCACGCCAAATACATAAGGGTTTACCAGTGTATCCGTAACAGCACTTTTACAAGTCCCATCAATCAATGTATCACAAGGACAAGGTCCGGTGCCGGTACAAGTAAATACGCCTCCGGTAGAATCAAGATTATACCCTATTGGACAAGAATAACCTTGCTGAAATGCATATCCATCCGTTAAATCTTTTGTTGAGAATATCGTAAAAGCATTAGCCGTGGCAGTATCAGAATTGACAACAGAATTGATAACTTGATTTCGCGTTGCCTGGTAAATTTCCATCCCAAAAGAAGCGGGTCCACCTGAGTTCCACGCGTCTATCGTCAAATTGTGAATACCCTTGGTTAAATACAACGGAAATATGTGCCATCTAAAAAATGGAATACCGTCATCACCATAGTGTCCGGTTTTTTGCAGAATTTGCAGAACCTGAACACCATCGATCTTAACTCGCTCCTGGTTATCTGCACCAACGCCCACAAAAAAAGTATCTGAAACGGGAATATTCAATGACTGCGAAATGCTCATCCATTTATATACAGGGTGGCATCCATCATACTGACAAGAGTCACAAAACCAGATACCCACTGAATTCAATCTACCATTTGATCCGCTTCTGTTTTCCCAGTAACCAGTTTCGTCGTCAATCGGTATTCCAACACTATCAGATGCTGAAGAATATATATAAGGCCCACTAATGGAATAAGCAGGATCGTGCGAAGGGGAAAGACATGTGGCTGTCTGCACTTCTTGATAGGTGGCAGGAAAACTTACATGACAAGTGTCCGGTGGGCAATGTATTGTTTGGCCCATTTGACGTGGCAAGTTCTTATCACCTACTTTCCAAACCTGCCTGTATTCACCTGCACTGGCATTTAGAATACTTTTATTACTGTCTATCTGTAAGGTCCAATTACCGCCTGCTTTTACCATCGGGTCATTTAGGAATGTAATAGCACCAACGGCCGCATTGATGTTTCGCCTGCCGGATCGAATGATACGAATAGACGCATCTGATCCGCTGTAGGGCTGACCTTTGCGATCAACAAAGTAGAAAGATTTAGGTCCGCCGAAGATGATGCTGCTGTCAACTGCCCAAATTTTATCAAAGCTTGGAAAGGTCGAAAATTGATCCTGACATAGCCCAAGACCATCTCCGGTTTTTTGTTTTCCACCAATCAAGATCTCATCACCACTGCTAAATATTAAACTATCATTTAACGAAAGTCCACTGGTAATTTTACCTTTACTGAACGTCACATGATCAGCCGCAAAATCAATATTTTTATAGGCTAACCCCATCACGTCATATGCCCAATGAGAAGGATAGTTTACATTGTAAATCGGATCGTTAAATTCATTTTGTGTACGGGATAACACTGTATTTCCGGTCTCCGCATCATACAACATATCCCTTGTAGATATCTTACTTCCTTTGTCAATTTGAATGACACTATCCAGGATGCCATATCGTTGCACGACTTTTGTCACAGCCACGGATTTGAATTGCGTCTCTTCTCTCTGGCCTAAACTCAATAAGGAAGGAATCAGCATCACTGGTGGCAGAGGAAATGGAATAGTGAAAAGATCCCCGTTTATATTTATGTTATTACCATTAGTAACACTGACCTGTTCTCTCATATCCATCATTAGCTCTACATCCTTACCGATTATGGCAGAGGTGTCTATTGATCCATCGGGTGCAATGGCATAAACGTCGTTCTTTAAAGTTTTACTGCTTGCGTTCGGATCAATAACCTTATAAATATTTTCTGTATAAGTAACTGGAGTTTTGAAATCAGTCTCTGCATAGGTAGCCTGTGATCTTAATTTACCATGCATATCGTTCAATTCAATTTTAAACCCTTGGGTAGCGGCAACATAGTGTTTCGCATTGATGCGTAGAAAGTTTGCGAGCGCTGGTTTGTAACGCTTCTTGGCATCATCACCGAGCAATGATTTATCTGTATAAGTAGGAAAATCATAACCTGTATAAAAAGACGATTCTTCAAAGCCATTTGCCGATCTAGCATTCTTATAGTTAATCGTTCTTACGCGAACTTTGCTGTAGCCCACTCCTGCTGACGGGAATAAGGATTCACCAAGTGGCTCTTCAATATAACCCAACGTAACCGGGCCTAAAGGCGCGATCTGTTCGGTATATTCAATTGGTTGGTGAAATGGATTTTCTTCGCCACCAATTCCTGGTTCATAACTTGCTACCCCACTGCTAATCTTAAAAGTATCTGTACCAATTACCTTATCCGTTGTATAAGTGTATTCTTTCCCGTAAAGGGCTTTCTTCTGCCCTGTCATTTTATCCCAGTTGTCATAAATAGTGATACGCTTTACGCGGTGTCCTCCTCCATATTTTTTAAACGTTGGACTATTTAATCGAACATACGATCTTTTGAGATCAATCACCTGCGCCCAGGATTTACCACGGGCAACGTCGTCATATCCATTAAGCGCTTCCTTAATATTCGGTCCCGCAGTAGCAATCATCTGAACTGCGGATTTCAAGTCGAGGTTATCTCCCATTTCGGAACCCGGATAGGCTTTGGAAGGAAGATTCAATCTCAGAAATTGAACCGCCGCTGTTGCAAGAGGACTATAATTATGGTTTTTTAGAGAAATCGTGTTCACCTTGATCCAAATGGTCGTGTCATCAATAATGCCGTAACCACTGTTAAGGTCAAGGTCTGCATAGCCGCTGACATTCTCATATCCGCTACCGTACCTGTCTGTTGGCATCTGCACAAAAATTTTGAAATAAAGTTTTTTGACTGCCGACAAATAACGGTCATAAAGCTGTTGTGTATTTTGAACAGCGAACGGCACTTTCACAAACAGGTACAAATTTTCATTGCCGTTATCGTATAATTTATTGGAACTGCTAAAGGTAGAAGTGTTACTGAGGCCTACAATTTGAAAGAGCTGCATCGCTCTTCTATTTTGAACATATGCATAATCGTCACTTTCGTAACTAACTTTCATTGAACCTCCGGACGGTAGATTGATTGAGTCAAGATCCCATGCAGCGGCATTTTGCGCGGCAACAGTACTGTCTTGGATTGCATAGGGATAATCGCTGTTGCTGATGATATTTCCGCTGATCGAATTGGGATTACTTGATGGGTCTTTATAGGTTCCCCACCTGTCATTTGATTTTGGACTATAACCAGGGTTATTGCTGTTATAGTTGAATACGTACGGTGTTAAATAACGACTTGCTTTATGGTCATTGCCGTTATAGGTAAACCATACTTTTTTTAATGTGAGTTTTCCTGAATCACCGCTAGCCTTGCTGCATAACTCATAAGAGTAATCAAAATGAACAACCTTGATCGGTTTTGCAGAAGCATAGCCCTTCTTTTTAAATTCCGCTTTACTGTAGAGCCTAATTTCCTTTAAGCGCCGTGCCTGAGTGGTGGATGCAACATGTCCGTCTTCGCCGATCGAAGGCAAATCATTCCTATTCTCCAAAACAAAAAAAGCTACCATTGTTTTAGACTCGACCGCATGCAAATACCACAGTTCTTTTTCACCGTATACGTAGTTTCCTTTGTCGTCACGATTATCTGTTTTTAATCCTTCGTTATAACTTACACTGTCCGGTGAAAATGGTGCACGCCATTTATATGGATTGGAAAGACCGCTGATTTTTGAGTAATCAAATTTCACGGCATCACCCAAATCATCGTCAGAAATACCGTTACCCGTAATATCAACATAATCAGGAGACACAATACCTGTTAACAAAAATGTATGTGCGTATGCCGGAACTTGTTCGCTGTTGAAATACCAATCTTTTCCGTTGGTATTTTTCGTGCTATTGTCAATGCCGTTTACGTAACCAACCATCGATTTGTCTGCACTTCCTTTAGCTGCTGACACTGCGAAGGTTGCTTCCTTCTGTTTTAGATTATACACAGGAATTCCATACACATATTTTCGACCATCATCATTTAAAACATTGATTTCTGAAATATGATTCGCCTTTCTAAAAGTATTTACTCTTTTTTCAAGCGTTAAAGAAGTGCTTACGGAAATTTCGGTTGGATTGGAAGGAGGATATAAAAATCTTGTTGGGATTACCTCTAACGACTGACCGGGATACTGCCAGCCAAGCACGATTACAGCATCTCCCTGCTTTTGAAAGTATTCCAGTTGTACCGTGTACACTTCTCCGGCAACCAGGTTTACCTGTCCTTGGTCTATTGTCGGACTGTGAAGTGTAAAATTGTCAATTACCCATTTGTCATTCAACTTCAATCTGACACCGTCATCGCTAAATGTTTTGAAAGTATAAGTACCGGTCGCTGGGGCTTTGATATAACCGGTCCATCGAATGGAGAAATGTTCTCTTACAGTTGTATTATCTTTAAAACGTACCTGCTTCTTAGAAATCTCGTTTGCTATATCCCTTAGATCAAAGTTAATCAACGGGTCAGTTTGTGTATAAGCAAGTTTAGTCAAGGTCTCATCGTTGACAAAATACTCCCCTTTTAAACCTGAACCCAAACCCTGGAATTCTGTAGGCAAAGACACTTCGCAAGCCGGTAGCACACAACTATCGCTTAGGTAGTTTTCGATGTATTTAGAAAGGCCTACCTGACTAGCTTCCTGTGCATTAAGATAAGTAATAACTTGCGTCCTTTTATCACGCTGCTTCCGAATTGCGCTGTCGGATGTTAAATGTAATTTACCTATTGGCTGTTTGTCCTTATACCTCGTCATATAGCTCGTTGCCTGGATAACGGAACTACTTCTTCCCGCCTGGTAAAGGTCCACTGAAACCAAATCATCTCCTCCTATTGCATTATAAAAATCTTTTGAAATAATAGCCTTCTCGCCTGGATTTTTAAAGTAAGGCTTTTGGCTAAACCCTACAACATCTTTCATGGTATTTTGGTTTAACCACGGACCTGTTTGTGTAAACGCCCGATTCACGTTGATGTCAACCCCTGCGTGTACCAAATCACCAAAACCTATGTCAACACTAAATCTATCAGATTTATCTTTTGTCCTCATGAAATGATCATTCACATACCCGATATCACCTCTGTACGGCCTGAACATCCCACCAGTGCCTTCTCCCGAAATGGAGAATGCATCATATGTATACATTGGTATAGCAATGTTGGGAACAGCGGGTGTCTCCCTATAGGGAATTTCCTTCTCCCGGTTATAGTCAAGCAATGCATTGGGGTTCTTGTTAGCATCCTGGAAATGCATATAGCCGTAAGAAGGAAGCGAAAGGGTTGTATCCTCCGCTGCTACTTCCTGACGTGACACATATCCATTGACGTAAAAGCTCGGATGGACAACCTTTCCTTCGAAACCAACTTTTGCCGTATAGGAATATTGAGAACTTGTATAAGGGATGGTAATGGTAGGATTAAATGTCGGTGAGGCGAAAGAAATCATAGAGGTGGGAAAGCTACTACCATAAGAACCCTTCTGGTTTTTTTCATTTTGTCTTGTCTGAGACAGGCTGCTACTAACTTGCAGCGCTTTTAAGCCTGCTCTTGAACTGTATGAAGCACCAATCGATAGACTGCCGCCATAGCCGGCCTTTTCGTCGCAATCGTATTGAGACAGCCTTACACTTAACGAAGGGCTAACTGAAATACCATCCTGGGAGTTGTTGGTGATGGAAAGCCCTGCGGTCATGCCTCCATTGCTCTTTTGCCCGGAGTTAATACTGGCGTTGATACCTGTTTCCGTGCCCCAGCCCTTATAGTTGTTATTGAACAAACCAAAATTTACGCCGACATTAATGGGTGCGCCCACCAACTCCAGGTCTGCACCAAGGGAAACTCCCACAGTTTTATTCTCTTTAACAGAGGTCGTTTTTGTAATCGAATCACTGGATCCCGTGAAGTCATCCGGCAATCCTCTTAAGTTTCTTGTAATAGAACCCGGATTTATGTTCCACCCTAATCCGACCCAACTGGCTTCCTGATCCATGGTTATTCCGCTACGGTAGGAAAGGTTGAGCGGATATCCGCCAACATCCATCAGTGGAATAGAATAGGAAAAGTCGCCTGAAAAAAGGTCAACCATGTTATTGCTGTTTACAGAAGTAAACGCTTGGGATTCCGGTTGGGTTGGTCCACCAATATCAGCTTTATTCTTTTTTCCAGCGGGATTAATCCTTTGTGATCCGTTCTTCTTCGCAGGTGACGAAACTGTGGGCGATGGAAACTTCGAGACGATCGAAGTTGACCCAATACTTTCCAATGGAAACTTTATCGAAGTCTCGGGACGACGGAAATACGTTGGATGACCACCAGCTGCATTGGCAATACGGGGAACCAGGAAAATGTCAACATAGAATACACTTAATAAAAGCCATGCAATTAGTTTCTCATGTTTGGCACAGGTATTTACAAACATCTATCTTGCTTTTAATGTTTAAGGGATTATTGTGGCTGTTTATATTGAAAACGCAAATAATATTTTTCATTCGATGCGGGCGATGTTGCCTCCAACAAATAAAAATGGTTATTTGCCACGTTGGTTGACTCTTCAACGTTAAGCTGCATATAATTCGATCCAAATTTGACAGGGTATAACGAGGAATCCAGCTGCATTTCTTTTCTTGTAGTTCCGGTAACATCATATAACCTGATCTGCACCTGGTTTTCATTTCTCTCGTTTATATATTCATATCTTAAAGTGCCATTGCAAATAATAAAGGCAGGATCTTCAATTTTGCGCAGCTTTGCAAATGCGCCTTCACTTAATATCATGGGTTCCATTGAATGTGCTTTAACACTGAATATCCACATTTCGCTTTTTGCTATTTGAAGACCATTGCTCTTTGCCGTTATTTGCCAGGCATATTTTTTTCCAGTATCCAGTGCTGCATAACCAGAGGGGTATGGCTCACTCGTAATCAAAATATTCGATTTCTGATACAGCGGCAAATTCTGTTGAACAGCGTCTGCCGCGGATTGTGTGGGGCCAACCTCCACAAGTTTCAGATCGTAGCTCAAATTATTAAACAAATTAACGGGCATGGGCGGTATCCATGTGAAGAGGGGATGGTCAGACTCTACCTGCTCTTCATCATAGGGCTGCACAAGAACTGGCGGGCTCGTTGGCTCTACCTCTACAATTTCGCAGTCCTCCGCTAACTGTTCATAGGAGTCATTATTAACCTTTAACACTTTGTAACAGATACTAAATACACCAACTGGCAAGAAACCATTTGGACTCGCATCCACTCCATAACTGTTACTAAGAACGGTGTAACTAATGGGACTTAGCTCACCTAGTTGAACCTGTTTTACACCTTTGTTTAAATAAAATGTATTGGTAACTGCTGAAAATATTGCCTGCCCGGTTGCGTTGTCGGAAAATAGTAGTTCCAGTTTCACCTGCGGCTGCTCGTTTGTAGTGTTTGTAAGAGCTAGACTCCATAGCTGCCCTTTAGTATAAATACCGAGCGTCGGTAATTGGGGACTAATAACTACCTGGGCATTGCCAAGCCTACAAATAACAAAGGTCAATATTAACAAATAATATTTCATGCGTCTTTTATTAAAATGACTGATTATAACCAACACTTAAAAATTCGCTTTTTACAAGGACATTGGAACTACCGGGATAATACATTTGATCATAGGTAATATGGGCTGCCGACTTCCCATTGATCCGGTAATGGAAACTTCCGCTCCCTCCTAACTTTGTTTCCTTGCTATTGAAGTTTACAATGCGAACGCCTGCATTGAGACTTCCTTTAACAGAAACAGGAATATCTACCTGTTCGAATAACGTACTCATCGTATAGCTATGGTTACTACTATATGAAGCACTCAAAGACTCCGTCAGGCTCTTTAGAAAAATATTCTGCGTAAAATAAAAGTTAGTGGCATTATTATACATATAACCTGTATCACCAGGATTATTGCGCAACTTATTATAAATAAAAACTGAAGCGAGCCGCTGTGCCCCTATCTTGTACGAATGTGTGATACTTGCATTTAGCGCGTAAAATTTACTTTCATAAACCGTCTTGTCCACCACGGAGTATTGTGAAGTAGGTATGTAACCTGCACTAATCACAGGCCACTTCTTTTTTCTAAACGTTACCTGGAAGGTTTTAAACACGTTGTTAGCAGAATATTTCTGCACAACGTATGGATTCGTATAGTCGCTGTTTCTTACTGACGCGGTGACTCTTAATACTTTTTTGAAAAAATATTTATCGGCCCTCACATACCATGTCGCAAGCGATGTACTTACCTGGTAACTTCCAAAAGACTGGTAATTGGCGCCTGTATATTTATAGTTTCCTTCCGTTGTCAAACCTATTTTTGGCACCCAGGACCTGAAGGATACAGCAAATGCTTTGTTATCATTGTTAAGTGACACAAAAGAGGGCTTTTGTGAAGGATTGACTTTCAAATCGCTTGCCATCGATTGTGCCACTTCAGCTTTAACATAGGTATTGGGGGTTATTTGGAATTTGGATTCAAGACTTACACCATAAACAGGCTGAGCATATGTGTTGTTACCAGTTGCTGAGTTATAGGTATACAATTGCTTCTTTCCGCCAAACACAGACAAGATCAGGTAATTTTTACTTAACGAACCCACTCCTATCCTCGCCATAAAAAAATATTGCGGCTTTCTTTTTTGTTGTTGATAGGCAAAATCCCTGAACCGGTAATCGATAAAGCCTGCGGCCAACGAGGCATAGAACCATGTATTGTATTCCAGGTTGATACCGTTTAACGGAACATTCTTCCCCGTTAGTTCTGAATAATTTAGTTGTGATTTACCTAAGCCTACTTTCTTAAACCCAAGCAACCATTGGTATCTGGAGCTAAACGAAGAGTCGCTTTTCACACCATTTTGCAGCAAGGTTTTCTCAACCTGTTTCAGGGAAGCCCAATCAGTGATACTTCCTGGGTTCTTAATCATTTCTTTGCACTTATCTATTCTCGAAACTTCCTTCTGGTAGAGTACATAGAGAGAGTCGTATTCTTTCTGCAATCGCTGAAGTGTATCCAGCTTTTTCTCATAAAAGTCAACAAAAATCTTTGCCACTCCTGTGACAGAATCAGCTTCAGCTTTTGCGAGACTGTCCGGAAGTTTGTTGTCGTATAACATTTTCGGGACGTTAATCACCTCCTTGGAATCCAAAAATTTCTGCTTCAATTGTTGCTTGTCGAATTCAGACTTATATTTTGCAAGCAATTGACTGGTGCTGAAGAACTTTTTAATGAGGGCGGAATCCCCCGATCTATCAATCAACCGCAATAATTTCTCCTTTTGCTGCTCCTGCATTTTTTTCGCATATGCTACCGGATCAAGGTCCAACCTAAAGCTGAAGACATTATGCAAAAACTTGGAATTGCTAACCTGTGTAAAAAATGAAAGATTCAGTGGAAGCTTGTCCATGACGCTGAATTGTACTACTCCGGACAAATTATTTTGCAACAAATGTTTATCCATAAAAGGGGTATCAACATTAGATCTATAAGCCACTTCATCTGAAATCCATCCCCCATTTATGTGAACGGGCCTTGCTTTTGCGGGCACAAGCTTCGAAGTATCTTTAAAAAGAGAAGCAATATGATGACGACTACTATCCTTTAGATGATTGACAGTTGTAGCAAATTTGTCCTTGAGATTGCGGTTGATTTTATTTGCCTTGCCGGTATCATAAGTGGCGGCACTATTGAAGGACGGCAGTTTTATATGGGGAGTTAAGATGGAATCTGACTTGGAGATCACCTGGCTTTGTGCACTCCATCCACATAGCAGAATGACGGCTATGAGAATAATAGAGGCGATTTCATGGACGGTATAATAGGTATAACTTTCCAGTTGGAACGGTTTAAAGGTGTAGTAAATATTACAGGGTAGGATGAGATGAGGTGGTCTAACGGATATGGATAAATGTTAGACTAATGTATCTAGCATTTTTTAATCTTGCAAGCGTTCATTGTTAACCATCATTACTCGACGACTTTCAATCTTGTAAAACAGTCATGTTCACGATTGTACCAATCACCAATTTTTCTCGCTTCAAAAGAACACAGAATTTTTTTTAGAAAATCCGCTCAAAAATCAGCGCTGTATTAAATTTAGTGGGTAAAAAATATTAATAATCCAGTTCTTTAAAAAGAAATAAAACAGACATAAAATTTTGAGCTCAAAGAAATAAGATTAACATTTGTTATCCTTTAGTTAATGAAATTTAAACCGATTGCAAAAACGCTTAAACCTGACATACTCAATTAAATAATTTAAGTTTTCCCAAAGATAGCCGCTTACAAAAAAGATAAGATGACAGCTTACCCGCTAAACCCAATCGGACAAAATGTACAACCTGCTGTTAAACACAGGATGATCGCACAAATCGTTCAACAACCCTGCACAACTTGTAATGACGGCAAAAAACATCAAGGAGATATTTGAGAATTGGATAACGCAAGAAATCTACTTCTATGAAAGATTGCACAATTTTGTCCCGCGCAGGCGAAGGCAAAGCGATTGAAAAGAAAGTCCTTTTACAAAAGTCAACTGTAATCCTTTTGTTGACCAAATAGCCATCCTCATCAGAGCCATGGCGATGGTGCAAGTCATACTGGCACTATCCATTAACAAAATTTTCAAAATACTTGCGCCTTATTTCATACACTGTAGAGGAACTTTAACAGGTTAACGCAAACGTATTCACCCAGCGCAAATGCCGATTCACCTTCTTAATAACGTCCTCCACTCAATAGAATTGAGATTCTTGTTAAACATTATGAGTTTTGAGAACACAAAATCAAAAAACATGAAAACAGTGCAATCTTTATCATTGCCGCACCATGCGAACACAACAAACAAATCAGGCGCCATAGGAATTGATCAATTAGACCTGTTGCTTGATGACATAGTAGATCCGAAATGCGTTCCTATTCACACCTAACGCAATGAGCTGCCTTCGGGCAGCTCCTTTTCACTTACCTATTAAACCTATGTTATGAATATTGCTGCCTATATCCGCGAAAGAAACGCTCTTGTGGAGCGTATTGAAAATCTTGATGTCATTTCGAACAACAATCTCTTGTCCCACCTCACACTCACCAGCGCAAACTTCAGGAAATTGATGCCCTTGTTATCAGCTTCCGAACACCTGCGATGTTTCAAGAATATTGTTTTACACCAGCAACTAAGCGCTCTGGAACATAAGTGGACCGACTCACTAGCCTTTTTAACTTTGGAAGGCTTATTGCCACAGACCAACCAGTTGTTAATGGAAAGCCCAGCCATTATTTGCACTTTCCACTCCGGCTCCTACAGGATGCTCAATACTTTCCTGATGCAGCGACAAGTACCCTATGCACTCGTCGCATCAGCTTCTATTTTACAAAAACAAAAATCATCTTATCTCCATACTTTTGATCGATTGCATCTTGGATACTTATACAACGACTTTACTTTAATAGCAGCGGAATCTCCCTCCTGCGGTCTTCAAATGTTAAGGGCCCTTAAACAAGGAAAAAGCCTGCTCGTTTATATCGACGGAAATACCGGCGTTAAGCAGGATCAATCTAAGAGTCACCTCATCGATTTTATGAATGGAAAAATATTTGCGAGAACCGGCGTTCCTTTCCTCGCCCATACGGCACGCGTTCCTATCATCCCAGCCATCTGCTATCGCAAAAGTATTGATGAGCCGGTGCTTCGATTTTTTGAACCGATCTATCCAAACGGCAGCCGGCAGCATTTCTCAGCGTTTGCACTAAAACAGATCTATGACAATTTTGCAACCGTGATCCATGAGCATCCCGAACAATGGGAAGCCTGGATGTATCTGCACCGTTCTATTTATCTTGAAACAACAACACCTGATAACCAGATTAGCGATAAGAGTATGCTGGAACTAGTGGCTATGAACAAGGAAAGATTTGGGTTGATTAATACTGAAAAAATGAAGGTTCTATTTGACAAGGACTCTTACCTGTCCTATCCTCTTTGTAATCATTTATATGCTGCGTTATTTCAAACACTTTTCAAAAACAACTGACGATCTTTCCATTTTTTTCGTGCACAAAAAATTTATTGCTGGACTTGGTTGGACTATTTACTAACTTCGGGGTCTAACCTTACCTATGGTTCCACAACTTGTTAGAAAACTATCTGACAATGCCCAGTTTACGCTCATGCATATCTGCGGGTGGATTGCTTATGCAGTCTACCTAATGATGCTTAACCATATTGGTGATCAATCGTTCCAACTCGGGCATCTTATCGGCTACTTGATCCCGTTTATCGCTGTATTTTATACAAGTCTATATTGCCTGAGATTTTTTAATAAGAAGCATGGGCTTTTATTAGGATCGGCGGCCCTGGTTATCATGTTCGCCATCATTTGCCTGGTTGTTTATGTATATGTTTACACAATTCTGCCGGCATTCGGTGTCCGGCTTTACCTTACTAACTCCTTTCACCTGGGACAGTTCGTTCGAAATATACTGGAGTACACCGTCCGCTTTTTCATATTTGCACTGCTTTATTTTTTCATTCAAAACTATTATCGGAAAAAACTACTACAGGCCAAATCAGAAATAGCGCTTCTCAGAGCACAGATACAACCACATTTCCTCTATAATACCCTTAATGTCTTCTATTCCCAGGCACAATCTTTAAACAACGACCTCGCCGACAATATCCACCGCTTGTCGCGTATCATGCGTTATACGCTGGAACAGGCGGAATTAAATAACGAAACCGTGCTGCTCCGGCAGGAACTGAAACAGTTGCAATTCCTGATTGAAATCAACCAGGCCAGGTTCTCGCATGGGCTATTTATCACCTATGAGTTTAACGACGATATTGAAGACCTATGCATTCCTCCATTGTCACTGATGACACTGGTAGAAAATGCTTTCAAACACGGAGATTTAAAAGACGAGGCAATGCCGCTAACAATTGCTGTCACCACTTCCCCTAATCATCTACACTTTTATTGCTCAAATAAAAAAAGAAGCAGGCCGGTCTATGGCACTTCTTCCGGCGTAGGCATGTCTAATCTTAAAAAAAGACTCGACTACTCATTCAAAGACCGCTATAAACTGGTTGTTACCAATGAGCCCGCGCAATATACAGTTTCGTTAACGATAAACTATTAACCATGATTAAATGTGTAATTATTGATGATGAACAATCCGCTATTGATGTGATCAAACGATATGTAGAAAAAATTCCGAACCTGCACTTACTGGGAGCTTTTACCGACCCATGGAAGGGCATTGAAATGATTGAACGGCAGAAATGTCAAGTGGTATTTCTTGACATTGAAATGGATACCATCAATGGTATTGAACTGGCAGGTATGCTGCAAGATGTAAAGATCATTTTTTGTACAGCACATGAAGCGTTTGCTGTTACAAGCTATGATATCGGGGCCGTTGATTACCTGACAAAGCCAATAGCGTTTAACCGTTTTGTCAAAGCCATACAACGATTGAAAAATGTCAATGTCCCCTTGTCGCTTCAGCAAGACGTTATTGATGGCGACTATATTTTTTTAAAAACAGAACAGAAAGGCAAATTAAAAAAACTGGATCTTGACGAACTGGATTATATGGAATCGGCGGACAGTTATGTAAAGTTCCATCTTGCTGGTGGTAATACAACGATGGCTTATACCTCGCTTAAAAAGATTGAACCAATTTTGTCCCCGAACCAGTTTTTGAGAATTCACAGGTCCTACATGGTAGCCGTCCGGCAAATTAAAATGATAGAAGGCAATAGAGTAATTCTCAAAAGAAAAGCACTTGAACTCCCGCTTGGAGAATCTTATAAAGGGATTTTCATGGCAAAAATAAGTGACCGGTTTGTGCCCGATTAGCGAGATGTATTTACCATCTCAATAAGGCTGTCCACCATGCGAATAGGCCAGTTCACTTAATATTGTTGACTGGGTTCATTCGCCTTTTTAGTTTTCGGGTTTTAAACAAATCATGTCTGTTTTGAATAGACACGATTTGTACTTATCAAACCTGAACAATGAAAGAAGTATTTGATTACCTGGGGAGCCTGCATCCAATCAGCAATGAACTAAAAGAATTCCTGGTTCAACACACACGAGAACATTTGTACAAAAAAAATGAACTCATTTTAAAAGAAGGTGAAATCGCCAAACATATTTGGATACTGATCAGCGGCACTGTCCGTTGTTTCCATTATGAAAATGACAAGGAGATTACCAACTGGTTTCTTACCCATGGTCAAATCATTGTTGCCGTTAATAGTTTAGCGGAGCAGCGACCAAGCCTTGAAATGATCGTTGCGATGGAGGATTGCAATATTCTAAGCCTTAGTAATGCCCAGTTACAGTATGCCTACGACCATTTTCCTGAAGCCAGATCCCTGTCAAAACAAATCGTTCTTACCTATTTCAAAAGACTTGACCGGCAATTACATCTCGTGCGATTGACTTCACTCGAAGAGCGGTATGAATTATTAAAAAAAGAGTTCCCGGATCTTTTCTTTACAATACCACTCAACTATCTTGCTTCCTATATTGGCGTTAGCACCAGCACCTTTAATCGCTTGCGGCGGTCGGAAAGAAATAAACGAAAAAAATCTATATAAGAAAGTGTCGTGTGACAGAAAAATAGTTAATCAATGCGGCTAGTTTTGACTTAGCATCTAACGATAACTATTTTATGAAAAAAAATATAAAAAAATCCTTTATACTGTCAGCAACGACCGGACTACTAATCGTTCTTTGGCTTTATGCCGCGCTCACCAAGCTAATTGATTATCCTCATTTTATTGCTACACTGCAGCATTCTCCTTTACTCGATCAACTTGCTATTCAAATAGGTTGGACATTATTAACAGTAGAAATTGGGTTTGTTATATTGTTACTTGTCCCAAAATTGCAAGCATGGGGGCTTTATGGCTCAGCGATACTATTACTGTTGTTTAGCGCCTATATACTATACATGCTCCTGTATGCGGCACATCTACCCTGCTCCTGTGGTGGCGTCATACAAAAGCTTAGTTGGAAACAACACCTCATTTTTAACGGAGCGTTCCTGCTCATAAGTGTTTTGGGCATCAGGAGCTTAAAAGCAGTCCATCGGTAGGCTCATCAATAAATCATTTCTGCAGAATCAGGGAAAGCTGAAAACCTGTAACAGAGTAAGCACTATTTCATTTATGTTAACCTAAAATTTTTTGTTGCTTTTTGTATCAAAAAGCCTCCTTACTATGATTAAGAAATATGGAATCGGTATGGCAGCAGTCCTTATTGCGATTAGCGCAGCGGCATTTACAACCAATACACACAAACCCCTTGGAAAAAATTGGTTTGTACTAAATAGTCCCTCCAGCAACCCTGCGAACAACAGCAGTTACTCGCTGGCACCTGGTGGTGGTGCGGACCCAGGTTGTCCTACTCAACCAAGCACCGTTTGTGCGGTTTTCACTGCGGCAGATGCGTCGAATTCAAATATCCCGGACCAAACGCAATTAACGGCCATCCAGACTGCGAGCTCCAACTTTACCCAGCAAGCAGCACATCTCGAATACGTAAGACCATGAGAACAGGTAAGGCCGGATTTAATTCCGGCCTTTTTGTTTTACATCAAAATATAGCCTTGCACGTCTACCAAAATTGCGTTACATTAATACTTCAATAAACCTTTATTTGAAACACTCAAATTCCTATGATCATGGACAACAACAAAAAGACAACAACAGGTGAAAAACGGGTAGCGTTGCTAGGTGCAAAATTCATCAACCGGTCGATTTCCAAAAAAGAAAACGATGAGCTCGATGACTTGATTGGAGACAACGACGATTACCTGGAGCTATTTGAAAAACTTATCCAGTTTTACGATATCGATCGGCTAAACAACTTCTTGCTGGAATTAGGTGTCGACTTTCGAGTAACTGCTTTGCGTCATCTTAGACGCTAAGATGATTATGAGGGCCACCCTCTCAATGCTCGCTACCTTTCATTTTGCGGCCAGCCGTTTTGACCGATCACTGCGGACGGGATAAAAAAAGTATACCGTTTGTCTCCTGGAGATAGTTGATAGATTTGCCCATTCTCTTTTCTCACCAATGTTTTTTGAAAGCTCGGTTCAACATTCAATCGTCGTAAGTCAGCCCATCTGAGTCCCCGTCCTACCAATTCTTTTCTTCTTTCTGTCAAAATCATTTGTAAAACTGCTTGCTGGGAGCTGCTATTCTTTGGAATATAGGTCCCTGATACATACCTGGTGATCAACAGTGTGTTCAGGTCGGCTAACGCCTTTGTCAGGTCGTTGTTTCTCGCGAAGCATTCTGCCCTTACCAGTAACATTTCATCGGTGGCTATGCCATTAAATGGCACGTCATAATAATTGCTACCCGCATAACTGCCCTTAAAGCTATGTGTACCATTGCTGTTGGCCGCAAAAAATATTGGTCGGCGAAGATCACCCGCTTCATATTGCGCATATAGAACCGTATCTGTTTTTGCAGTTGGCGAATAGGTCGCCCTGCTTGCATAGCCCTCACTATGAAATATCACTTCTTTGTTGAAGTTCTTAAAGGGCGTTTTTGTCGTGGTATCTACGTTGTTATAATTTAACAGGTCGCTTTTCAATGTTAAACAAGAATCTGCATACATGCCCGCCTTTGTATAGTTTCTCATCGACATATACACCCTCGCCATGAATCCATATGCCGCCGCTTTTGAGGGTCGTGATACCGGATCAATCGCATTGGGTAATAAAGGGATGGATTGTGCTATATCCCCGATAATTCTATCATAGGTTTGCGCCAAAGTTCCTCTTGAGAGTTGCTCGTTCACATCACTTGTTAATCGTAATGGGATACCAGGCATTGTAGCAGCAATTGCCTCGTCGTAAGGAACAGTAAAATACATCGCTGCCCAATACAAGTTATATGCCCTAAAGAATAGTGCAGCCCCTTTCAACTGTTGCCAACTGTTTTTGTTTTCACTGTTCATGGACACCTGCTGGACCGTTTCCAGCGCCATGTTCGCGAATAGCACATTGCTATAAAAATTCGACCAGTCGTAATCATTAACGATTGCACCCTCCTGCCATGTGTATCGTTGTTGAACAGGCGCAGGCATCCGGTTGAAATCGACGTCCAGCAAGTAATAATCATCATCGCCCTCAGGCCCTAACATCGAATAGGTTGAGTTTAAAAAATAATTATCCAATAGGGCCTGCGCATCC
>Ga0318568_10000308_pt1 | contig 18979 bp, 10 predicted proteins | sample GRESIP088b5f21_FD_203690 | JGI IMG/M metagenome (GOLD analysis project Ga0318568, IMG submission 203690) | Tropical soil microbial communities from Luquillo Experimental Forest, Puerto Rico - GRE.SIPMG.088b5f21 | ecosystem: Environmental > Terrestrial > Soil > Tropical forest > Bulk soil...
CAATAAATGGTTCGCGAATACCTGCTTCATACAAGTCTCTTTTAATACCGCGCAAACCGCCGCCACTGTTGAAAAATTTCGGATCGGCGCCTCCTTCGGCATGCGGCCCGTTGTCGCTGGTAAAGATGATCAAAGTGTTATCATCAAGTCCCAATGCTTTTAGTTTATTCATTACTTGACCCACATACATATCAAGCCTCGTAACCATTGCGGCAAACGTAGCATGCGGATATTGCTGGGATGAAGCGCCTCCTGTTGTTGCTTTGGAACCGTAGTCATTTCCATGATAGGGCCTCTCCACAAACCTGCCTTTGTACATTTCGAACAAACTATCATCCGGCACCAGTAGTTCTGCATGCGGCAAAGTGTAGGTAAGAAAAAGCATAAAGGGTTTTGACCGGTTATCATCAATAAACTGCAGTGCCTTTTGCTGAATGAGTTCAGGAGCATATGTAACTGCTTTGCGCAAACTGTCATTACCTTCAAGGTCCACTCTTGTTGTATTATCCCAAAGATGCGTGGGATAATAGCGATGTGCCTCTGCCTGGCAATTATAGCCATAGAACTTATCAAAACCCTGCTTCACGGGGTCGCCCTCGCTACCGGGAAAACCCAGCCCCCATTTGCCAAACAATCCTGTTGTGTAACCGGCCCTCTTCATCACTTCTGCAATGGTTAGCGTGGAGTCTGGTATAGGAACCTGCCCCTCCGGCCTTACTTCCTTGTTGCCGCGGATGGGCGTGTGACCGGTGTGCAGTCCTGTCATCAGTGAAGAGCGCGATGGCGCACATACAGATGTTCCTGCGTAGAACTGTGTGTACTTCATCCCTTCCTTGGCCAGTCTGTTTAAGTTGGGCGTTTGAATTAATTGCTGACCATACGGCTGTATATCTCCGTAGCCGAGGTCATCAGCTAAAATGAATACAATATTGGGCTTGCGGCTTTGTTGCGCCACAACTATTTGTGTGGAGATTAAAACGAGAGCGGATAAGCACATTGATCGTATAAACATGGTTAATTTGTTTTCTAAACGTGATGAAGATATAAATGCATTTCTTTTTCCTTTGACTACAACTGTTAGTAACTACCTACAAATACGTTTTTTAAAAAGATACCACGTAAGAGGTTTGCAAAAAAATGCCGGTGAAAATTATTCACCGGCCTGTTCTAACAAAAAAACCAAAGCTGTTATTTAGTTGGCCATCCCGGGTTCTGCGTAAGTTTCGGGTTCAACGCAATTTCTCCGGATGGTATAGGGTACAAATAATAATAATCAGGGAAATTAGCCGGGGGCAAAGGCTCGTAGCTAATATATCCTTCCGTTGCTCCATTCTGGATCGGTATGATGGAGTTCGCCGGAACATCAGTTCCTTTCTTGATCCATCTTCCCAGCTTCCATTGTGTAACGTAGCTCATCTTGTTCCATCTCCTTAAATCATCGAAGTGAAATCCTTCACCCATCAGTTCAACCGCTCTTTCTCTTCTTATTTCCCACAACACAGGATCCACGTCAGCATCTCTTGATGGATCATTTGCAATAGCAGATACATTCAGTGCGGCCACCTCTCCCCTTACTCTTAATTTATTGATCGTCGCATTGGCAATGGCCTGGGTAAATTCGCCCAGTTCAAATTTCGCCTCTGCATAATTTGCCAATACTTCACCCATGCGGAAAATGGGACAATCATTGATATCCGAATTCTGCAGGTTAGCTACGAGGTGATCGACAAACTTATAGAACCTGTATCCGGTATAGGTTACACTGTATGGCTGACCATTTGCATAGTCTGCATAGTGAGGTTCCTGCCTTACTACAAAACCGTTCCAGTTCAGTGTTGGCAATGTTTTGTGCTGTGCATTGGAAATCCGGTTCATCAGACCAAAATACATCGTGTCGTCCGGTACACCGGTATAAGTAAAAACGCTGCTTGGCGGAGTGGTGTTCACTTTGTATGGTGGAGGAACCGTGAAATACAAACGCAGATCCCTGTTCTTGAATTCTTCGTTGGGTGTTTTATCGTTTGTAAACAACGGGCTGGTGAAACGGCTTTGGCCATCTTTCAGCAAATACATGTCCACCGCTTTTTTTGTAAGATCCCATCTGCCTGATGAATTTCTTCCGTACGAAGACAATGAATGCGTGATCTGGTTGGTCACATATTGTTTGTACAAAATAATACCCGGCACGCCGGCTAAATTTTCGCTGTTAAAATCATCATCATAGTTAGCACTCAAAGCGGGAAATGTCACCATCAATTTTTCAGCTGCTGCAGTGCTTGCTCTCAGGTAAGGTTCAGCATTGCCGAGATTGTGATACTTGCGCCACGTTCCTTCCTGCAAGCCAAAGCGTGATATGAACGCCTGTACGACAGCCTGGTTAATCGTATTGGCGCCGTCACCGGCTACTTTGATATTTTGTTGTGCATAGTTAAGATCATCGAGTATATGTTGCGTAACAACATTACGCGGCGTACGTGCCATGTACAATGCGGTGTCTGCATCTGTAGGTGCATGATCTAAATATTGCACATCACCATAGCGGTTTACAAGACCTGCATAATTGAAGGCTCTGAAAAAATAACCAACACTTCTCCAATGGGCTTTATCTCCATCGGACAATGTTGTTTTGTCAATATTGTCCAGCATGATATTCACATCTCTGATCCTTGCATAACTATTCGTATAGAATGCATCAGAAGATGGAACAACAACCGTTTGCGAAATCCATGATGATTGCCCGTTAGGATTTGCATTTAAGAATAGATCACTGTTGAATTCTGAATTGGGTACACTAAAGTCATATCCCGGGAAGGCATTGTAAAATTTCCATGCATACACTTTAAATCCATCGTAGTTGGAAAATGTCGTGCTGATCTGTAGTTGGTCCTTTGGAGAAAGATCCTTTGCGCAGCCAAACAAAGAGGCAGATAGTGCAGCTGACAAAAATATTTTTATCGTTGATTTCATTTGTTTAATTGTTTAAGTCTCGAAAAACAATCCTAATTAGAAACTCAGGTTTACGCCAAAACTCATTTTTTTCAGGAATGGATAAATACCGCCGCTGCCGAGGTCCGAAGCTTCGGGATCAAGTCCCTTTGGCAGATGATCGAATGTGAAAAGATTTTCCCCGGAAAAGAAAACACGTGCGCGGCTTACCTTAATCCTGCTTAACAATTTTTGCGGCAGCGTGTAACCCACTGCAATGCTTTTTATTCTTAAATAAGCACCATTCGATAAATATTTTGTCTGCGTGTTTCTGCTCGTACCCGTATTGCCAGATGCGTTTGCATACATCCTTGGATAATATGCATTTGGATTGTTTGGTGTCCAGTAATCAAGCTGGTGCGTGTATATATTGGAGAACTGATCGGTGTATGGCCAAAATACGTTGTTGCTTATCCAAACATCTCTGTTGCCCACACCCTGGATGAACAATGAAAGATCAAAGTTTTTGTAAGATGCGCTGGCGTTAAAGCCATACTGCATGCGGCGTGTGCTGTTGCCTATTATCATTCTGTCACCTGGATTTGATACGGTGTTTGCACCCGGACTTATCACGCTGTCTCCATTCAGATCTACAAACCTGATGTCGCCTGGATTTTGATAAACTCCCTGGAATCCGGCAATACCTGGCAAAAGTCCCCTGTTGGCCGACACTGTTTTATTGTTGATCAGATTAGCGTCCAACGCTCCTTTTACAAAGTCATCAGCAGTGAAATAACCGGCTGTTTTATAACCCCATATCTCGTTTATTTTCATGCCTTCATAATAGTCACTCAATAGTTTGGCAGGGTTGTTATACTTCGTGATCACTGCAGGGTTTCTTCCGGCAAGATTGATGCCGACAGAGTAGTTGAAATCCTTTCCGACGTTGTCTTTCCACGTCAGGTTCATGTCCCATCCTTCTACTTTTAAGTTGCCTCTGTTTTCTTTTGGCGGTTGTGTTCCCAAGCTTGCTGGAAGTGATGAACCATTCACCAACATCCCAATTGTTTCTTCGCGATATACATCAAATGTTGCAGACAACCTGTTCTTCAATAGTGTCGCATCTATACCAAGGTCGTATGTGCGGATGCGTTCCCACGTGAATGACTGGCTCACCAATCTTGGTGATCCCAAAGTCGTTAACACGATATTTGTAGAAGGGTCTATCCAGCCTGCATTGACAATGCTCATAGAAGGAACAGCGGGATAATAATCCTGTGTGGTGGTTCCACTGAAATAAGTTACCTGGTTGCCGATCTCACCGTAAGAACCCCTTAATTTAATCAGAGAAAAAATATTTTTTAGTCGGTGCAAAAACGGTTCTTCGGTTAACACCCATCCGGCAGAGGCACCGGGAAAGAAGCCGTAACGCTCATTTGTTGGAAAACGTGATGATCCGTCGTAACGGCCCGTGGCTTCCAGCAGGTAGCGGTTTTTATATGAATAGTTGAATCTGTAGAAATAACCGGAAAGGCCGTATTCGTTAAAATCATCATCAACAGTAGGTGTACCTATTGAGGTAGATAAAGACGGAACAGATGAGGTCAGGAGATTTAATCTCTTTGAAGAATAGCCGGCTTCCTTGCTCTGCTCCTGGTTGGTTCCCGCAAGGAAAGTAAAGTTGTGTGCATTGGCAATATTAAATGTATAACTCGCGTAAAGATTCAGTGCGTTTACATTCGTCGCCGATGTATATTTTGTGTAAGAAGAAGTTGGGTTCACAATATCCAGCTGGTATGTATTTGGGTTCACATACCTGTTGGTGTTTCGCACATCAACGTTTGAATAGTTGGCTTGCGTAAAAGTATATTCGCCGCTGATCTTTAGATTTTTTACAGGGCTGTATTCCAACTTTCCAAACAAACGGAGATTGTTTGTTTGAATGTTTTGCGGCACCTCAATTTTTGCCAGGTTATCCGGTGTGCTGTACGGCAATGTATCATTGGTGCCCGGCAACTGACCATAGCCAACCGGTACATGGGAACCAAACGAGATGGCGTTGTAAAATATGGTGCCATAGTTAACCGGCGTTGTTTGTGTTTCATTATTGTAAAAAACATTCACGCTCGCCGTGAGAGAATTGGTGAGAGCGGTTGTCAGGTTTGAATTAAAATTATAGCGTTTGTAGGTGTCGTTTTTACCGGTCAATATACCATCCTGGTTCGTGTAGGCAACAGAAGTACGATAGGTTGTTTTGTCCGATCCTCCGCTAAAAGAGAAATTATGTATCTGCTCAAATCCATGTTCAAAGAGTCTTCCATAAAGATCGTGTTGCGCAAGCGGATATTTAATGCTGTTTACCGTGGCCATGCCGTCAGGATATTTTGAAGGATTTGTTTGATAATCCTGCAACAGACCCAGCCATGTTTTTATATCCTGTCCCGACCAGGCTGTTGTTGTTCCAAAATCATTTAGTGCGGAAATGTATTGTAATGGAGAGGATTTAACAGGCAAAGTACTTGCGCTGGTAAACGCAAAGTTGTTTGAGTAATCGAATCTTACTTTTTGATTCTTTGCCCCCTTTTTTGTGGTGATCACAATTACACCAAATGCAGCTCTTCCGCCGTAGATAGCAGAAGCAGAGGCATCTTTTAAAACAGAAACATTTTCAATGTCAGCAGGGTTTACATCATCAATGTCCATTGGTACGTTGTCTACTACCACGAGCGGACTTGTTGATCCATTGATAGTGGTATAGCCGCGAATATTAATGCTGGTGCCTGATCCCGGTTGTCCCGATCCCTGTGTGATCTGCAATCCGGGCACAGCGCCCTGTAAAGCCTGAGAGGTACTGGTTACGGGACGGTCCTTTAAAACATTGTCCATTTTCACGGAAGCCACAGCACCTGTCAGTGTTGCTTTTTTCTGCGTGCCATATCCCACTACCACTACTTCACCCATTGCATTGGCCAGCGGTATCATAGTAATAAGTATGGAAGTGGTTTGCGCTCCTTTCAATGAATAACCTGTAAGCGTTTGTTGTTCGTAACCAACGCGGCTAACAGTGAAGCTGTATGCACCAGGTGAGATGTTCATTACTTTGAATCGGCCCACACTGTCTGTGCCGATGGTGGCAATACTTTTCTGTCCGGACATTATATGGACAGTCGCTCCTTCCAATGGACTGCCTTTCTCGTTGTTGACAACACCGGTGACGGTTGCCTGCTGCGTTTGTCCAAAAAACAAAACCGGTAAGCAAGCCATGATCATAAGCAGGGCGCTTATGCGAATAATTTTTCCACTGGTCATTTTCGTTAAGCTTAGTTTTAGATAATAGCTGTAATACGAAATGCGAGTGGTGGTCTCCGTAATGGAACAGCAACTTTTTTTTAAAATATTTTATTGTAGCTCGTACTTATGGTGCACAGAGTCTATGATCAATTTGAAATCATTCATCAAAGCGATGTCTGCCAGTATCTTATCAAGAGAGCCCTGCTTTACCACTTCACCGATGAAATTAATGGTCGCCACTTTCTGTGTGGGATAGACAATTTCAACATGGTAGGTATGGGCAAGATCGTCTAACACCTTTGAAAGCGGCGCATTTTTAAACTGCAGCTTGTCATGATTTGCAGACGGTGCATTGATCTCTTTTTGCGATTGCTGTCGTATTTCTTTTGCATCGCTCTCGCCGTTTGCAGATTCTTTTGATGCCGCTTCATTTATTTCAGCTAACATCTGTTTATTATCCATGAGTTTAAACTGGCCGGTAGCCATATTGTACGAAATGCAGTTTCCCGGTTGCAAGTAATGGTTTTCGTTTGCTTCATTGTCTGCATTGCGAACGGCCACTTTTCCTTCCATCAGCGTAACAGCAATATTGCCTTCGCTGGACCTTTCAGATACGCGGAAAGTTGTACCCAATGCCGTTGTTACAATGTTTTTGCAGTATACGGTAAATGGATGGTCGCTGCTCTTTTGCACTTTGAAAACTGCGTCACCGGCAACATATACGTTACGTTGCTCGTTTCCAAAGCCAGGTAAATATTTTATTTCACTGCCCGGTGAAAGTGTAACAACAGATTGATCCGGTAATGTTATAAGGGTATTTTGCGCTGTGGTATTTTTATTTACAACAAACTGAACATTGGTCTGCGCTTCGTTAACAGAAGCCAGTGAACCGGCGGTTTCTTTGCGGTTCACAAAAAACAACGTTCCGGCAATTGCGATTATTACAGCCGCTGCAGCAACGCTGCGATATATTTGTACTGTTCGTTTTTGTTTGCGGTCTGCTGCAAAAAGATTTTGTAAAAATGCTTCCTTTGCATCTGAATGCTCGCCTGCAGGAGCGTCAAACGCTTCCCATTCTTCTTCTGACAAAGCGGAAGACATTTCCCTTTGGTCAAAATCCATTGAAGGCTCGCCGCTCTTCAGTGGTTTTGCTCTTTTTGAAATATACCTGACAATTAATTTAATAAACACTTTCTAGTATCGTTTTTTGGTTGTGCTGTAAGTTAATCTTGTAAGAATACCTTACATGCTATTTGTTTTTAACAACGGGCTTAAGCGATTGCAAAGCAAGTTGTATATGTTTATCGACAGTTCTTATTGAAATACTTAATGAATTGGATATTTCTTTATGACTCAATTGTTCCTGCCTGCTCATTTGAAATACTTTGCGGCGAACAGGCGGAAGTTGATCAATAGCTTTGTCCAGCGCGACTTGCAAATCCTTTACATGCAAATCAGCATTGACGTTTTCAGTTGCTGATTTGAAGATATTTTCATTGGTTGAAAGTTTTTGCAGGTTTGTTTTTCGCCGCTCTTCCTTTCGCAATTCATCAATCAGTGTTGTTTTTGCTATTTGAAAAACCTGTGTGCTAAGGGGAATACTTTCAGAGAGTGATTGCCGGTATTTCCATAACTTGATAAAGGTAAGCTGTGTTACCTCATTGGCAAGATACTCCGATCTGGCTTTTAATAATAAGTAGTGATACAGCTTTTGGCTATAAATAGAGAAAGCATCTCTGAAAACAGTTTCATTACCGTTTTTAATTTCTTTTATCATAAGCAAACAATCGACTACGGCCTCCTGATGAGAGCACCGCTAAACAATAATTACAAAGTATGGCAACGTTGGCAGTTGGGTCTGTCCTCCAGGGTGGATCCCGTAATGCATGGTTAGTTTGGTAAATCAGCCTTGGTTAAAATATTCTAATTCCGATCTTAACAAATGCGGACCTTGCACACAAACATTAAATAAAAATAAGACAATTCAGCCATTCATATTACGCAAACGGTTGCGTAATATGAATGGCTGAATTGTCTAAACTATTTAGAATATATGCTTGAATTCTAGTGGAACAAATAAAACGATATTTCTTTCTCCTATAGTTCTATAACTCACTTTCTTTTTACTTCTATTGAAATATCTCCCTGTTGTAGTCCTGTGCTTTTTGCATAAATATGCAGCTTACCGGCGGCACCTGCTTTTGGCTTAACTATCACCAATGCCATTCCGTTAAACGCTGATTTTACCGGACTCTGAAAGGATTCAAAACTGGTGGGATCGCCATTATCTGTTGCCACAATTTCTCCGGGTCCATCAATTCCAAACTGAATGGCAGGATGTGAACCAGGTACCAGCAGGCCTTTTTTATCCTGCACTTTTACTGTAACAAACAGCAATTCTTCTCCGTTGTTGCTGATCACTTTTTGATCTGCACTCAAAGACAATTTATACATGTCTCCCGTTGTTTCTACACTATCTGTGGCCCAGCGTTTGCCATCTTTATAAGCTATCACTTTTAATTTTCCCGGTTGATACACAACACTGTCCCATATTAACCTGTAGTCGTTCGTTCTTTTCTTTTTCCTTCCCAAACTCTTGCCGTTAAGGAAGAGTTCAGCCTCATCACCTGATGTGTACAAATGAACAGGAACAATTGAATCTACCCTGCCCGGCCAGTTCCAGTGCGGCAACAGATGGGCCATAGGCAGCTCGGGCCTCCACTCAGATTGATACAGATAGAACCTGTCTTTAGGAAACCCGCACAAATCAACGATTCCGAAATAACTGCTTCGCGAAGGCGGATTCTTTGCTTTCAATTCTGCGAGCTTTTTTTCCAGCTGGGCCCTCTGTGTAGTATCATTTCTAAAATTCAGCAGGTTGGTTTCATCTGAACCATAAGGCGTGGGTTCGCCAAGATAATCGAAACCGGTCCACACAAACTCACCCAACAGGCGCGGCATGCGGTGCAATATGGCGAATTGGGTATCTGGAATGCAGCCCCAGCCTGGCTTAGCTACATCGTAGGAACTGACTTGCCAGTTCTTGTAAGGTGATCCAAAAAAATACTCTCCTCTTGTACTTATGCAAGATGATGTTTCACTTCCTATCGTAGGTTTGTTGGCATAACGGGGATCCTTATCCCAAACAGGTTGCTGACCGAAGAAGTAATTTACTCCCATGATATCCAATGCCTGTGCGGCGCCGGAAGAACGGCCCCCATCAGGATCGTTATATCCATTGGATACTGGCCGCGTCGGATCTTCTTTGTGTACGATATCTACCAGCATGCGGGTAAGTTCAACATCGCGCTGGTTCATTACTTCGTTGCCTATTGACCAAATAAAAACACACGGGTGGTTCTTATCTCTTCTCACCAATGCCGCCAGGTCTTTCTCGTGCCATTCAGGGAATAGCTTGTTATAATCATTTTTCTTTTTGCCGGTTTTCCATGCATCGAAAGCCTCATCCCACACAAGAAATCCCATCTCATCCGCAAGATCAAGAAGCTCAGGTGCAGGCGGATTATGTGAAGTGCGCAATGAATTACAGCCCATTTCTTTCAATATCTGCAGTTGTCTGCGCAATGCGCTTTTATTCATTGCGGCGCCCAGCGCTCCAAGATCGTGGTGGTTACAAGTTCCCTGAACCTGTACACGCTTTCCATTCAACAGTACACCACTATCTGCACTGAACCTGATGGACCTTACGCCAAACAACGTGTAATAAGTATCGACTACTTTTCCTTTTATTTCAATATTGGTTCTTGCTACATAACGATTGGGATGTTGCAGGTCCCATATTTTGGGATTTTTCAGGATAACCTGGCTAAATGAATTGGCGGAATCATGCGCACCGATTGAAACGGATGTAACCGGCATGGCTCCTGCTTCGCGCAAAGTTTTGTTATCAGCGCTAAGTTCAAATAATGTTGAACGAACGGCAGCTGTTACAGCGGTGCCGGATTGGTTTTGAACGATCGTGTTCATTTTTATTTGCGCAGCCACCGGCGAAGTTTCGGGCGTAGTGATTGTTGTTCCCCAATTGCCCACATGCACAGGCGCTGTTTTTACCAGCCATACATGTCTGTAGATTCCTGCTCCGGGATACCATCTTGAATCCCATTTTTCTGTATCCAATCTTACTGCTAATACATTTTCTTTACCGGCAATAATGTATGGTGTAAGGTCCATGCGAAAAGAACTGTAACCATATGGCCATGTGCCTACGTAATGCCCGTTCAGCCATATTTCAGCATATGCCATGGCTCCATCGAAATCAACAAATATTCTTTTACCTGCATCACTTGCAGACAGCGTAAAATGCTTGCGATACCAGCCAATACCTTTCCACGGAAGCTTCCCGGTTTCTCCAGCAAGGTCAATCCTGAATGGACCGGTAATTGCCCAATCGTGCGGCAGTGATAATTTCTGCCAATCGGCATCCTTAAATGCAACAGCAGAAATATTTTCCTGCTCCGGCAAACTATAACCATCAGGTTGCAGACCATAGCGCTTAAACAACCAACCATCATCGAATGATTGTGTATTGGCCTCTCCCATTCTTACAGGAAGTTGTTGGGCCAAACAAACAACTACATTAAATGACATTAACAGGATTAGCAAAATTCCTTTTCGCATAGAGCGCATCTCGTTTGATTTTATGTAAATATAAACTGCCGGTTAACATAATAGCATCAAATAACCCCGACGTGATAATATCATACAATGATTTGTTTCAAAAAACCATCCATGAGCCGGCTCAGCAGCGCTAATTTCTTCTTCACGTTAAATAGACTTCAGAACAACAATCAGGCTACTCTTTAAAAATTTGCGATCAGCGTTTGTCCTTTTTTCAGTTCTACGCTGTAAACATCTCCACTTAGTTGAACCTGCTGCAGATTCCAGCGTGGAGCTGTTTTGAAATTGTTTTTAATCCGGACAGTTCCAGCCTTTGAGGCTGTAATCTCAACGTATACGGTGTTGCCATTTTCACGTTTGGCCGATACTTTGTAGCCGCCTTCTGCACGAAGATTGGAAAATGACGCGGATTGCCATTTATCGGGCACGGCAGGAAAAACACGAATGATGCCGATATGCATCGTTCCGGGTTGGTTGCTCCAACTTTGCAACAACATTTCCTGCACTGCCTGGGACGCCAAAAAGTTTCCTTCGAGTGTAAAGGGTTTGTATGTCATGCTGGAATATCCGCTTTTGGTTTGATCGCCATTGACATGAAAACCGTTTCGCAGAACAAATGCTTTCACGAAAATGTCAAGGTTTTTAACTGCATTCTCTGCATTGCCCACCCTTGCCTGCAAACAACTCATCCAGGCAAAACTATAACCACACCATTGCGATGTACCAAGGCTGTCCCATTGTTTTAAACTGGAACTGATTATTTCTTCGTTTCTTTTTCCTCCCTCGGTCGTTATCAAATTGAAAGGATACAAACCTATAATATTTGACAAGTGCCTATGACTATGGGGCAGTTCGTTCACCGCATCCACCAGTAATGTACCATCACTTTTGGTATGGAAATCACCGAGGGCATTGGCTGCTTTTTCCCATTTCTGGGCTTCAGCAGGTTGCTTTAAAACGCTTGCCATTTCCTGCAGTGAAAGGAACAGCATTTTGAGGCACATTAAATCATAATTGCTATTAGGGGTTAACCAGGCTTTGGGCGAAGCATCGAAAATTTCCGGTGAAGAAGATAAAGGCAATTTCAGTAATCCCTTTTCATCAGGCTTTAATAACCCCAACATACACTCGCCAACGCCTGCACTCCAGGGATAAGCTTTTTCCTTTAGAAAATTATCATCGCCACTATACAACCAGTGCAGGTAGAACAGGTGGGCACTCCACGCACTCATGGTAGGTGATAAACTGTATTGTCCCCAACCGCCAAGTGGTTGTCCGGCATAGGACATTACGCCAGGGCAAGCCAATCCGTTGGTGCCATAAAAATCTTTGGCAAATTGCTCGAAGACAGGCTTGCGGTTCCACAAATAATTCAGATAGGACAAGCCTTCGTCAAAGCGGCCGGCTTCCTGGTAAGCCATATAAGTCATTTGCGTATTCAAATCGTTGTGATAGTCTCCTTTCCAGGGAGGTAATATTCCATCATCTGCCGTCCACACGCCTTGCAAAGGCATTGGCGGTGTATTTGAGCGCGACGCGGCACCATAAAAATATTGCACCAGGTTGTATTGATTTTGAACGGCCGCATCCGGAACTGAAACACTGGACTGCTGCCAAAAGTTTTTCCACCATTGCGCATGTTGCTGCATTTGCGAAGCATAGCCCTGTTTTAGAGCTTTTGTACAACGTGCCGCTGCCAGTTTTAAAAAATCAGCATCATCATTGGTAGACGTAATAGCTAAAGCGATAAGCGTTTCGTCATTGTGCTTTTCCGTTTGCACATACACGCAATATTTTAATCCCTTTGCTGCAGTTTGAATATACCATTGAGCCGTTTCTTTTTCTCCTCGTTCTGCTTCAGGATATCCCAACTTATTAATAGATCCGCCGCTTGACAAACCAGCTCCATTATTTTTGCTATTGCGATAGACATCCATTGTTGTCAGCAAATGAACACTATCAGGAACGGTCCCTTTGATAGAAATAAGTGCAACGGGCTGCACGGCACTGTAAATTACTTTCAGCACCGCGTTGCTGTTAAACAAGGCCTCACCCTCCGCGACTGCTTCATTCAGCGTAAATTGCTTTACAATATGTTCGACCGGCAATTTAATTTCAAGCCTTCCTGCCGGTAACTTCGTAGGCGTTACACCGAAATATGGATCACTCCACCAGGCATTCAACTGGTCAAATTTTTTTTGAGCGGCTAATTCAACGCCTTTCGCATATGTATGCTCTTTCCACCATTCTTTGCCGTTATAACTGCGCTCATCCCATAAGTCGCCCCTGTCCAGCGATAGCCGGATGGTATTGTTTTCGCCCCATAGCAATCCGCCCATCAGACCGTTGCCCAGAGGAAGAGCCTCATCCCATGTTCGCACAGGAGCCTGTAAAACCAAATTATGTTTGGCATCGGGAAGTTGTACGGTAGTATTTTTTTGAGCAAATGTTATACTTGAAAATGTCGTTAAACCGAGTATTAGAATGCCTTTATAACACTTCATATTTTTATTGTTTCAGAATTATTTTATTTGATCAGATGTCTTCGGTTTTAATTGATACTGCTTTGCCACAAGCGTCAAAAATTATTGAACTACCTTACACTCGCCTTTCAAACAGATATTTTTATCCGAACCACCGTTATCATGATTATGCAATATTGATTAAATTTTTCATTCCTGTTGTATTCATTAAAATGTTTTACGCTGGTTTTCGTTTGCACAAAGTAGTTAGGAACAAGATAGTTTATGGCACTTTTCGAAAACACGTCTGTTTGCGAAAAAAAACCTTCATTTTGCGAAAATAGTAATACGGAACTTGCAGAAAACCAAAAAAGAAAGGACCAACGGCACTTAACAAGCTTAGTGTTGCATGCCTTTAGATCGCCTGAAAGAAGACATCAAAGTTCGGTTGGAGAAACCTTAAACTTTTTCTTAAATGCGGAACTGAAATGTCCGAGATTTGAAAATCCATATTCATAGGCCGTTTCTGTAGGCGACTTTCCGAAAACAAGACTTTCCTTTGCTGCAATTAAACGATAATGCTGGTAGTATTGATAGTATGACAAATGAAACATTTGCTTAAACAGCGATTTAAACTTGGTTAAACTCATGTGCGCCTTTTCCGCCATGGCCGATATAGCCGGACAATTGCCCGACAGATCACTCACAAGCAGATTTCTCACCTGTATCATTCTCGCCGCCTCAAGTATACCCGTCTCCTGTTTTAACTTTTCTCCTTCTAAATAAACCTGGTGAGTCAAAGAAGCTATCAGCTTAAGTGCCGATCCCCAAAAAAATAGTTCCTGCGCACCCTCCGATATAGCAAGGTCAAACAACATGCTCACTTCATCAATCATCAATGGGTTCATGGCCGCATACCCTTTTACTGTTTCACCTGAAAACAAACTTATGAGCTGGTCATCTTTATCTTGAAGGAGTTCCTTTAATGCGTTAACAGTAAAAATAATAATGATGACTTTCGAAACTTCATTTGGAATGACCCTGAATAATGCCTGTACGTCAGCAGAAAAATAAAGAGCCGAATGCTTTGCCGAAAACCCAATGCGATTCATTTCCTGTTCATCTACATTACTAAATGCGTGCAAGTCGACAGTTTCTTTGAGCGAAAAAAGACACGAATAAAAGGAGGGTGTTTTTGTTGCGACCCTTCTTATATCAACATCTTCGCCAAATTGAATATTCAGTTTTAATAAAGAAAGATGAGGAGTGATTGAAATAAAATCAATTTTACCCTTTGCTGTTTCATTTTCCAAAACAATTGAATCTGCGTCCAGTGTCACACCTGTTTTGTAAGACGTGGAAAGTTGCTCATAGAGCCTGGTAAAGTGCGATCTGTCTACCCCTAAATTGACGAAAAACTCCCTCATAAAAACGATATTGGCATAGATAACAGTCGAGGCGGGAAAATGTTGCCCGATCATGCAGGCAAAAAAAACTCCGGCCATAGACATAGCCGGAGAACATCATATAGATGTAACACATGAGAATAACCTATTTTATAATTCGTTTTTTCAGGCACCCAATTGGCGGGTAATGATGTTGTTATTCTCTTGTTGATAGTTATTTGATTAAAGAACGAGCCCACGAATGGGGCTCGCGTCTTTTATTGGGGTTTAGGTATGCTCACTATCGGAGGTTAGCAACGCTTTACTGCATTTTGCTAAAACAATTTTTAGTTAGGCGCTACTATGTGCCCGATGGCTTTGTCCAACTGCACATCAATATTACTTTTAATAGCAGTGGTATCGAACTTAACAGGAATATCCGGAGTAAGCCCTTTGTTTTCATAGCATATCATGTTCTTATCGCGCAACTCCACACCTGCCATGTATACCTGAACAAAACCAGCAGCAGTAAACTGTCCACCGAGATAACGGGTATCGCTAGGCGGAATTTGCCCTGTACCTCCCCATGTTTGCTCACCCACCAGTTTACCCTTTGGAAATATCGCTTTGGCTGCCATAGAAGTCATCTCTGCCATACTTACAGAATTGCCATCAACCAGTACAGCAACAGGCTTATCAGTAAAATCAACAGATCCTGGTTGAGGATGCACATATCCTTTTATCCACGGCGTATAATCAAGACGATTGTCGCCGGTTTTGGTACGTGTGTACGCGACCTGTACAGGCTTTGTGATCAGGTTGCCTAAAAAGAAGTCCATGTCTGGCACACTTCCACCAGGATTGCCGCGTAGATCAATAATCAATCCGTCGATCGAAGGATCTTTTGTATACCTGAAGAAGTCATCCAGAACAGGTTTTACCGGTGTAGCCGTAGAGTTCGCCGCCCAATATTCTTCGCCCAATTTAAATTGGGAAAACTCCAGGTAAAGAATATTTTTACCACCACGGGGTATGATGCCGAGGTTAATTTCAAACGATTTATTGGCATCCGTTCCGAACTCTGCTTTTGTCAGGTAATTCTTCGGAATAACATTGTCGAAAACATTTCTTGGAATCGGTTGACTCGCACCATTCAACTGATGGCGCAGGTTAGCCGGAGAAAAGGTAGTGGATTGAATAGGATAATTCCCTATCAAAAAGTTTCCCTGCCCGTTAAACGTTAAATTCAAATGCGAATCAGCAAGATCCTTTGTCATATCTACTAAATACTGCACCGCCTTTTGCCCGTTGTTGGGGTTGGTCTTATCAATATCAAGCGCCTCGAAACGTGGCTTATATGTTTTATACATGTTGTTCCAGTTTACTGTTTCGATGTCCCAAAACATATAGTTGGAATTCATGCCGTTCCAAAAAGCCTCAAACACCTCAGCATATGATTGTCCCGTGTAACTGGTTACACGCTGTACATCCATTTCTTTTCTGCATCCTGTTAGCGCAGCAATCAACAAAAAGCTAAACAGCCAAATCCTATGCGCCAACAACATCTTTATTTTATTTTTGATCATGATAACAAATTAATTATGATAACAACCTCAATTATTATTGTTGATTTAAATACCTGACTGCAGCCTCCATTTGAATGTCCACGCCTGTCTTAAGCATTTGAGTAACGCCTGCCGCGTCGTAACTGACTTTTACATCAGGTGCAATTGCTCCAATCGTAAATTGATGTTTGGTATCCTGCACTGCCAGATTTGATAAACTAACTGCGCCAAAATTTGGAATATTAAAGCTTCCGCTATTTGTGGCAATTTCATTTGTACCCATCAATCCCATTGATCCATACGTTGGATCTCCTATTGTAACTACTGTAGCACCCGGCAAAGCCTTTAATGCCATAATTACTTTTTCGCTGAGTGAGGCGGTGTAGGAATCAGTCAGGATAACTATTTTCTTTTTGAAGTCCACAGCTCCTGTTTGTGGTTGTACATACATTGGAACTGTAGGAGTATAATCCAAACGGCCACTACCTGATTTATATCTTACATACCCAAACAACAAAGGTTTAGTGGTAAGTTGTCCCACAAAAAAGTCAATATCTTCAAGGTTTCCGCCCCTGTTGTTTCGCAGATCCAAAACGAAGCCGTCGCAGCTTGGCTGCCTGATCGCGCTGAAGAAATTTTTCATTACCGGTCGCACAGGAGGACGGGTTGAATAGTCCTGATTGTAACCCACTTTCATCATGAAGGAGTTAAGACCCAAATATTCAATATTCTTCGAGCACTTAGACATTGATCCTGTTATTGCCTGGAATATTTGCAGTGTATTCATGTCACGGTACTGACCATAGTCAAAGTCATTCAAATAATTATGTTGAATGACATAATCGAATAACGTGTCAGGCAATACCGGGTGTGTTCTTGCATTAGCCATAAGCTTAGGAACGAAACGAAGCATCGATTTATATGACGAATCCTGGAATACAAAATCGCCTCCATTGTTCACTGTTAGTGAATAGTTGCCATCCTTAAGATTTTTGGTCATATCTACCATGTACTGGAACGCCATATTCTGAGCGGCGTTCTGATCTGAAAGTGTATCAATCGCTGCAAACTTAGGTTTGTACACCGCGTGTATACTGTCCCAGTTCAGGGGATCCTGTTCCCAATAAACGTAATTTGTATTTATTCCTTTCCAGAATATTTCAAACACATCACTGTACGTGTTTACCTCATAATCTGAAAGCAGATCGGGCTTCACGATATCGTGCTTGCAGGCACCAAAGCCAAAGGATATCAGGACTAGCAACACTGATAGCTTTGCTATGCGCCAATCCCGAAGATTGAAAAATTTATTTGTTCGTAACATACAATTATTCCGTAGTTGTTATTAATTCACAAAAACACCAACACATTTCACTATTTAGTTTTGGCAGTTGCGCCATGCTTTTTGAAAGCCAATTGGTATTGCATAGATACCAGCACGCTGTGCGTATCATTGTATCTTGGCGTTTGATTTTCAGAATAAGCTTTCTGCTGATCTGTAAGTGATGGCGTATATCTGTATTCAAGAGAAAGAACATACTTTTTATTGAGCGCATATTGCAATCCTGCACCAATCACCGCACCCAATTCAACCCTGTTGTCCTTCTCGCTATTAAACTGATATTTGGTGTCGAATGGCAGATAGCTATTAGGGTCAAACGGTGATTGAGCCCTTCCTGTTAAATGGCTCGACATCCAGTATGCGCCATAACCACCAACATTCAAAATTCCATGAAGACTTTGCGTTTTGCTGATTTGTCCCCCGAATCTGAATTGTGCCATTACAGGTAATTGCAAGTAGGCATTATTTGTTTGCTGATACATTGGTGAATAAGCTCCGGTTCTTTGTATACGATAATTCTTCATCATATAAGTGGGCACTGCCTGTATGCCTCCAAACCATGAAGCAATGGCAGGAAATTGATAACGAACGGTTGCTCCCACAGAGTAACCATAAGAAGGTTGATAATCAAAAAATGGTTTATCAGAAGTATTGGAAATAAGATAATTACGGTTGCCTCCAGCTTCAACCCCTACAAACATTTGCGCACGTGACTGTACCATACATAATAATGCAACTACAGTTAGGAGGATAGATATTCTTTTTTGCATGAATTTATTTTTGAAAAGCTTACTTAAATATTTGAACAGGTGATGGTGAATAAGTTGAGTCTGGACCAACAGCCAGCACGTTAATCGGGTTAGTACCCCAACCCCATAATGAATTGTCCGTCTTAAATGCAAACACAGTGCTGCTGTGTGCGGAAATAGCATTTGCGCTCACTCCATTTACCAGCACAGGTGTGAGAGTAGGGATGCCAGATGTATTCCCCTGGCCAAGCTGCCCCATGTAGTTTACACCAACAACCCACACATTGCCCGAAGCTCCTTTAAAGACTGTATTTGCAGAGGCAGTTTGAATATCGCTTATACCTTTTCCATTGAAAAACGGCACTACGGTGAATAAGGGATGCTTCGCCTGATCGCCCAGCCCCAGCTGCCCAAAAATATTATTTCCGGCTGCCCACACTTGTCCTGCATTATCCAGCAAAAATGAATTGTTGCTTCCGCAAAATATCTTACTGACATTTGCCGGAACAGGAATTTTCACGGGTGCGGTCCGAACCGTTGAGTCGCCAAGCCCTAGCTCACCTAAGAAATTGTAACCCCAGCCCCACACTTCGCCATTTGTTTTCTGGACCATTACGTCCCA
>Ga0318568_10000311_pt1 | contig 18899 bp, 13 predicted proteins | sample GRESIP088b5f21_FD_203690 | JGI IMG/M metagenome (GOLD analysis project Ga0318568, IMG submission 203690) | Tropical soil microbial communities from Luquillo Experimental Forest, Puerto Rico - GRE.SIPMG.088b5f21 | ecosystem: Environmental > Terrestrial > Soil > Tropical forest > Bulk soil...
AAATAATCCTACTGAATTATTTGTTATAAGATACTTTTCTTCTATCTGTTCAACGTTTTGAACTATCGGTGAAACTGTATCTACTACAATAGCTGTTGAATCTAGTTTTGAGATTGGATTTTCGGGTTTGATAGTTCTATTACTCACTATAGCTATAATGATAAGAAGAAGAAAGATAATCAAACCTACAATTATTCCAGTATTATAATTCTTCGTTGGAACTTCTGATTCTAATTGGTTTTCAATATCTGGTTGTGTTATATTGGAGTTATTATCTTTTACATTATCTTCAGAAACAATTGTTTCGTTACTAACTGGCAGTTCTTGTTCAAAAGATTTTCCACAATGTTTACATGCTTTTGAAATAGCCAAAACATTTTTATTGCAATGTGGGCATTTTTTCAGTTCCATAATTCTTAGTTTGTGATTTTAATAGATTGATTTTCTATTACATCAGCTTCTTAATATTTTAGATTTTCCCTTTTTATTTGGGTGACTCACCATAATTATTTACTCCCTCGTCACCTGAAGCAAAAAGCATCCATAGTCCATAAAAAGGAATTAACTGATACCAACCCGAATTATTTCGGTCGTGACAACGTTTTGATCCTTGTGCCCAAAGAAATATATATCCTGGAATAAGAAAGACATATCCCATAATGTTACTGTCATAACTAGAAAAAAATAATAGCCTAATAATATAAAAGTAGACAATATAAATCATGAAACTTAATCCATACTCTAAACGCCTAATTCTACCATCAAAAGAAAAAGATTGTTTAAACATTGATTTATTTGATAAAACTTTATTAATCTGATATTCTTCCTCAGAATTTGCATTTGATTCCACTTGTTCACCCACAATTTGTTCTTGTGTTTCTTCAGAATTAATTTCATAATCTTCAAAAGACTTTCCGCAATGTTTGCAGGCTTTTGAAATAGCCAAAACAGTTTTGTCACAATAAGGGCATTTTTTTGTTTCCATAGCTTTAATTTGAATATATTGATTTTCTGTTTTGATAAATTCGTTCAGCCTTTTTGAAATTAGATTCAATCGTTTGTTCATTTAGTGAATAATTTGTAACTGCAAACGTTATCTCATTAATTGTATAAGTGAAAGTACGTTCCAATTCATACGCATCATTATTGTTTGCTGGTGAAATAAATCGCAAACTTTCTTCAAGTGCATTGACACGGGTTGTGAAACTTTCAGGTAAATTAGAGGTTTTATTTATTTTATCTTTCAAATTTCGGATGGCAGTTTTCATCTCGATAATACCACTGCGATTTAGCGTTTCCTGTTTATAAACTTCTTTCACTTTATCTGAAGAAGTAATAGAAGCCACAAATCCTAAAATCAGAAGAAAGATTAGAATGGAGTGTATAATGATTTGAAGAGAGAAAGACCACTGAAATACTAAATTACCTACGATCATTACTATAATTGCAACAATTGCATAAAGCCAAGTAAAAAACCAACGCAAGCCGAGTGATCCAATTTTCTTCTGCGACTTGTCGCTCAAATCAATCCAAGGAACAAGCACGTCAACAAAGAACAGTGCGTAAATCAAGGAAGAAACAACAATATTCAAAATAAAAATATTGTCAGCCAATCCTCCTTTAAAGAGAATAAAAGCTGCAATGATAATAGCTTCACCACCAATCAAAGCAATCCACGATAAAATCTTTTTTGTGTCCATAATATTTAATTTGTTTATTAGGGTTATCTTTTATTTCCACATTTTGGACAAAATTTCACCGACGGCGATAAAGTTGTTCCACAACGGTTACATGTATCTCCAGACTGCACTTGTTTCCCACAATCTCCACAAAAAGTAGCACCAGGAGCAAGTGGTGCATTACAATGAGGACAATTTCCTCCTCCTGATTGCAATGGGGTTCCACAACTTACGCAGCGTTTTGCTTTCTCGTCATTGTCTGTTCCACACTTTGGACAAGGATTATAAGGGTCTCCACAATGCGGACAGAAACGAGTTGTGTTTGGAAATTTCTTTGAGCAATTCGAGCAATATACCATTTTGAATTGTTGCTCTTGTCCAGCCGCATTGCTTTGATTTCCTTGATTATTTCCGCTGAAAGTTGGTTGGTTGAATTGAGGATTCATCATGCCGCTACCGACATTACCTCCGCCACCCATTCCACCCATCATGTTCATAGCCATTAATCCGCCAATAAGCCCACCGTTTCCATTGCCAAATCCATCAACTGCATTATTGGCTGTGTTAAACATTTGTTCCTGTTGCCATGTATGTCCAGTTATAGACATGGAAGCTTGGGTAGCAATAGCTTCAGCAACCTTTCTACCTTCTTCAGTGGTTTTGTCAATATCAATAGTTGTGATATTGAATTGTAATAATTCTAACCCTAAATTATTCCAAAATGAATTTAATACATTTTTTAGGTATTCTGATAATTCGTCTAAATAAGCAGACAAATACTTAAATCCAACTCTGTGTTTAATAACATATTGAGCAATTTGTGACTTAGTCTTAGTTGAAAACTCTCCAAAAAACTGATTAGTCAAGTCATCTTGTGTGAATTCAGTTCTCGTACCAACTGATTTTATTAAAAACTTTTCAGCATCATTTACTTTTAATCCGTATCGACCACCAGCAACAAGAGGTAATTGAGTGTTGTAGTCCGGATCATGAATAGGCATTTTACTTACAGACCAATCAATACTAAAAGTCTGAATCTTATTCACAAACCAGACTTCTGCTGTAAATGGGTTTTTTCCACCGAAAGGAATACCGAATAAATTCCTTAGAATTGGTAAGTTTTCAGTATTTAGAGTGTGTTTTCCCGGACCAAATTTCCCAACGATTTGTCCCTTTGAAAATAATACCGCTTCTTGAGATTCCTGCACAATAAGTTGTGTAAGTGTACTCAAATTGGTTTCAGGGAAACGCCAAGCGTAAATTACTTTATTTCCTTGCGGCGACCAACTTACTAAATCAATTATTGCCATAAATATTAAATTTTAAAGATTATACCATTTGTTTCATTTATAATTCTTTGATCAGGATATTTCGTTTCTTGTAACTGCAAACTCTGTTTTTTTATTTTTTTTTCGGCTTGCTGCCAACAATATATATCCTTACCTCAATTCTGGGTATGCGGAACTCAGTTCCGCATATATCGCATTTATGCAAAAGAATGCTGTGGGTAATTTATTGTTATTTAGATAATTATATTTTTCTGCTTTTATTGTTGATTCCGCATATCCATTTTGGATGTGCTGTTGTAAATTCTTAATCTCTTGTTTATATTTTTTCCAACTTATCAAGCGGATTTACTATCTGATCAAAACCTTTTTTAGTAATATGTGTGTACATATCCTTCGCTAGCACAGGTTTATTTTTTATCCCTGCAAATTTATGTAAATAAGTTTACAAATGATCAAGCTTATTGAAAAAACTTTAATTTTTCTTGCCGGCAGCTGCCTGCTGCTTTGTATGTGTTTTTGATGATCCCCGCTCCTGCCCGCTCCCGGCATAAAATAACCCTGACAGCTAGAATTATCTAGTATCTGTCAGGGTTAAGCATGTGGTGGAGTTTTAAGCCATTTTCTCGTCCACAGTTGGAACTTTTACATCAGCCGCTTTGGCTTTGGCTTCTGCATTTTTGGCGGCAGCCGATGTTTCGTTGTGCACGCGTTTTAGCAGCGTGGCCATGGTGTATTCTTTCAGCTTTACATTGTCCACGCCACGGAAAATAGCGCGCCCGGCTTGCATAATGATATTCACGTCGTCCCACAATTCATTTAAAACCTTTATATTGTCCACCTTGCTCCGGCTACGTTCATTTTTCTTTACGTTCTGATTGGTGTTCAGCAGTTCAATGTTATCCATTTCGGTGTTCAGCGTCATGATCACTTCGGGTCTCATCCCTTTGGCTACCAGGGCAGGTTCGTTGCGTTTCAGGCAGGTAACCAGGCTGCGTCCGTTGTTTAGCACTCCCTCCACATTCGATTTGCTGATGGCCGAACGGATATTTTTCAGCGGGAAATCTTTCACCGCTATATCCAATTCCTTTTCTGCAAATTTCAGGTAACCCTCAAGCTGGTTCAACGTCAGCCGCAGTTGCTCCGTTTGCTGCTGCATATTGTTGGTAACTACTTTTTGAAGTCTCAACACATCGGTTGGCGTAACGGTTTGATAGCAATTGGCTTGTTTCTCTTTCACACTCATTTCAAACTGAGGTGAAAACACCGGAGAGTATTGTATAAACAATTCCAAATCCGAATGAAAACTCTCGAGAATAAAACCGGCTATAATTGGTAAAGCCTCCATTTTGCAATTAAATCTTTTTTTCTCCATCGATCTTAGTTTTTAAAGTTTGTATTTATTTTAACGTATTGTCTTGTGATTTATGTCATTTTTCCATTTCGCTCAGGTGTATCGCTGTTTTATGTGTCTGCTTTCCGATTTTATGTGCTTACTTTTCGATTTTGCGTGTCTGTTTTTTCATTTTGCTACCTTGCGCATCAACTTCGCTCCTTTGTTTTTCTGTTTCGCTCGCTTTCAATTTAACTTCGCTCGTTTATTATTTAACTTCGCTTGCTTGCGATTTAACTTCGCTTGGTTATTTTCCGCTTTCGCTTGTTTTGTTTTCTATTTCGCTTGTCTTGTTTCGTATCTCGCTTGATTTATTTCCTATTTCGCTAAGCTTATTTCGTATCCCGCTTGGTTTATTTTCTATTTCGCTTGCTTATTTCTGAGTGTCGCTTTATGCTTTTTGGAACTTGCCTTGTTGCCGCTGAATTTTTGCTTATTCAGTTTTGTATTTAAGTTGTCTAAATTTGTGTTTGATATACAGTAATTACATAATGTGCGCATGTGTTATTTTAGCGTCGGCATAGTCCGTTGTTTCTCGTCTTGTCATTCAAAACAACTATATATCACTATTTATCATGTATATATTATATCAGGCTACTTATAGTGCTGCGTCTTTTTAAATTAAATAGTAACTTTACAAACCTAGGTATATTTTCTCGTATTAAGAATAAAACACATGTATTATTATAATATATTTTAAATAATTTACATTTGTTTTGATTCTCTTTTTCCGGTTTTGGAGGATAAACCGTGCGTCTTCCGGGTCATTTTGCCGTGTGTAGCGTGCCTGCATGGCGCTGGAGGCGGAACCGGGAAAAGCGAAAATAGTTTCGGGCGTTTTCGCGTTTTAGGTTATGTTAACAGTACGATATGTTGTGGTATTTTCTTTCTGCGCCTGCCGGGTGTTGGTTGTTAGGGGCAGGTATCCCGAAGGCCGGTGAGGATTTTGACTCTCTTTTTAATAGAACGGGACAAGATTAGGCCTGATGCGGCTAAGTACATGCTTGGAATGAGTTTAAATTATCCGATGCATCTACACAATGTCTGATTTAGGGATCGGTTTAAACTAAAGTAAGGGTTAAGCGATTTCCGAATCGCTTGTATAAAACTATTTTCAAGCGACTTGGAAGTCGCTTGTCCCCTACTCTTTTAATTTTATAGAACAAGGGAATATAATCTAAACTAATTTCCGCAACACACTTATAGGACATACGATAAACTAATTCCAGGCGGATAGTTAGTTCTGCTTCTTATCCAAAAATCTTTCGATCATCGGAACCACAAAGTCGCTTTCCTTAAAGTCGGGCTTCAGTGTTGTTACTTCTCCAATATATCCACCATGTCCCCCGGGAATTATGGCTAATTCGGAATTCGCCATTAGCCGGTGCATTTCAAGGGCGTGTTCAGGGGTAATGATGTCTTTGTCGCCTATCAGGATTAAAGCCGGCGCTTGAATGGATCTTATTTTCTCGTCGGGAATATCTTTAAAATCAATCATCCTTTTCACATCTCGTGCGAACATGACTTGCAAAGCATCCGGGTGTGTTGCAACTTTCCGACAGGCATCTTTCAACTGTTTTGGCATAGTATCCAAACTTCCTTGTTTCATAAATTCCCAAAAGGGTGCGGGAATCCCGTTTCGTTTGGTAAGTGCAGAACCTAAAATGATTTTGTCAACAATTTCAGGGTGGCGAATGGCCAGGTATAAAGTAGTTGTTCCCCCGTTGCTAAACCCAAAAATATCAGCTTTGTCAATTTTCAGGTTTTTGAGTAGGGTGGCTACATCGTCGGCATCTTGTTCAAAAGACAGGCCGGTATTCCGGTCGTTTGTACGCCCATGGGCCTGCAATTCAACGGCTACCACTTTTCGGTTTTTGGCAAATAACGGAATAACTTTTTCAAAAGTCGACTGAATGGTTGAGCCACCGCCGTGAATTAATACCAACGGTTTGCCTTGCCCGTATATTTCGTAATACATTTTCAGTCCGTTCACGTCGGAATAACCACTTTCGAAATCCGGGCTGCCTGTTGTCTTTTCCATATTATCATTGGGTGTTTTGTTCGTCTTTTTGCAGCACGAAACCATGCTAAAAAAACGAAGGATAAAACTGTAATTGAAATAATTATTTTGGTATAGGCGCTTAGGTCGACCAGATTTAAAATAAACTATTTCTTCTAAAACTCCGAAGGAGTTAACTGTGCATAACCCCCAGTGAAACTGGGGATGTGAATAAATAGCAATCAACAACCCTGTAAGGGTTGAACTGTAGTAAGTTATATTGAACCCTTACAGGGTTCAGGGTGCAGATTAGCATTTATCCCCCAGTTTCGCAAGCTCACAGGGGGTTATGCACATTAAGCCCTTACAGGGTTGTTGATAACAACATGAGATTTACACATTTATTTATAGTTTGTGCTCTATTTAAAATAACAATAATCAAAACTTTAATATGGGCGACCTAAGCGCCTATACCAATAATTATTTTTCTTCGATTCATTTAATCTCCTTTCCGAAGGTATCAGTCTAACAACCATTTTCAAAACTTGTTTTGTTCCGATGCGCATCTTGCCGGCAAAGCCTCCTCGTTACACCCCCGTCAGCCGGGTAGATGGCCTGGTTATCCTGATTTAGCGTCCTCTTTTTTGTTGTCAAACAGGTACTTTAGCTTGCTGCTGCCGCCTGCAATGCCGGACATCTGCCCGCGTTTAAAAGCAACTGTATTCGATATGACCACAAAACAAATTGATTTATAGAGAATTGTACTGCTTTATTTGTAGCACAAATGAAACAAAATGTTCGATTCCTTTGTTTTACTTATTCAAAGTAGTCGCTCCTTGGTATTTATGTATATGGTCACACACAAATGAAATTCATTTATAAAACACAACGCCCCAATGAAAATAGTTGAAGATTTTATAAAACAATACAACAAAGAGTTTGACTTCTTCCAGAAGCTGTCCCAAATAGTAGCCAACAAAATTGAAAACCAGCTGTACTACCGGGGTATCAAAGCCATTGTAACAAGCCGCGCCAAAAAACCGGACAGGCTCCGGGAAAAATTACTGAAAAGGCATAGCGAGAAAAGATACAACTCGCAGGAGGAGATTTACCAGGATATTTACGACCTGGCCGGCGTGCGTGTCTCCCTGTATTTCCCTACCGAACGCGATATTGTCAATGAAATTATCGCCGATTTATTTGAAATAAACAAGCAAATGGAGTTTCCATGTACCTCCCACGTGCCCAAATATACCAAGCGCTTTTCGGGCTACTGGGCAACGCATTACCGCATCACATTGAAAGGAGATGGTTTAACCAACCGGTATACAAATACCATTGTGGAGATTCAGGTTTCGTCCATCCTGATGCATGCGTGGGCCGAAGTGGAACATGATTTGGTTTACAAACCCTACTCCGGCGACTTATCTACCGAAGAAATTGCCATTCTCGACGAGCTGAACGGACTGGTGCTGAGTGGCGAGATTGCCCTCGAACAACTTCAGCTGGCCATGGCTAAACGCACCAAGAAACGGAATATCATTACCGATAAATACCTTCTCACCAACTATTTGTTGAACACCGTTGATAAGAGTTGCCTGAACAAAATCAGATTGGGAGACACCTACTTGCTGAACAACTACCTGAGCACTTCGAAAAAATTCAGCATCAAAGACCTGGACCTGCTTATCGACAAATTAAATATAAACTCCGACGAAACTGTTGCCGACCAGTTGCTAAACATGCTGATCGTAAGGTTTTTTGACTCAGACAGAATGAACCTGCTGAATTACTTTAAGAACCTGCACATCCCTGACAAAAAGGCCGCGGACTTTGAATTATTTATTAAGTGCTGGAGCATACTGGAAAATGCCACGCACACTTTTTTACCGGACTACGACCCGGAATCTGATTCTTTCCAAACCCCCGACTTTGAGATCTTTAATCAACTGGAAGTGTTGCGAGCCGAAGAAATAAATCAGCTCAAACAATTGAACCAGATAAAACGCAACCTGCTGCATGGGCTGGATACCCAAACCGAAAACTACCTGGCCAGCAACTATCAGCTGCTAAAAATAATCACCGAAAAAGTAGTTGCTAAGGTTTCGGTAGAACCGGCTAAAAACAAATTGCAGGAAGAACTTGGGCATATCTGAATACAATGAATATCATCATATTAAGGTACTGCGCACCGGGGTATTTCGTGTAATCAACCGGTTTATATGCTTTACTACACCTGTCCCCGGGGATGGACTATATTGATTCTGCACAGCATTCATTCCAACCGGCCATTTTCTTTTCAAATCATCACTATGCCTGAACGGGAAACTGAAGGCATCACCAGCTTCTGTTTGAACAGGCAAACAGGACGAATATTCACAAAATGGCTCTTGCCTGATCCCCGCTGCAAAAAGACTGCAATATCGTGCAACCATTGTCAACTTTATCTGTTTTTAATGATACAAACTCGCAATAAAAACGTTTAGAAATTGAATTTGTATACCTTTTTTTGAGTATTTTTGCGAGAAATATAAAATCTATATCATCATGAACATTACCGACCGTTTCCTGAAATACGTCAGTTTTACGACTACTTCCGACGAAAACACCAACATGACTCCCAGCACTCCCGGACAAATGATTTTTGCTAAATTTTTGGTTGAAGAACTCACTTCCATTGGTTTACAACAGGTTGAATTAGATAAAAATGGCTACGTGATGGCTACATTGCCCGCCAATACCGACAAGCAATTGCCCACCATTGGTTTTGTTGCCCACATGGATACCAGCCCCGACATGAGCGGACGTCATGTGAAAGCACGCGTTGTGCCTAACTACGATGGACAGAACATCGTGTTGAACGCCGAAAAAGGAGTGGTTTTCGATACCGAAAAATATCCCGAAATATTACAATATAAAGGCCAGGACATCGTCGTAACCGACGGCACCACCTTGCTTGGAGCCGACGATAAGGCCGGTATTGCCGAAATTGTAACGGCTATGGAGTACCTTGTTGCACATCCCGAAATTAAACACGGTAAAATACGGGTAGGTTTCACACCCGACGAAGAGATTGGCCAGGGAGCCGATCATTTTAATGTACAGAAGTTTGGAGCCGACTGGGCTTACACCATGGACGGCGGCGAAATAGGCGAACTTGAATTTGAGAACTTCAACGCAGCCGGTGCCAAGGTTTATTTCAACGGAACCAACGTTCATCCGGGTTATGCTTATCACAAAATGATAAATTCCATGCGCATTGCGCAGCAATTTATCGGTATGCTGCCCCGCTCCGAAACCCCTGAGCACACCGAAGGCTACGAAGGCTTTTACCACCTCACTGGTATGGAGGGAACCGTGGAGAAATCGACCCTGAGCTACATTATCCGGGATCATGACCGCGACCGTTTCGAACGCCGCAAAAAAGAAATTACCCATTTGGTCAATAAAATCAATGCCGAATTTGGCGAAGGCACAGCTACCATCGAAATTAAAGACCAGTATTACAATATGCGCGAAAAAATTGAACCTGTTATGCACGTGGTCGACCTGGCTTTTGCAGCCATGGAAGCTGTTGGCGTAAAACCCAATGTAAAACCGATACGTGGTGGAACCGATGGCGCACGCCTTTCGTTCGAAGGCCTTCCCTGCCCCAACATTTTTGCCGGCGGACATAACTTCCACGGCCGGTTCGAATACGTTCCGGTTCAATCGATGGAAAAAGCCATGATGGTGGTGGTGAAAATTGTCGAAATACTGGCAAGTAAATAAATCATTAGCTCCGTTGTTAGTTGATTCAGGTTATTCGCCTTCAGCGTTATTTTTAATCGCGACAGGTAAGAACTGACAATGCAACTATCGGGAACGGCCACTAGTTTAGAGCGTGGCTGAATTGAAAAGAACAAATAGTACAATAGAACAACTTATAAATAAAACAATGAAAACTACTCCATTTACAAATATCCACATTGCTCTTGGAGCTAAAATGCATGAATTTGCCGGCTACAACATGCCGATCGAATATAGCGGAATTACCGATGAACACCTGACGGTTCGCAATGGCGTCGGTGTATTCGATGTTTCACACATGGGCGAATTCTGGGTAAAAGGTCCGAAAGCGTTGGCATATCTTCAAAAAATAACGTCCAACGATGTATCGGCTTTGCCTATTGGTAAAGCGCAGTATTCTTGTTTTCCGAACGGAAAAGGAGGAATTGTAGACGATTTGCTGGTTTATCACTATGCCGAAGAAAAATACTTCCTGGTGGTTAATGCTTCCAATATAGAGAAAGACTGGAACTGGTGTGTATCCCACAATCCGGATGGTGTTGATCTTGAAAATGCTTCTGACAAGATGGGCCAGTTGGCCGTTCAGGGACCAAAGGCCACTGAGTTGCTTCAAAAACTTACGCCGGTAAATTTATCGGAAATCCCTTATTACGGATTTGGCGTAGGCGAATTTGCAGGCGTCAAAGAAGTGATTCTTTCCAATACCGGTTATACCGGCGCGGGAGGATTTGAGCTTTATTTCTATCCTGAATACGGGGAAAAGATATGGAATGCGCTTTTCGAAGCTGGTGCGGAATATGGTATTAAACCTATCGGGCTTGGAGCGCGTGATTCGCTCCGTCTTGAAAAAGGATTCTGCCTGTATGGCAATGATATTGACGATACCACATCGCCTATCGAAGCCGGCTTGGGTTGGATTACAAAATTCGTAGATGGAAAAGACTTTGTGGACCGTCCGTTGCTCGAAAAGCAAAAGATGTTAGGCATTAACCGCAAACTGGTTCGCTTTGAACTGAAAGAGCGCGGAATTCCACGCCACGAATACTCCATTGTAGATGCCAAAGGGGCAGTTATCGGGCATGTAACTTCCGGAACCATGCTTCCCGACACCAAAGTAGGAATTGGCATGGGCTATGTGCAAACAGCCTATAGCAAACCGGGTTCAACGGTCTATGTCCAGATCAGGAATAAAAACCTGGAAGCGGTGGTGGTAAAATAACAACAACTGCATAAAATGAAAAGCGGTCATTAACTAGAGTTAATGACCGCTTTTTCTATATGTATGGAGTTTAAATTAACCGCATCTGGAGTAACCACAGCTGCTGCATTTCAAACAGCCTTCCTGGTAAACCAAAGTCTTCTGGCCGCATTCAGGACAAGGTTGTTCTTTTATTTGAGTTCCATCAGGAATGTATTTCTTCAACGCCCGCTCTACTCCCACTTTCCAGGTATTGATAGATTCGCTGTCCAACTGAAGTCCCGAAACCAGTTTGATTACCTGATCGATTGGCATTCCGTAGCGCAACACACCGGATATCAGCTTGGCATAGTTCCAGAATTCTTTATCAAATTTATGCGACAATCCTTCAACGGTTGTTTTGTATCCACGCTTGTTTACAAATTGGAAATCGTAACGTTTGTTGCCGCTTTCGTCAATCGTTTTGATAATTTTTCCCTGGGTAACTGTTTTCGGAAGCAAAATACCTTCTTCATCATCGGCAAGCCCGGTAAAAATCTCATACGGACGGCCATTGCTCGACAAACCTACAAAAGCAATCCATTTGTCTTTTGCATTTTGGAACCGTACAATGTCGCAATCCAGTTCTTTGGGTCTTACAGCATGTTCGCCTTCGTAGCAGAAACAGTTTTTTTCGTCTTTCTTGCCATCTTCTTTTTTCTCTTCCTTTTTATCGTCTACGGCAACAAGAACCCCCGCACGCGAGCCATCCCGATACACTGTTACGCCTTTACAGCCACAACGCCATGCTTCTTCATACAATTTGCCAACCAATTCTTCGGTGGCATCGGCAGGCAAGTTGATTGTTACGCTGATTGAATGATCCACCCATTTCTGGATACGTCCTTGCATTTGCACTTTCTTAAGCCAATCCACATCGTTGGCAGTCGCTTTGTAGTAAGGCGATTTCTCAACCAGCTCATCAACTTCCTCTTTGCTGTAGTGCTTTGTGGTAGAATAGTTGTTCGCTTCCATCCAGGTAACAAACTTATGGTGAAACACCACATATTCTTCCCACGAATCTCCATTTTCGTCAATAAAGTCCACGCGAACATTCTTGTCATTCGGGTTTACCTTGCGTCTTCTGGTATAAACAGGCATAAATACCGGTTCAACACCCGAAGTGGTTTGAGTCATTATACTGGTGGTTCCTGTTGGGGCAATGGTCAGACAGGCAATGTTTCTACGGCCATATTTTGCCATTTCTTTATACAATTCAGGAGCTGCATCTTTCAGGCGCAGGATGAAAGGATTCTTTTCTTCCCGTTTGGCATCGTAAACCGAAAATGCACCACGTTCTTTAGCCATAGTTACCGAAGAAGAGTAGGCAGCCAAAGCAACTGCTTTGTGTACTTTTTCCGAGAAATCGGTTGCTTCCTCGGTACCGTAACGATAACCCAAAGCAGCCAACATATCACCCTCAGCAGTAGTTCCAACACCGGTTCTACGGCCTTGTGAGGTTTTTGTTTTTATCTTTTCCCAAAGTTGGAATTCAGTATTCTTAATGGTATTGTCTTCCGGATCCGATTCAATTTTTGCGATAATCTTATCGATTTTCTCCATTTCCAGGTCAATAATGTCATCCATGATTCGTTGGGCCAGGCCAACGTGTTTGTGGAATAACTCAAAATCGAAACTTGCTTGAGGAGTAAATGGATTGTTGATGTACGAATATAAATTGATGGCCAACAAACGGCAGCTATCGTACGGGCAAAGTGGAATTTCACCGCAAGGATTAGTCGATACAGTTCTGTAGCCTAAATCAGCATAGCAATCAGGCACCGATTCACGAATAATAGTATCCCAAAAAAGAATTCCCGGTTCAGCTGATTGCCAAGCATTGTGGACAATCTTTTTCCAAATTGCATTTGCATCTACTTCCTTGGTAACCCACGGATTTTTTGACACAATAGGATATTGCTGCGTAAATGGCTTGTTATCTATGGCTGCTTCCATAAAATCATCGTGCAATTTTACAGAAATATTAGCTCCCGTAACTTTGCCCGATTCCATTTTGGCATCAATAAAGGTTTCTGAATCGGGGTGCTTAATCGAAACGCTAAGCATAAGGGCTCCACGACGTCCATCCTGGGCAACTTCTCTCGTTGAATTGGAGTAACGCTCCATAAACGGAACAATACCGGTGGAAGTCAATGCAGAGTTTTTAACCGGAGATCCTTTCGGGCGGATATGGGATAGGTCATGGCCAACCCCACCCCGGCGTTTCATTAATTGTACCTGCTCTTCATCAATCTTGATGATAGCACCGTATGAATCAGAATCGCCATCGAAACCAATAACAAAACAATTGGATAACGACGCCACCTGATAATCATTCCCAATACCTGTCATAGGACTGCCTTGGGGAACAATGTATTTGAAATCCCGAAATAACTCAAAAAGCTCATCTTCTGATAGAGGATTTGGGTATCTCTTTTCAATTCTGGCTATCTCTCTAGCCAATCGACGATGCATATCGTCCGGATTAAGTTCATACGTGTTACCGAATGAATCTTTCAGCGCATATTTGGTTGCCCAAACTTTAGTTGCTAAATCATCGCCTTTAAAATATTTCAGCGTTGACTCTTTAATTTCTTCTGGAGTAAATGTTTTGTTTTCCACGATAAAAATTTTCTAAAAAGATTAGTATAAGTGTTTTGAGATCGTAATTTGTTTCAATAAAATCTGAGTACAATGTTAGTTATTTATTTCTGAAATTGCAATAAGAAAGATTAGTTTTTCGCCATGAAAATAAAATGTTTTCCAAAACTTTTTTCAATCACCTTATTTTTAATTATATAGTAAATTTGTTTTGCGGAAATATTTTCCAAAATGAAATTATGAATATATTATTGGCTATTCATTTGAAAAATGTTTGGCTGTAAAACAAGATAAGGATAGAAAAGATAATTTGACGAAATGTAATATATTAGCAAGATATTTCACCGTTTTCGACACGGAATATTGCTGCATCTTGTTCAAGCTGTTGAAGAATCAAATCCAAATGCTCGCGGTTGGTATCAGTAATAAAAATCTGACCAAATGTTTCGCCTGAAACCAGTTCAACAATTTTCTTTACGCGTACCGAATCCAGCTTGTCAAATATATCATCGAGAAGCAAAAGAGGAGATAAATTATGAGTTCGTTTCAAAAAGTCGAATTGTGCCAATTTAAGCGAAATCAAATAGGTTTTATTTTGTCCTTGCGATCCAACCCGCTTAATAGGATATCCATCCAGCAGCATTTCCAATTCATCCTTATGGATTCCCTGGGTTGAATAACCAAGAATGCGATCCCTGTCGCGAGTGGCAATCATCCGGGCCTTGATATCATGCTCATGGTGTTGTGAATGGTAGGCTAAGCTTATCTGCTCGTTTCCACCCGAGATATGGGCATAGAAGTTCTGGAAAATCGGAATAAACTCATCTATAAATAGCTTTCGTTGTTCATATAGGTATGTTCCAAACATGGCCATTTGATCTTCCCAGATATCCAGCAACGAATCATCAATCGGGGTTTCAATTTTGAGCAATGCATTTCGTTGCTTTAATGCATTGTTGTATTGGAGCAAATGATTGAGGTATGTTTTGTTGTATTGCGAGATGACACCGTCGATAAATTTTCTGCGCTCTTCGCTTCCTTCCGAGATCAACCCCGAGTCATCCGGAGAAACCAATACCAGAGGCAATAACCCGATATGATCTGAGAGCCGCTCATATTCTTTCTTATTGCGCTTAAACTGCTTTTTCTGGCGAAACTTCATTCCACAATAAATATCTTCGGTCGTTTCTCCCAAAGTATATTTACCTTGAAGCAAACAGAACTCGGCATTGTGCAGGATATTCTGGGAATCTATGTTGTTTGAGTGACTTTTACAGAATGATAAAAAATAAATAGCATCCAGTATGTTGGTTTTTCCCATGCCATTATTCCCAATAAAACAATTAATCTTCGGTGAAAACACCAACTCTGCTTCGCGTATATTTTTGTAATTGAGTATGGAAAGGGAATTTAAGCGCATGAATTTGTCGGGGTTTTAGTCTGGTGCAAATGTACATATTATTTAGGCGTATACAATTGTTTTTAATCAATCTACAAACGTTAAACTGAATAATTTCGTAGAAATAAATGTTTTATCGTAGTTTTGTTTGATGCCAAAATTGTAACTTTGTCTAGAATCGGGCGGAATATGAAATAAGTTCAATAAAACAATGTTTTACAGATTGTTATAACATTATAGTAAGGATATAACGACTAAAACATCTATAACTAGAGGACTACAAAAGAGAAACTTTTCTGAGCTGAGTTTTATTTCCTGCCAATTCTTATATTTATGTGCTGTTTGCTAAGCTGCTCTTTCTTGTAAAGGCGTTCACGTTGTCATCATGAAATCTTTTTTTAAAACACCCATTCTTGTTATAATTGTACTTTGCTCTTGCAATACAAATCACCGAAGAGAAAATACTTTAAACGTAAGGAAAGAGGCTAAGAACGAAGTTATTGTTGATTGCCAGTATACATTAAAAGAAGCAATTTCAGGATCAAAAGCACCGCAATCTATTATAAAACAATTACAACTGATAGATGTCCGGTATTACTCAACCGATGGTAAAATTCATCAGGGACAGGTACTTGCCAATAAAAAAATGGCGGATAAAATCAAGATCATTTTTCAGTTTATTCTGGCCAACAAGTTTCCGGTAGCGCATGCAATTCCAGTTGTAAAATATAATTGGAATGATGATACATCGATGCAGGATAACAACACGTATAGTTTTTGCTATCGCGACATAAGTTTTTCAAAACATGCCCGAGGCATGGCTATTGATATAAATCCATATTTTAATCCAGTAAGATGGAAAGCTGGGTATGAAAACCTTCAAAACAAACCGGTTGGTGCTCATTACAATCCACGAACACCCGGAACATTCTATAAGGAAAATCCGGTAGTTCGGCAATTTAAAAATCTTGGATTTCGCTGGGGGCATAGTTTTACTGCCAAATACGATGATCATCATTTTGAAATATGACACTTATGCAATAATATCAAACAAAAAACTTTCATATTGATAGATTAAATAGTATTTTTGCGATAAAAATAAAAATATTTTACAATTATACATATACATCACTTCACAATAAAAGATTATGGCAAAGTTAACAAAAGAAGATGCTCTTCTCTATCATTCCCAGGGGAAACCCGGAAAAATCGAGGTAGTGCCTACCAAACCCTACAGTTCTCAGCGCGATCTATCCTTAGCTTATTCTCCCGGCGTTGCAGAGCCTTGCTTAGAAATAGAAAAAGATTCGAATGCCGCTTACGAGTACACCTCAAAAGGTAATTTGGTAGCTGTAATTTCAAATGGTACAGCAGTACTCGGTTTGGGCGATATCGGTGCTATGGCAGGAAAGCCTGTAATGGAAGGCAAAGGTTTATTGTTTAAAATCTTTGCAGGAATTGATGTATTTGACATTGAAGTAAACGAAAAAGATCCGGAAAAATTCATCCAGGTTGTAAAAGCGATTGCTCCCACTTTTGGCGGAATAAACCTTGAAGATATCAAAGCCCCTGAGTGTTTTGAAATTGAAGAACGCTTAAAAGCCGAATTGGATATTCCACTTATGCATGATGATCAACACGGTACAGCCATTATTTCTTCTGCCGGATTAATTAATGCACTTGAAATAGTTGGAAAGAATATTGAGGATGTGAAAATAGTAGTGAATGGAGCCGGAGCTGCAGCCAATTCTTGTACCCAACTATATATGATGCTGGGTGCAAAACTGGAGAATATCGTTATGGTGGATTCAAAGGGTGTAATTAACAAACAGCGCACTGATTTGAATTCCCGAAAAAAGCCATTTGCAACAGACAGAACGATCACAACGCTTGCTGAGGCCGTAAAAGATTCTGATGTATTCTTAGGTTTATCAGTTGCCGGAGTTTTAACAATTGATATGGTTCGCTCAATGAATGCCAACCCGGTTGTTTTTGCATTGGCTAATCCAAATCCTGAAATATCGTATGAAGATGCTTTGTTAGCTCGCAAAGATATTATTTTTGCTACCGGACGCTCAGACCATCCGAATCAAATTAACAACGTACTGGGATTTCCATATATTTTTCGTGGAGCATTGGATGTTCGGGCCAAATGTATCAACGAAGAAATGAAGGTTGCAGCTGTTCGCGCTATCGCAGAACTGACAAAAAAACCAGTTCCCGATGTTGTAAATGCAGCTTACGACCTGAAACGTATCACGTTCGGTCGCGATTATATAATTCCCAAACCACTTGACCCACGCCTGCTGACCATCGTTGCGCCTGCAGTAGCCAGAGCGGCCATGGAATCGGGTGTGGCCCGTAAAGACATTACCGATTGGAATGCTTATTGCGACAAACTACACGAGTTAATGGGTAATGACAACAAGATGTTACGTCATTTTTACGAAACAGCCAAACAAAATCCTAAACGTGTTGTATTCTCAGAATCAAATCATTTAAATATGATTAAAGCTGCCGAATCAGCTTATGCCGAAGGAATTTGTTTTCCTATTTTGATTGGAAATGAAGAAAAAATCGCGAACATTGCTGCCGATAATGATATTGACTTAACCGGAATTGAGATTATCAACCTTCGTCACGACCGGGAAGAAAAACGCAGGATAATATACGCACAAAAGCTTTCGGAAAAACGGAGTCGCGAAGGTATGACTTTCGACGAAGCATATGAAAAAATGTATGAGCGAAATTATTTTGGCATGATGATGGTTGAAACCGGTGAAGCTGATGCTTTAATTACCGGTGTTTATACCAAATATGCAGATACAATTCAGGCAGCTAAAGATGTTATTGGTTTGCGGGAAGGGTTGAAACACATGGCTGCCATGCATATAATGAACACAAAGAAAGGCACTTATTTTCTGGCTGATACACTCTTTAATCGTCACCCATCCACCGAAGCACTGATTGACATAGCAAAACTGACTCACGAAACTGTAAAGTTCTTTGCCCATGAACCGGTTATGGCTATGCTTTCATATTCCAACTTTGGTTCGGATAAAATGGGTAGCCCGGCAAGCGTCCATCAAGTAGTTGATACACTTCACTCTCAATATCCGGAAATGCTTGTAGATGGTGAAATGCAAGTTACTTTTGCCTTGAACAAAGAATTGAGAGACAAGAAATTCCCATTCTCTAAATTGAAAGGAAAGAATGTAAATACGCTTATTTTCCCCAATTTAAGTTCGGCTAACACGGCGTACAAAATGTTGATTGAAATAGGACTTGCTGAAACAATCGGACCAATTCAAATGGGGTTGAACAAACCTGTTCATATTTTGGACGTGGAAAGTTCAGTTCGCGACATTGTAAATATGACTGCGATAGCCGTTCTGGACGCCATGGTTGAGGAAGCAAAAAAGACTTCTAAAGCAAGGATAGAGTTGTAGTTTTATATATGCGATCACTACTGTCCGGTTATAAATCAAAGATAGTCAATTGATTATAATCACAAGT
>Ga0318568_10000313_pt1 | contig 18846 bp, 12 predicted proteins | sample GRESIP088b5f21_FD_203690 | JGI IMG/M metagenome (GOLD analysis project Ga0318568, IMG submission 203690) | Tropical soil microbial communities from Luquillo Experimental Forest, Puerto Rico - GRE.SIPMG.088b5f21 | ecosystem: Environmental > Terrestrial > Soil > Tropical forest > Bulk soil...
TCCTATGTTAAAAAAATAGTCGCTGGCTATTTCAATTTCTGAATATTATCCATAGGTTTGTGTAGCGACTCTTAAACGTCTTCCCTTCTGTAAAACTTCTGGATTTTCGTACTGCCTTCATTTAACCTGAATGGAAATGCTCTATCACTTTTTGCCGGGATCTGTCAATCTGATATTTTTTCACCTTAATTCCTTTTTTATGGCAAACATTCAAATAGCCGTAGTTAACTACTATCAACCACTTAGCGACGACGATGTAAATGAAGTGGTTGCTGCACTTCAAAAGCAAGTACACAATGACTTTGCTCCGCTATGGGGCATTGATGCGGATCTTACCTATTATCCACAGAATCAAAATCCTCCTGCCGGTTCCTGGCTTCTCGGAATTTTTGACAACTCCGACCAGGCAGGCGCACTTGGTTACCATGATCTTACCCAGAACGGCCTTCCCCTGGGAAAGATTTTTGCAGGAACCGATGCCCAGTATAATAGTTCATGGTCGGTTACAGCGAGTCATGAGCTGCTGGAAATGCTTGGCGATCCGGATATCAACCTCACGGTGTTTCGCCAGCAAAATGACGGAACGGGTGTGCTCTATGCTTATGAGAACTGCGATGCGTGCGAGGACGATTCGTTTGGATACCAAATTGACAATGTTTTAGTATCCGATTTTGTTCTCCCATCCTGGTTCGAGGAATTTCATCAAGCTGGAACACAGTATGATTTTAAAGGTTATGTCAAAGATGCTTTCGGGCTGCTAAAGGGAGGATATATCGGAGTGTACAATGTCACCAGCGGCAATGGCTGGACGCAGTTGACCGGCGACAAAACTGCAATGACCTACAAGATGCGTCCTGCACCGGGAAGCCGCAGAGAGCGCAGACGTACACCCAGGTCACAATGGATGCGCAGCTCCTACTCTACCAGTAAGAATGTTTCAAAAGGGGACAAACATGCGGTACCAGCCAAATAAGTCAGATTGTGACGTCAGCTGTAAACCTTGGCATTTCTCTCATCAGAATGTCAGTTGTGCCGCTCTATTCATTATTTATTGACCCTTTTGACTTCTTCGTTTGAAATAATACAAACCCGCGTTCCTGCAAAAGGAGCCAGCCGATTAATAAGGGTGGAATTCCAAAGAAAACAAATAAAGCAATTGCCGTGTAAATGTCCTTGCCAATAAACAATATCACTACACTAACAATTGAAACAAGGACACCCATTACGAATACTAAGGCGTCTGCTATTTTCCCTGGCTCCTTTTTGAATGTACTCATATCAAGCTTTAAATCGTTATGTAGTTGATTTTTCGAACGAAGAAACACGTTACATTTATATAACGTTAATCATTATGCGATATTCCTATCTTCAACTAAACGCAAAAAACCGGATGTATTTTGCACTCGTTTAATCTGACGTAAAGATTATCTGATTTCCGAAAAGTTCTTTGTTTACTCCGATCTTTTACCAAGAAATAACAATCCATCGCTTCACCGGATATTGCCCATGCCAAACAAAATAAAAAAGAGTGGTATAAACCACCCCACATGCTATGTCTTCTGCTTTAGGATGTGTTGATTATGGGCCGGGATGTAAAATCATTTATCACCCGTCAGAGCGATGTTATGACAATTGTTCAAGCCATGAGTATTTTTCATTCGATGCGTTAAAATAATTTTCTGAATTCTATATTGTACAACCCTTTATCTTTTCCTACAAACAGCCGGTTATTTTTTGGGATCGTGTCACTCAATAAAAAAAGCTGGATTGGGTGTTTGCCGCTGGTTGCTTTTTATTCTGTTCACGTGTACAGCTACCGGTGATTGTGCGCCCACAGAATATAACACCGTTGACAATAAAATAATGTTGCGCCAAAACAAGGAACAGTATCCTGCAATTGCAACAGCACTAAATACATTTTTCCAAAAACGTTCCTACACTGTGATAACAATAAGACAATAAGCTCTTGTAAAAAGCTTTAGGTTAAGTTTGATTGGTAAGCCCCCCTCAAATTCTTGCGGCGGGTATTTTTTTGCAGGATGCGATTCATTGTAACGAATACATCGTAACCTGCACAGATTTCCTGCTTGCAAATCTCCGAATGTTTCGTAGCTTTACGAATATCTCGTTATTATGGAAAAACTCACGCCACAAGAAGAGGCAACGATGATTGCCATCTGGAAAGTCGGTCCCGGATTTATCAAGGATTTTGTTCCCGCCTTACTTCCCATCAGGTTTCCCTATACCACGCTTGCGTCGATTATTAAAAACCTGGAAAAGAAAGGATATCTAAAAAGCGAAAGCATTGCTAACGCCTATCGTTACAGTGCCAAAGTGAAAGAGGCTGATTATAAAAAGAAGTATGTGAATGGGATGGTCAATGACTTCTTTCAAAACTCCTATAAGGAACTGGTTGCGTTTTTTGCAAAGGAGAATAAAATTTCAAAGGAGGATTTAAAAGACATTATCAAACTAATTGATAACGATAAAAAATAAGCGATATGCCTGCATTCCTTGTAGCGGTTGGTAAAATCAATTTAGTATTGTCGTTATTTGTAGTCGTGTATTACCTTGTATTGCGCAAGTTGACATATTACACGATCAACCGGCTCTTCCTGCTTTTTGGAATTGTCTTTTCCTGCTTGTACCCTTTTATTGATTTGTCCAATCTTTTTATTGGCCATGAGAGCAATACCGTAACTGTTTTAGTACCTCAAATCACCAAACCCTTACGGGTCATTGTCGAGGCCAAAACAACGCCATTCTTTGTACCGTGGTTATACCTGATTTTCCTTTCCGGTACGACCTGGTTATTCTTGCGTTTTATTAAACAGGGCCGTTCATTGTACAAGATCCATAAAGCTTCACAACCTGCATTTGTCGATGAATGGCCGGTACAGCTAATGTCAGAACAGGTTGGTGCATTTTCTTTTGGGCGCAAAATTTACATTAACCCCACTTTACACAGTTCCGAGGCTATTAAAACAATCGTTGCCCATGAACGCATACACGTTACGCAATGGCACACCATCGATATCTTACTGGTGGAAATCTGCATGGTCCTTTACTGGTTCAATCCACTGGCATGGCTGCTTCGTAAAGCGGTAAAAGAGAACCTGGAGTTCATTGCGGATCATGAAGTATTGCGCAGCGGGGCCGATAAAAAAACGTACCAATACAGTTTGTTACATGCAACCGGGGCCGGTGCCCAACTGCCTATGACAAGCCAGTTCAATCTTATTGATTTGAAGCAACGTATCTTAATGATGAACAAAAAGAGATCTTCCCGCTCTACACTCGTTCGTTATATTTTATTCGTACCATCAATCATTGGATTTTGTCTGCTACTTACCATTTCGGTTACCGGGTCAGTAACACACCTGTTACAGCAAATGACGACAGCTGCAATGCCTGCTTCCTGGCAAGAGGAAACGTCTGTACTGCCGGTTGCAAATAGTTCCGGAAAAAAAATCAGCGAACCAAAATCATCTGAAAATAATAAAGTTGAAAAGGACCCTGCTTCAACGGGCGTGATAAAAGTACCTGAAGACACAAATGGTGAACAGAATGACACACATCGTTTGACAGTGCAACCTGTATTGACTGAATTAAAAGAAAAATTGTACGACGAACCTTCAACGGACAAACTCAAACCGGGTCAACCGATGATCCAGGCGAGTGATGTTGAAAATAATGGCGTGGTTACCGTGCGAAATTATCCAGCGGAAACGGAACTTGCCGCCAAAACAAACCCTGGCGTTAAGGTGAATGCCAAACCTTTCACGGAAAAAATAGTACAGGGGTATCCGATGCGTCGCGTGCAAGGATTTAAGTTCGATCAAAATACAAGTCCTCTGGACACCGGTAATAAATTTCGCGGAATAAAAATTGTTCAGGGCTTTCCTTTACGGCCATAGTCAAACGCTTTTTTTGTAGGCATTAGAAATTGAAAGTGGCTTTTAACATCGCCATACGCCCTCTTACGTCATAACGTGTTGCTGACATCAAATTGGAACTGACCCGTAACAAATCGTAGCTCTTTACATTGGCAAGGTTGATCAAGTCGAATTCAAAATCGGTTCTCCAGGCTTTGCATTTATAGCGTACGTTTAAGTCAGCAAACAGGTAATTAACCGTAGCCAGTCCTGGTTGCTGGTTATATAAATGACGTCCGCGGAGGCTAACAAACAAAATGGCACCTGTCGATACACCCAGCCACGCTTGCTGATCAAGTCTTGTTATTCCATTTGTTACAACTTTCTCGCCACCTGCTGTTCCAATCTGTTCATTGTAACTGCGGGTAATCGCGCCATTGTAGCGGAAAGTAATACGGTCGAATAATTTACTATCAAAACTGGTCTTTACCAGCAAGGTTCGATTCCTCCATGGTTGAAACGCTGCATTGATAAACTGATCGTATCGTCCCTGGTTAAATTTTGCCGACAGGGAAACCGTACTTTTCAAGCCAAACAGATATTTGCTTATTCCTGCATCCAGCGTAAGATTGCTTTGATCATTCTTAAAAGGTTGCAATATTATACGCTGAACGTTATCCGTGACAACAGAGGACAGAATGGAGTTTGCTGAAACCTTGTTGTATTCCAGTCCCACGTTAAATAGCAATAAGATAACGGAACGCTGAAAGTTGTAATGGAGCCTGGCCCCGGTGGTGGTCATCGACTGCAACCCCGCATCACTGGCTTGCAAGCTTCGATAATTGGTGAGAATGGTTCCCCGGTACACACCTGTTAAATTACCCATGTCATTGGTACGATAGCTGTTCAATAACAGATAATCTTCTGCATTCAATTGAACCTTCAATGTCAGCGCCGGGCTCCACAACAACTGCGGATATCGTTCATCAAGATGATATTCATTCTGGTAATACCGGATAGATTGCCATGCGACAGGCATCGACAACCTTGCTTCAAAATGCTTTAAAACGTAAGAATAGTCCGCATTCACATACAATCGATCGCGCTGCCAATGAAGGTTATTGCCCACGTCCTTTTGATAAGGTTCATAATGGCCGTTGGAAAATCCGAGATTTAGGCCGGAAACTAGTTGCTGTCGTTCTGTTATCAAGCCACCGTCGTAACTCTGCCTGAACCTTACATTAGGTATCAACCAGGAAAAAGCAAGTTGTTGACTAAAGACAGGCATTGAAACATCCTGTTTTGTTGCCTCATAGGGAACCCCTCCGTTGAGTATTGCCGGTAGCAGCCCCGTGTCCGCCAACAAGGTCTGTTTACTGGATGAATAATTCACAACCCACTGCAAGTCTAACAAATTCTTATTGCGCAAAGCCGGTGTATACTGCATTTGATTGGTAATATCAAAACGTTTTGTTCCAAGCTGTTGTTGTAAAGCGATATTGTTTGAATGGAGTGCAGCATCGATATTTTTGCCGGAAATATTCGTACTAAGGCGATTGACAAAGTAGTATTTGCTTTTGTTGCCCATGACAGTAAAAGCTGTTTGCAACATATAAGGTTTGGTAATTGCCTGTTGCCATTCCCGGTAAATTGCGGTATCCTCTTTTACATACTGCCAGGTTTCATTTTGATAGTGTAGCGCCTGTCTGTCAATAAAGGCTTGTATATTGGAACGTAATTGCCATCCCCGGCCATTATTGTACAGGTTATTAAGATTGATGATCGCCGACTTATTGAAATAATAATTTTGCCTTGGCAAATCGGGGTTACCGACAGTTCCGGCAGAAAGGAGATCCGGTAACGACGTAGGCCCCGCCATGGACATTGAATTGCCGGGCTGGGCAAGATCATTACCATAGTCAATACCGCTGTTATTTGCTTTTAGACTGTTTATAAGCTTCACTTTTTTATTCAACACAAGCCCGTTGATGGTGCCATCATACAAGCCCGGAACACCAGCGCCGATAGTAGCCTGGCCCGAAAGAGCCAGGCTGTTTTCATTTTTCAGTACCAGGTTAATGGCAACTTCGTCGGATGATTTTCTATGCTGCAATACTTTGATGGGTTGATGGTTCTGCATTACATCAATGCTTTGAATTAACTCCTTTTTAATAGCCTGGGTTGCCATGTTATACCGGCCATCCATCACATCATCACCGTGAATGTAAAGATTGGATATCGCTTTTCCATTGTAGTATATCTTGCCGTTGTCATCTACCGTTATACCAGGAATGCGTTTCAGCACATCGCCGATGCTCCGGTCCTCACCTCTTGAAAAGGAGGATACATTGTAACTGGTAGTGTCACCCTTAACAACAGCCGAAGGACGGCCAGTGACTTTTACGTCTGGCAAAACGGTGGCATTTTCCTCAAGGATCACAGAATAATTAAACCGGTCGCTTGTAACTTGTATGGCTATTTTCTTAAAACTGAGATGACTCACTTCCAGGAACAAACCCTGCATTACCAATGTATCGGAAATGCTCATACGAAACTCACCATTATTATTGCTAGCAGCATAATACAGCACTAACCCATTTTTTTCTTTGAGCATGACAGTGGCCTGAGGAACAGCTTTGTTTTTTTTATCAACAACGCGCCCTGTCAGGGTTCGCGCCTGGGCATAGATTGCCAGGGGCAGCCATACAGCTACCATTAGAACCAGTATGGTTTTCATCAATTACTTATATTCAATGGGATTATTGACAAAAGTTTTAGCAGTTTTCCTTTTCTTGTCTACCAGTAACTGTGCTTCAGCACCCATGGTAAAGCGATCATTTATATCGCGGTAACTAAGCCCTGGGGCAGGCGCGCCGGGGGGCAATTGCGCTTGCATGGTACCAACGGGATCTTCTTCAAAAGCATTCTTTGCTTTGATCAATGCTTCCATGCTGGTCGTTATAAGTTTTTCGCTACCCCAACGATGCAGCTGATCGGGCTGACCTTTTAGAAGTGATCGAAATGCAAAACGAATGTCGCCCGTTGAATCATACGCTTCGAGTATCAAGCCGGGAAGACCCGACAACTTCCAGGGTCCATAGTGAAAAGGAAGCTCAGTTGTAAACCATGCGGTATAGGTGCGACCACCGAAAGCACCCGTCGCCTGCTGACACTTGTACTCTCCAATCATTTTTGTCTGTTGGCCGATTTGCCAGTTGATAACGGGCAGCGCCTGGTCTACCACGAAGGTGCTCATTCCTACCTTAGCGCAGGTAACCAGTTTACGGGTCGCAGGATATTGCAACAACTCAACATCAGTATAACCGGGCGCATACACTACAGCCATCGGCATACCGTGGACAACATTAACAACAACCGGTTTAGCACCTGCATCTCCTCCGGCAGGCGGCATTACTGCAATAGCTTGCGAGTGCCTGTAACTACTGCTATTTGCTGCTACGTACAAGGTCATGTTTTCTTGCAGAGGATGGTCACGGTTTGAGGTATCATGAACATGGGTGAAAGAATAGTCAAGAGCCAGCAACAATGGTTCAGGCTGTTGTGCTTTTCCAAAAAGGAAATAAAAAACACTCATCGAAAACAAAATCAAATGTTTCATAATCATTTTTTTAAATTACGATATATTCGTAAAGCTACGAATTTATCGTAATTTAAAAAATTAACATTCAAGTTTTTACCAGTTTGTTATCTGTGCTTTACTTCGAAACTTAAAACCAGCAGTTATTCTATACCGTTAGAAATAAAAAAGGGAACCGAAGCTCCCTTTTCATATTAACCTTCCAGTTGAAAGACCAGGTCAATTATTCCTTGATATTCTTTTTAACGGTGTTTGAATTTCCGTTTCCTTTTCAATAAACTTCGTGGCAAGTAAAGCGAAGTAACCAATAATTAAAATATCTTTTCAATAAAAAAATTAATGACCTCAATGGAGATCAGGATGATGATAATCCACTCCAGGACCACACTGTTACGATATTGAAGGATATCCTTGAAGAGTTCCAGGTTGTCTTTGACGATTCCCAGGCCTTCGGATATATTTCGGAACCGCTCCCTAAGGTCGAAATTTTTATTTAAATCGATATTTAATTTATCTAGCCGTTCATCTTCCCAGGTGTCGGGCGGTGAGTCAAAAATGTATAGGTTTTCGGTAATTTTATTTTTAAGCAACAACGTTTTGCCGATAAACTTTTTTAGTTTTTTTCTACTGATGGATAGTCTCCCTTTTTCTTCCAATAGTTGCGTCTGGTAATTAGTTTCTTCCATGAGCCGACTGGTCAGTTCTGAATAGTAGTCTAGCGCAACAGACTGTGAAACATTCAACATTATTAATTGTAAAAGTTGCCTGTCTAGTGAGATAATTTCAATCTTATTGTGTCTAACCTTATTTTCCGGCGCACCGGTTTCCACGAGGAATTCATCGTTTAGGCTTTCAGAAAATGGATTTCTGCAAAATGGCAGAATTAGTTGCAGGAATGCGGAAGTATCTACCGGGTCATAATTGAAAAAACTCACCACGCCATATTTGAAAATGTAAATATAATTGCTGACTCCTACTAAATAAAAGAGCTCGTCTGCATCACCATACAAGGGGTCTGCTTTAAAGGCTGTCCTGAAATTCCTGATGTCAATACTGTCAGCGATCTGGTATGAAATTACCTTGTCCATATATGAAAATCAGTATAGTCAATAAGATTATACTTCAATCAAATATAATACTTTATCAATTGTCAATATTTCAGGATAGACGGGTTTCAGATACCGGTTTTTCTAGTGCAATGTCGGATGAAATGCACCAGGTTTTATGCAGCAACCTGGTATGATTGTGCTTGCTTATTGTTTCAGGAACTCAATAATCTTGTCTCTCTCAGTGTTGGTAAGTAGTGCACGAGTTTGCATGTGCAAACCAATGGTCTCCCATTGTTCCGGTGAGAAAGTAGATGGCGAAGGGGTGTTGTGACAACGTTGGCAATTTTCCGTCCATAATTGCGCCCCTGATTTAGCGGCTACTTTCTGACTCACTTTACAGCTATTCATAAACAATACGGCAACGGTTATAAAAGATAGTATAGCTGTTAACGTTTGTATTTTCTGTAGTTGAAACCTTTTCATATACTATCTATTTTATAGTTGAATAGAAAATTGCACGAATAATGTATTAGTAACCGTTTTGCCGGTAAATGCACCCAGGGTTTTGCTGGCGGTACTATTGCCGGTATAGGATTCATACGTTACTTTAAAAACAGTTCTCCAGTTTAACCAATAGCTTAACCCAACCGTTACGGAATGCTGGTCACTGCCAAAAGTGGAATTGCCTGGCGTGTTGTAGGTTGTATATCTTCCTGCAAGTTCAAGGTTCTTAACAAAGCTGCTTACGTTTACCGGGCGCACAGAGCATTGTGCAAATGAAGCCGTGGTGTGATTATTGAACGTATATGTTTGAGTGGTATCAACAGGACTAACATAATCTACATCGCTAATGTCCTGAATATTGTATTGGGCCTTTACGTTCAACAAAACAGGATTGAAGTGCTTAACATAGCTTAGATCAAACGCGTAAGAATTCCCTTTTGCATGCTGTGTTACACTGCCCTGGTCACCTACTTTACCAAACATACCCGAAACCCCTATTTCTAAGGAAGAATTAGAAAATGGAAGCAAACCCAAGCGAGCGGTTATAGTTTTATTTTTGTTGTTGTCTGTAATATTACCACTGGTTAATGTGCCATCAGTCTGCAGCTGGTTACCGTTGGATAGAGCAACGTCATAATTCATTTTCATACTCCCCAACTGGAAACCGCCTTCTGCTTCAACACCATAATCTGTTGGCGTCATTCCCGCAATACCCATTGGGTCCGTCGCTAATTTATTGATCCATCCTGCTGCCAACCTTTTGGCATAAGAACCAAAAGGCAACACAAAATACCCTGCACGTACGATCAACCCCGGCGCGGCAAACCATGACACATCTGCCCAGTTTACACTTAATCCATTATTGTTGAATGATGGCTCAAATTCCAGTAAAAAATTTTTCCCATGCCGCCATAAAAGCATCGGGCTAAATTCAAAGTGGTTTGCATCAGGGAAACTATTGCCCTTTGAAATGGTAGCAACATTATTTAATGTGTTGGTGGTTTTATAACTGGCAAATCCAATTGTTGCAAGACCCGCCACCATGAAGTGATCTTCTCCTGATCTTTTTTCGGCAGCTTGTTTTTCAAGCGCTGCAACTCGATCAAGTAAAGCAGAGTCTACTACTGTTTGCTGTGCATTGGCTTTATATTGAAAGAGAAAGAACCATACAAGGCAAACAAATATATTCGGTATGAAGTTTTGTTTTCTCATAAATTATACTGTTTACAATGAAGCATGTTACAAAATATGAGCGGGTTCCTTTGAGTTGTTTCCTGGCCGGGAATCAATGCGGTAGCTATTGTTTAGCGCCATTAGATAATGTTCGGATATAGGCAACTAATTCCCAGCGTTGTTTTTCAGTAAGGGTAGATTTATATTGCGGCATCGGTGTTCTTCCTTCACTTATTTTATAAAATATATTTCCATCTGTTTCCTGGAGCATCGCGGAGGAGCTGTGGTCGGCGGGTTTAGGCTTTAATGCGGCTGCAGCAGGACCATCTCCTTTGCCTTTATCTCCGTGGCAAGGAGTACAATTAGCAGTGTACAGAACTTTTCCTTCCTTTAATGCTGCCTGGTCGCCTGACATGGGATTTGTAAGATTGGTATATTCTTTTGGTACGGTCCAGGTTTTAGACTGAGCCAATAATTGCTGCGAAGAAATAATAGAAATTAGTAAAACACCTATTATCAATTGGACGGGTTTCCTGTATAATGATTGCCTATTCATAAACAACTTTTTAAGCTTGGATGAATAACTATTCACATGAAACCAACCATAAAATTATTACGTGGTCTGCATCAGCTAAATGATTGCTATCAATTGTAACACTGATTCAGGTCAGCGAAAATGGCCGCCTAACTTTTAATTTGACATCGCAGTATTTCAATACGACGCCAACAAAAACAAGTTTACATCGAACTTATCGATGCAAACGGGAGCTAAAATGCTAAACATAAAAAATTCAAGAAGACTACGAACGAGGATATGACAGTTAATTGCGAAAGGGTTCTTTAAAAAAAATACCAGTAAGCGGCACTCTGTAGTCATATCTTGTTGCATGTTGAACTATACTACAATGAAACAACCGCTACAGTAATAGCGGTTGTTAAACCTATTTTATGATAAATATGTTTGAACCTGGTCCGGGAATCGGTTTGCTTTTACAAATAACAGTGCAAATTTACCGGCGCCTATCTTTCTTTATTTAATGACCTTGTTCACTCGTCATCGTCATCTTCGCTCTTGTTTTTCTTTAGGAAAGCTGACCTAACCGGAACGGGCATACGTGAATTTTCACCATGAACGTATTTCCAAAGGATGTCGTTCATCACCTGGTCTGGCACACGGTCCTCGGTTGAAAAATCAAGTTTTGAAGAGCGCAAAGACAACGAATTTACTTCTTTGTTTTTATCATTAAGATCAACGTTTGCAGCAAGCGCTTTGAAACCTTCCATGTTGGAAGTCTTGTCAAAACAGCGCCACATAGGTGTTGCAGCCGCATCGTATTGTGTCATCGGTGGCATCCCGAGAATGAGTTCGATCGTTCGTAAAACAGATGTGGTAGAATACATCGTATGATCAACGAAATTTCTTTTTACAAAACCTCCTGCAACATACGCCGGCGAGCGGTGCGCATCTACGTGATCGGGACCGGCCTGTGCATCATCTTCGAGGATGAAAATCACGCTTTCTTTCCACAACGGACTTTTGCTTAAATATTCTACCAGCATACCAACCGCCAGATCATTGTCTGCTACATGTGCGAAAGGCGTTGGTCTTCCAACGGTAGTACCTTCTGTGTGATCATTAGGAAATTTAATCGTTACCAATTGTGGAACAGCATCTGCAGCGATGAGCGAATCCATTTCTCTTTTGAACAAATTGAATCTTGTTGTGTCCCTTATGTTTCCGTTAAACGAAGGAAAGTATGGGCACAAATGATCTTTAAGCACCGGAATCTGAGGCTGGAACTGGTTGTTGGAAAACTCCCCATATGTTCTGAAAGTAACGTTTGAACGTTTTGCATTATCCCAGATAAAACCATCTTTGTTATTGGCTACTGCACGCAAGCCGGAGGATGCTTCTGAGCTTCCTCTGTGACCGTAATGTGAGGGCCAGTTTTTTTCAAGAAAATCAGTGGCATAAGCGCCCATGCTCCAGTTGTGACCATCAGAACTAACTTCTCCATCTACATAAAAATTATCCAGCAGAACAAATTGCTTGGCAATTGCATGTTGATTCGGAGTCACTTTTTCTCCAAACAGCACCAGTGAAGCATCTCCATTGCCCATCGGCATATCACCCAGCACCTGGTCGTATGTCCTGTTTTCTTTGATCAAATAAAAAACATGCCTGATCGGCGATGTACCGCCAACTTTCATTGGCACAGGATTACCGGCCTCTCCTTCTGCTATTTGTTCATCTTCTTTATTATAAGGAGTATTCTTGTACACAGCTTGCGAAAAGTCCGCCATTTCTTTTTCCGAAGGATTATCAATCACACTCAGCGTACCACGAAACATGCTGGCAATGTATTGCACGTCATCTTGCTTTTGGGAAATACCTTCATGAAGCGCCACACGCTGTTTCTTTGCAATAGGGTTTGGCCCTTTTGGATTTGCAAATGGTTCAAGACCCTTGCCGTTGGTTACGAAAATCTTTTTCCCTGCAACCCTTACGCACGTAGGATACCAGCCCACCGGTATAAAACCTTTGGACGTACTCTTTCCCGGATTGCTCACATCAAATACTGCAAGGCAGTTGTTATCCGCATTGGCAATGTAAAGCGTCTTTTCGTCGCTGCTAAGGCAAACGCCGTTGGTGGTAGAACCACTTAGTTTTGTGGCGTACAGCGCTGCATTGAGTGTTTCAATAACGGTTCTTTTTTTTGTATCAATCACCGAAACACTATTGTCGTTTGCATTTGCCACAAACAAATAATTACCTTTTGAAGAAAGACAAAGATCATTTGGATTATCTCCCACAGCAATGCTATCCACGATCTTTTGTTGTACTGTGTTATAGACGAAGATTTTATCCATGGCCCATCCGCTGATATAGAGTTCTTTTCTATCTGGCGAAAGCAAACAAGTATAAGCTTCGCCACCAAGCTGAATTTGCTGACGGATGGCTTTTGTTTTCAGATCAACAACATACAGGCTGTTATCTTCCTTGGTCACCACATAAAGCAAATGCTTCTTGTCATCAATGGTGATGCCTGCAGGAGAAATTTTGTTTGGCCATGGAGCACCAAGCTTAATAGTGTCAACTGTTTGAAGCTTTCCATTTTCAATGTCATATTTCAATATCCAATTGTCGTTGCCTCCTGATGCATACAAATACTTTTCATCACTGCTGAAAGCCAGGCCGCCCCAGCTTTTCGCAATCACCTGGTTGTCGAGTATCTTTTCATTAACAGCATCTACCAACTGAATCGATTGAACGCTCTGGCCGTTATTGGTCACAGCAAGGTAGCGTTTGGATCGACTAACGGCAATGTTCAGCGGAAGATCGCCTAAAGGCAATTGACGCCCCGCGGGAGTAAGGCTCCAGCCATTGGGAAGCTTCACCCGCTTTTCCTTGGCATCGGTACCCGGCTGGTTAAAAGCCTGATGGGCGCTCGATTGTGCAGAAGCACCTGCTGCAAGCAGCGCCAATACAAATAGTTGCGATATCGTTTTTTTCATAAATTATTTTTTAGAATAGTGTACGAAGTACGATGTACGGTGTTCGAAAGTCACCAGAAAGTTACTTCATAATGATCTTCGTACATCGTACACCGTACATCTAACACACATGCCCCATGGGCACTATTTTTACCAGCCTGCGTTCTGTTTCAAATTTGGATTCAACAACGTTTCGTTATAGGGAATTGGATAGAAATATTTTTTGTCTTCGTAAGTCTTTGGCGTATTGCCCAACCAAAGCAGATTTCCTTTATCACCTTGCGATAATTTCTTTGTGCTGTTATCTAAAAGGAAATACACGACACCACTTACTTTGCTTGCAGGCACCTGGTCCACAAAACTTACATCGGGCTTGCCGTTTTCATCCAGATCCAGCAAAAGGTTTTTACCAGGCACATAAAGTCCGGTAAACACATTTTCCAGCAATTTACCTGCTTTCCAGCGTTTCAGATCATCGTAACGAAAACCTTCTGCAGCAAGTTCAATGCCACGCTCTCTTCTTACTTCCATTACAACCGCGTTGGTAACATCAGGAAAGAAATTTGCCTGCATGTAAGTATCCACAATTGAAGGCATGAGAGTATTGGCAATACCTGCGCGTGCCCTCAATGCGCCGATGGTGTTGGTCCAATCCGCCTGTACAAAAGTGCCTAATTCAGCTTTTGCTTCTGCATAATTCAACAGTACTTCTGCATAACGGATGATTGGAATAGAATTATAACTTTCTGTACGGGTGTCGTAGTATTTATCATCCAGCGAAAACTTCACGATCTGGTAGCCGGAATAAGTAACGTTAAAATCAGGCAACGCTACCGTGCCATCGGTGCGTTTGTAATAACCACTGCGGATGGTTTGGGTCAGACGCTTATCCCTGTTCTTTACTTCCGTCTGGAATTGCATCGTATCATATCCCGGAAGGCTTGTAAACGGAGTGCCGTCAATATTCAGATATGTATTTACAAAAGCTTTTCCAAGGCCAAGACGCGAACCCAGTGTAGCGCTGTTATACCACCATGCGGCGTCGTGCCATTTTTTAAGCGCATTGTTATACACCGCAGCAAGCAAAACCTCGTTCGATACTGGATTTTCGCTGATGAACAATGAGCGGTAATCTTTGTCAGGAGCACCTGTTTGCAAACGGTATTGGCCACTTGTCATAAGGAGATTAGCGGCATCAACTGCTCCCTGCAACCACGTATTTGCTGTGCCCGACAAAGAAAGCTCGCTATGATATTTACGGAACGTGCCTTCGAAAAGACATATCCTTGACTTGAGTGCAAGCGCTACCCATTTTGTAATTTGCGTAGCAGTCGCATCTTTCGTATCGTAAATATTGTCGCAGGCAAAATTGATATCAGCAAGCACCGAATCCATCACCAGCGTGCGTGGATCACGTGGCTTGTACAACGCAGAGTCGTTGGCCGCCAGTGTATGACTGTACCATGGCACATCGCCAAACTGCTTCACCATGTTGAAATAGAAATACGCTCTGAAAAATCTTGCAATACCCGCATAGTGGTTTCGCGCCTTTTGTGCAATAGCAGGATTATTGTAGTTCTCCAAAAAGTAGTTCACGTTTCTCAAATTCGTCCAGCTCCAGCCGGTTGCATCATTTGGAGAGAATTTACCAGAGATGTATGTTGAAATAGCATTGGGGACTGTTATGTCTGTCATTACATCTGCTTTGTAAACGCCCGGGCCATCCGGCAGCATTCCATAAAACGAGTTCACGTATAATTGAAGCGTGTTCTCATTAGCAAAAGCTTGCGCCGGTGTAAGCTTATCCAAGGGAGTAAGCTCCAGGTTCTTTTTGCAGGAGCTAAACGCTGCAAGCACAAGAATGAGGTAGAATATTTTTTTCATCTGTTGTTATCTTAAAATGATTAGAAGTTAACGTTCAAACCAAGCGTATATGTTTTTTGCATCGGGTAAGAGAACCCATCTCCACCGCCGGAATTGATCTCCGGATCGGACGCTTCGATCACTTCAGGGTCAAAGTTTTTAGAGACTTTGAACATTGGTGAATATGTCCACAAGTTTTGACCAGTGGCATACAAACGGATCGAAGCAAGATGAAGTTTGTGTACCAAAGAGCCTGGTAGCGTATAACCAATTGTAAGATTTTTCAAACGCACATAGCTTGCATTTTGCAGGTAACGTGTTTGTGCAACTGCCAATTCGCGTGTGCCTGAAAGCGCAACGTATCCGCGGTATCTTGGGAAATAAGCGTTCTGGCTTGGGTTTTCCTCGGTCCAGCGGTTCTCATTAAACGCTGGCAAAAAGCTGTAAGGGCGATTATATTGTCCCCAGAAATAAGCGGCCTCTGGTGACGGCGCCCAATCTCTTTTTCCTACACCCTGGAAGAAAAACGAAAGAGAGAAATTGTTCCAGTCGAGGTTACCCGTAAATCCGTAAGGGAAACGGATGGCGGAGTTACCAATGATCTTCTGGTCGCCCGGATCACTCAATGTATTTTTTCCATTGTTTACTTTACCGTCCCCATTCAGGTCGGCAAACTTGATGTCGCCCGGCAGCAATTTGTTTGCGTTACTGACAACAAAATAACTTTGATCAGCATGTTTGGTAATGTCATCCTGAGAAGTGAAAAATCCATCGGTTTGGTAACCCCAAATATCGCCTAGCCTTTGTCCAACATAATATGTTGACAACAGATTGTTGGGGTTGTAAAATTTGGTAATGCGCGAAACGTTATTGGCAAGTGTAAAACGGAAGCTATAGAACAAAGGTTTGCTGCCTCCTGTTTTGTCGGACCAGTTCAATGACAATTCAAAACCTTTGGTAACCATGTCTGCATTATTGCCTTTAGGAACCGAAGCGCCAAAAGTAGCTGGCAGCGGCTGACCCGCAGTAATCATGCCTGTGGTCTTTCTCTGGTACCAGTCAAAAGTGAACTTCAACCTTCTGTTCAAGACTTCCCAGTCGGTACCGAAATCAAGTGTTGTAACTGATTCCCACGTAAGTCCTTGTGGCACGACCTTAGGCTGCACAAAATAACTTGGGAACACACCATTAACTATTGTTGAAGAAGTGCCGACACCAATTGTTGGAAGAAAAGTATAAGGAGCAATGTTTCCATTTCCAAGCGTACCATAGGAAGCGCGGAGTTTCAGGTTATCCAGCCAATTTCTCGTGCCTTCCATAAAAGATTCTTCGTTCACTTTCCAGCCTGCAGAAGCGGATGGGAAAAATCCAAAAGCCTGGTTAACCGGAAATTTCGATGAACCATCGTAGCGACCATCCAGCTCAACAAGATATCTGTTTTTGAAAGCGTAATTCGCACGGTAGAAAATACCTGAATTTCTCCATTGGGCCCCACCTCCTGTTAGCTTGTAGTTCAGGCCTGTAGCCAAATTAAAATCAGTGAGGTTGTCAACGAGCAAGCCATCTCTCTGCGCATACTGTGCTTTTTGCAAATCATCTTCATAGTTCCAACCTGCAAGCAATTTAATTGAGTGCTTGCCGAAAGTTTGAGCGTAATCAGCATAGATATTGCTCACGAGATAATTTTCTGTGGTATCGTTGTTGCCGAGGTAATTCAGGCCGGTGTTAATATTCATACCAGGTCCGAGGCTGTAAGGAACTGTAAAGAATCGGCGGTCCTCAGCTGTATTTGTGTAGAGGTAAGAAAAATCGCCCTTGATGCTCAATTTATTTTTCAGGATAGAAGCATTAAAGCCTACTGTGTTGCGAAGAAAATTTTGTTTGAGCGTAGAATAACTTTTACCGTAATAAAAATCACCAACAGAGTAAGCACCTACAATGCTCATACTTTGGTCCGGGTTCAGCATTGTTGAAACCGGGAAGGCTGTAACAGCCATCAATCGCCAAATCGCATTAAGTCCTCCAACTGAGCTAAGCGGATACTTGTATTTGAAGCTTGAGAAATCTGTGTTGCTATTTATTGTCAACCAGTCAGTCACTTTAACGCTTCCCTTTACCCGAAGATTGTAACGGTCAAAGTTATCGGTGTTGTAGCGAAAAATTCCATCCTGGTGGTAATATCTTCCTGAGATCATGTAGTTCGCTTTGTCTGTACCGCCAGACACCGACAACGCATGTTCATAAGAAGCATTTTGATCTTTGTACAACAACTTGAGCCAATCGGTATTGCCATAGTAAACATATTTACCTGTAGCAGGGTCAACAGAAACGTCGGGCAAACCGGGATGTTCGTTGTGGTACTTTAAAGAGTCGAGATAAGCAAGCGAAAAATCCAATTGAGAGTTGATCGTTTGCGGATGCGAAAGGTAATCGTTCCATGAATAAAAAGCTTCGTCAAAATTTTTCGCCCATTCGTAACCGTTATTAATCAAATCCGGTGTGAAAGTGCGTTGGTTGATGGAATAATTACCACTGTAACTTACCTGTGTTTTGTCTTTTTTGGCGGACTTGGTAGTGATCAAAACCACGCCGAAAGCGCCACGGGAGCCGTAAATAGCTGCAGAAGAAGCGTCTTTTAACACGGATATGTTTTCGATATCATTCGGGTTGATGGTTGAAGGATCGCCTGGCACGCCATCAATCAAAACAAGGGCACTACCACCAGATCCGATAGATGTAACACCACGGATGTTGAAAGCGGGACTACGCGTTGGTTTGCCATCTGTCATTTTGATATTAAGGTTGGGGATTACTCCTTCCATCCCTTTCGCGATGTTAGCCATTGGCCTGTCCTCAAAATATTCACTGCCCACCTGGTCCACAGCGCCGGTAAGATTGACTTTCTTCTGCGTTCCATAACCCACTACCACTACCTGGGTCATAGATTCGTCAGCTACAGACATCTTCACTGAGAGCGTAATCATGTCGCCGCTTTTATAAGCGTAGTCACTCAGCACCTTTTTTTCATAACCCACATGGGTAAATGTGAAAGAATACGTGCCGGCATTTTTTAGTTTTTCAAAGGTGAAGACGCCGGATGAATTGGTTTCAACGGTTGAAGAAAAGATGCCGGATTTGTCACGCACCGTTACGGTAACATTGGCAAGGATTTCTCCCTTCACCGATTTAACGATTCCTTTTACAGCAGGTGTTTGCTGCTGGGCAAATATTCCCGTGAAAGGAAGCACCAAAGCGAGTAGCATTACTAAATAGAGCTGTTTCATTGTAT
>Ga0318568_10000314_pt1 | contig 18843 bp, 14 predicted proteins | sample GRESIP088b5f21_FD_203690 | JGI IMG/M metagenome (GOLD analysis project Ga0318568, IMG submission 203690) | Tropical soil microbial communities from Luquillo Experimental Forest, Puerto Rico - GRE.SIPMG.088b5f21 | ecosystem: Environmental > Terrestrial > Soil > Tropical forest > Bulk soil...
TCCAACGGCTCCACCTCGATGGGCTCGGTCTGCGCGTCCACCATGTCGCTGCTTGACGCCGGGGTGCCGCTGAAGGACATGGTGGCCGGTATTGCCATGGGGCTGATCCATGAGGGCGGGCAGTATGTCACCCTCACCGACATCCTCGGCGCCGAGGACGCGTTCGGTGACATGGACTTCAAGGTGGCCGGCACCACCGATGTGATCACCGCGCTGCAGCTGGACACCAAGCTCGGCGGCATCCCGGCATCGGTGCTGGCCGCGGCGCTCACCCAGGCCCGCGCGGCCCGGCTGACCATTCTCAGCGTCATGCGGGAGGCGATCGACGCACCAGCCGAGATGAGCCCGTACGCGCCGCGGATCATCACCATCAAGGTGCCGGTGGACAAGATCGGTGAGGTGATCGGCCCCAAGGGCAAGATGATCAACTCCATTCAGGAGGACACCGGCGCCGAGATCACCATCGAAGACGACGGCACGATCTACATCGGCGCGACCGACGGCCCGTCCGCGGAAGCGGCCAAGGCCACCATCAACGCGATCGCGAACCCGCACATCCCGGAAGTGGGGGAGCGGTTCCTCGGCACCGTGGTGAAGACGACCACGTTCGGCGCGTTCGTCTCGCTGCTGCCCGGCAAGGACGGCCTGCTGCATATCACCCAGATCCGCAAGCTGCACGGCGGGGCCCGGATCGAGAATGTCGACGACGTGATCAAGGTCGGCGACAAGATCCAGGTCGAGATCCGGGAGGTGGACGACCGCGGCAAGCTGTCGCTGGTCCCGGTCGAGGTCGTGGAGCGGGAGGCGGCGGCCGCGGCCGCCGGCGGCGACAGCCACCCCGGCGACCGCGACGGTGACCGGGACCGGGACCGCGATCGCGGCGAGCACCGCGGCGGCTACGGCGGGGATCGCGACGGTCACCGCACCCGTCACCGCGAGCGCCGGCGCCGCGACCAGTGACCGCGGGCACGCCGGCCGCGGGCGGTGACGGCGTGGTCCGCTCGGTGCTGCCGGGCGGGCTCCGGGTCGTCACCGAGCACCTGCCCGCGGTGCGCTCGGCCGCGTTCGGCATCTGGGCAGGGGTGGGTTCTGTCGACGAGCCGCCGACCCATGCCGGTGCCACGCACTACCTGGAGCACCTGCTGTTCAAGGGGACGGCCAGGCGCACCGCGCTGGAAATCTCTGCGGCCATCGACGCCGTCGGCGGTGAGCTGAACGCGTTCACCGGCAAGGAGTACACCTGCTACTACGCGCGGGTGCTCGACGACGACCTGCCGCTGGCGATCGATGTCCTGTCCGACATGGTGTCCGGCTCGCTGATCGAGCCGAAGGAGGTGGACGCCGAGCGCGGCGTCATTCTCGACGAGATCGCCATGAACGACGACGATCCCAGCGACACCGTGCACGAGGCGTTCGCGGGCCAGCTGTTCGGCGACACCCCGCTTGGCCGGCCGATCCTCGGCACCGCCGGGTCGATCAACTCGATCACCAGGGAGCAGATCGCCGAGCACTACGCGGCCAGGTACACCCCGCCCGGACTGGTGGTGGCCGCTGCGGGCAACGTGCAGCACGATGCGGTGGTCAGCGGTGTCCGCGAGGCGTTCGGCGCCTTGCTGGCCGGGTCGGCCGAGCCGGCCGGGCCGCGGCTGGCGGCCGGGGCCGAGGTGCCGCCGGGCGGACCCGGCCGCGGGGTGCGGCTGGTGCCGCGCAGTATCGAGCAGGCCAACCTGGTGCTTGGCTGCGAGGGACTGTCCCGGACCGACGGCCGCAGGTTCGCCCTCGGCGTGCTGAATGCCGCGCTGGGCGGCGGCATGTCCTCCCGGCTGTTCCAGGAGGTGCGGGAGAAGCGCGGGCTCGCCTACTCGGTGTACAGCTTCGCCTCGCAGCACGCCGCCACCGGCACCTGGGGGGTCTACGCCGGCTGCCTGCCCGCCAAGGCTGAAGAGGTGCTTGCCATCTGCCAGGACGAGATCGCCGCCATCATCACCGGCGGGCTGTCCGACGCCGAGCTTGCCCGTGGCAAAGGCCAGTTGCGCGGGTCTATCGTGCTGGGACTGGAGGATCCGTCATCGCGGATGAGCCGGCTCGGCAAGGCCGAGCTGGTCTATCCACGGCTGGAGCCGGTGGAGGAGATCCTGGCCTCGATCGATGCGGTCAGCCACGACGACATCCGCCAGGTCGCCGCCGAGATACTGGCCCAGGCCAAGGTGCTGGCCGTGGTCGGGCCGTTCGACAGCGACGCCGCGTTCACGGCCGCGCTGGCCTGACCGCCGCCGGCCCGGTCTGCCAGGAGGCAGCGATGATCAAGGTCGGGGTGCTCGGTGCCAACGGCCGCATGGGCTCGCAGGTGTGCCAGGCGGTCGCGGATGCGGCCGATCTGACCATGGCGGCCGGGGTGGACCAGGGTGACGACCGGGCCGCGCTGGCCGGCTGCGACGTGGTGGTCGACTTCACCCACCCGGGTGTGGTCATGGACAACCTGCACTGGTGTATCGGCCGGGGCCTGACCGCCGTGGTCGGCACGTCGGGCTTCGACGAGGCCAGAATCGGGCAGGTCAGGCAGTGGCTGGCCGCCACGGCCGGCGCCCGGGCGCTGATCGTGCCTAACTTCTCCATCGGCGCGGTGCTGATGATGAGTTTTGCCGCCCAGGCGGCGCGATTCTTCGAGTCGGCGGAGATCATCGAACTGCACCACGCGGCCAAAGTGGACGCGCCATCCGGGACCGCATCGCGGACCGCGTCGCTGGTCGCTGCCGCCCGGGCCGAGGCCGGGGTGGGGGCGCCGCCAGACGGCACCGTGACCGCCCTGGACGGCGCCCGTGGCGCGGTCGTGGCCGGTGTGCACGTGCACTCGGTCCGGCTGGCCGGCCTGCTGGCCCACCAGGAGGTCCTGCTCGGCGGGCACGGCGAGACGCTGACCATCCGGCACGACTCGCTGGACCGGGCCTCGTTCATGCCCGGGGTCCTGCTGGGGATCCGCGGCGTGGCGTCACTGCCCGCCGGGCTGACGGTCGGCCTGGACCCCCTGCTCGGCCTGGACCGCTAGGCAGAACCCCGGCCTCGGCGGGCTGGCTATGCGACGGGCCGCGGCCGCCGGGGCGGCCCCGGTCACGGTTGCATGCCGGCCAGCTGCCAGCGGCGGAACACATCGACCCATTCCGCTGGCCAGGCGCCGTCGCACGGCATCCCCCCGCCGTCCAGCCGGCCGAGGATCGTCTCCGCGTGGGCGCGCACGTCATCGTAGGAGCCGAGGTCGAATGCCCAGCTCATGGACTGCCGGTCCCGCTCACGGAACAGCGGCCTGATATGTGCGGCGAAGCTCACCGGCTGGTCCGGCCCCGGCAACTCCACGGTCTCGGTCACGTCAGCACTCCCTTGTCTCGTCTCCGCCGCGCACCGTGAACCCCAGTTCCCGGGCGGGCAGTTCCTCGCACGGTGATGCGTGCCGTGTTATGCCTCACCCCGGTGGCCGTGGCGCGGCTCCGGGCTAGCCTGTGAGGTGATGGCGGACACAGGTGTGATTCTGACACCGGACCAGCGGGTGCGGGTGTTCATCTCCTCCACGCTGGGGGAACTCGCTGAGGAGCGGGCGGCGGCGCGGCGGGCGATCGCCCGGCTGCACCTGGTGCCGGTCTTTTATGAGGCTGGTGCGCGGCCGCACCCGCCGCGGCCGATGTATCAGGCGTACCTGGCGCAGTCCCAAGTGTTTGTCGGCATCTACTGGCAGCGGTACGGGTGGGTCGCGCCGGGGATGGGCATTTCCGGGCTGGAGGATGAGTTCCGGCTGGCCGCCGGGAAGCCGATGCTGCTCTACCTGAAACGCCCGGCCCCGGACATCGAGCCCGGCCTGGCGGCGATGCTGGAGGGCATCCGCGACGCGGGGACGGTGTCGTACCGGGTGTTCGGCACGGCGCGGGAGCTGGAGCGGCTGCTGGCCGATGACCTGGCGGTGCTGCTGAGCGAGAGCTTCGTCGGCGCGGCCGCCGGCGCGGGCGGGGACGCGGATGTGCCGGCCGGGACGGTGACGTTCCTGCTGACCGATATCGAGGGGTCGACCCGGTTGTGGGAGGCCGCGCCGGCGGCGATGGAGGCAGCGCTGGAGACGCACAACCGGCTGCTCACCGATGTGATCGAAGGCCATGGCGGGGTAGTGGTGACCTCGCGGGGGGAGGGGGACAGTTTCTTCGCGGTCTTTCCCGGCGCGGTGGCAGCGGTAGCGGCGGCCGGCGCGTGCCAGCTGGCGCTGGCCGCGGCGGCGTGGCCGGAGGGGGTGGTGCTGCGGGTGCGGATGGGGCTGAATACCGGGGAGGCGCGGGCACGTGGCAGCGACCGGGTCGATCATGCGCCGATCAACCGGTGTGCCCGGGTGAAGGCGGCCGCGCACGGCGGGCAGGTGCTGGTCACCAAGACCACCTGTGACCTGGTGGAGGGTCGGCTGGGCGGCGGCCTTGCCCTCAGGCGGCTGGGGGAATTCCGGCTGCGTGATCTGGCCGAGCCGGAGCTGATCTACCAGCTGACTCACACTGATCTGCCCGCTGACTTCCCGCCGATCCGCACGCTTACCGGGCGCACCAGCAATCTGCCTGCGCAGGTGAGCTCGTTCATCGGCCGTGAGCGTGAGCTGTCCGAACTGCGGGCGCTGGTGGCGTCCTCGCGGCTGGTCACGCTGGCCGGGCCGGGCGGCTGCGGCAAGACCCGGCTGGCCCTGCGGCTGGCCACCGAACTGCTCGATGGGTCCGGTGATGGGGTGTGGCTGGTGGACCTGGCTGCGGTCACCGACGAGCAGGCGGTAGCCCCGGCGATCTGTCAGGCGCTGGGGATCGCCGGCCAGCCCGGCCGGCCGGCCGAGGACATCCTGCTCGATGCCCTGACCCCGCAGGCCATGCTGATCGTGCTGGACAACTGCGAGCACCTGATCGGCGCCTGCGCCAAGACCGCCGATGCCGTCTTGCGGCGATGCCCGAAGATCCACCTGATGGCCACCAGCCGGGAGCCGCTGGGCATCGGCGGGGAGGCCATCTACCGGGTGCCGCCACTGTCGCTCCCCGGGCCCGGCGAGGCCGGCCCGCTGGCGGCTGAGTCTTCCGATGCGGTCACGCTATTTATCGCACGGGCCCGGGAGCAGGGCACCGGCCTCGCCGCTGACGAGCAGACCGGCCCGCTCATCGCCTCGATCTGCGCGCGGCTGGACGGGCTGCCACTGGCCATTGAGCTGGCTGCCGCCCGGTTGCGCTCGCTGTCGCTCAGCGACCTGGCCGACCGCCTGGACCAGCGGTTTCGCCTGCTCACCGGGGGCAGCCGGACCGCCCTCGCACGGCAGCAGACCCTGCGGGCAACCGTCGACTGGTCCTATTCGCTGCTGCATGGCGCCGAACAGTCGCTGCTGCGTCGCCTGTCGGTGTTCGCCGAGGGCTTCGACCTGGACGCCGCCGAACCGGTGTGTGGCTTCGGTGACATCGAGGCATTCGAGGTCGCAGGCCTGCTCGGCTCGCTGGTGGATAAGAGCCTGGTCGTGGCCGAGCCGGCCGGGGCAGCGCTGCGCTACCGGCTGCTGGAGACCATCCGCCAGTTCGCCGCCGAGCGGCTCGCCGAGACCGGCGAGGACCAGGCCGCCGCGGTGGCAGCGGCGCACTGCCAGCACTTCCTCGCTCTCGCCGAGACCGTGGCGCCGCATCTGACCGGGCCTGACCAGGGCAGGTGGCTCACGCGGCTGGTGACCGAGCAATCGAACCTGCGGCGCGCCGCCGGGCATGCGGCACGCGACCCGGACGGGACCGAGCGGCTCCTGCGCTTCGGCGTCGCCATGCGGCGTTACTGGATTACGCGTGCTCGCGAGGACGAGGCCTTCGCCCTGCTCAGGCCGGCGCTGGACCGGCCCGATGCCCGGGCCGACCTGGAACTGTTCACGGCGGCGCTGATCACGACCGTGCGCATCGCTCGCTTCCCTGACATCGCCGCCGCCCAGCAGCTTGGTGACCAGGCGGTCACGCTGGCCCGCCAGCTCCCCACCGGCCAGTTGCTCGTCGACTCGCTCGCCGCCGTGAGCTCCGTTTGCTACTACGCCGGCGAGCCGCGTCGAGGCCTTCGCCCGGGACGGGAAGCTGTCCAGCGCGCACGCCAGCTAGGCGATGATGTCCTGCTAGGCCAGAGCCTGGCGGATTACCTGTTGTGCGCCACCGTCATCGACCCCGCGCACGTGGAGCCGCTGTTCGCCGAGGCCATCGCCTGCACCCGGCGATCCGGCGACTATCTCGTCTCCCACTTCGTGAACAACAGCGCTGGCGTTCTCGCCCTGCGGGCCGGGGACATCACCGCTGCCCGGGCCCATCTGGCTGAGGCGGCACAAGACATCCAGGCAATCGGGTGCAATGACCTTGGTGTCATGGTCAATATGGGCTGGGTGCTGCGCCTGGACAACGACACTGACGGCGCGCGGTCCAGCTTCGAGGCTTTCCTGCAGAAGAGCCGCCGGGAAGGGGATCGTTACGGTATCGCCTACGCCAGCCTGGGCCTGGCGTGCCTGGCCGCAGACGCGGGCGACTGGCACCGGGCAGCCGTGCTGCACGGCGCCGCGCTAGCGTTCCTCGGCCAAATCGGGCAACCCTGGGAAGAGCTGGAAGCGGGCTACCGCAAGGACAGCCTCGACCAGGTGCGCGCCCACCTGGGCCAGCAGCTGCTCGAGCAAGACCAGGCCAAGGGCATGGCCCTCAGCGCTGAGGAGGTATACGGCATTGCCACCGGGAAGCCCGTCCGGCCTGATCTTCCGGGCTGACATGTATCCCCGGTAGGCAGGCCACCTGCCGGTGCCCGCGCCGTTGCGGCGGCTGTCGCTGCGGTACGTTTCTCTCATTATGGAAGAGCCGCCCATCGTGGTGGAGCGCCGCAAGGAGCTCACCTATCTTCTCTCCCAGGCTGCTGAGCTCGAGCACGCCCTGATGTGCGAGTACCTCTACGCCGCGTTCAGTCTCAAGAGCACGGCGGGTCCCGGTCTTCGCGACGATCAGCTGGCGGCCGTCGAGCGCTGGCGCAAGATGATCTTGACAATCGCCGCCCAGGAGATGATGCATTGGGCGATGGTGCAGAACCTTCTCGCGTCCGTTGGGTCCGCCCCCTATGTGAGCCGGCCCCATATGCCACACCAGGCGAGGGGCTACCCGCCCGGGGTGCAGTTCCGGCTGCTCCCCTTCGGGGAGGCGGCATTGGAGCACTTCGTATACCTGGAGCGGCCGGAAGGGGTGGAGGGCGCCGATGCGCCAGGCTTCGAACCGGCTGGGCTCCCGCCCGAGGCTATGCTGCCCGAGGATATCGTGCCGCGGGCCCAGGACTTCGCCACGGTAGGGCACTTCTACCGTGCTGTCGAACGGGGGTTCACCCACCTGGCTGACACGATGGGCGCGGACCGGTTGTTCATAGGCCCGGCGTTCCAGCAGGCCGACGAGACCACCTTCGGCTGGCCTGACCTTCGGCCTATCACCGACCTGGCGGGCGCCAATCAGGCCCTGGAGCGCATCGTCGAGCAAGGGGAGGGGGTGACCGGGAACTGGGAGACCGCCCATTACGGCCGTTTCCTCGAGATGCTCGGCGACTACCAGGCGATGCGCAAGACCGATCCAGGCTTCGAACCGGCCTACCCGGTGGTGGCCGCCGGGATGAGGGCGGTGGAGGGGATCGAACCGGACGTCTACATCACCGACCCCGCCACCGGCGGGTGTTCCGACCTGTTCAACGCCGTGTACGAGCTGTTGCTGCAGATGATCGCGCGCTACTTCGCCTTCGGCCACGAAACACCCGCGCAGCGCCAGGTTCTCGCCAATTCCGCCGTCGGGCTGATGTTCGGTGCCATCAAGCCGCTCGGCCTCTTGCTCGCCGGCCTGCCAGTGGGACCGGGTCACCCAGGTGTCACGGCTGGAGCCAACTTCCAGCTCCCCTACCGGGCCAGTTTCCTGCTCCCGCACCGCCGGGCGGCCTGGCTCCGCTTCGGTGAGCGCCTCGACGAATTGGCCGCCTTCGCCGCGGGCCTCCATCCGCCCGCAGGTGCAGATGTGCTGGCGGCGGTGTCAGCAGCGCTGGGCCACACGGGCTCCGGCTTGCGGGCTCACGTCGAGGCCGTGTGACGCCGATCCCTGCCGGGTGCGGTGATAATATCCGGCCGATGCGCGCGCTAGGCCAGCTCACGTGGCCGTGTGGTTTTCCGCTGGTGCCCTGACGGTGGCCACGGTCCTGATCACGCAGTGCCTTCAGCGTGACTTCGTCGATCCCATCGGCACACACGATCCGCTGCCGAACCTGCTGCACGTCGGCTACAGCGAAGCGGCCCGCCTGCTCGGTCCTGAGCCGTCAGCGGGGCCAATGGCCCAGCTGATCGACTGGGCCCGCAGCCTGCCCTCGGCGGCGATCGATCTCATCCACATCCGGGACTGGCACGATCCTGACGACCCCGCTCAGCGCGAGCACCTGGAGCGATTCGGTGCACATTGCATCAAAGGCTCCGCCGGGGCGCAGCTCATTCTGGGCATGGATGCGCGGGCCAGCGTGGCCGCAAATGAGCGGATCATCGACTCGCTGACGCTGAACGACTTTGAGGGAACCGATCTGGTCCAGCAACTTGAGCGGATCCGGAACGCCCACGACGGTGAGCCGCTGCGGGTGGGCGTGGTCGGGGTGTGGACCGAGGCGAAGGTGAGCTTCCTGCTCTACGACCTGAAGACCAGGCTGGGCATTGATGAGCTGGCGACCTGCAGCGCGCTGACCGCAAGTGCCTCACGTGCTCAGCATTTCAACGCCCTGGCCCAGCTCGAGAAGATTCTCGGCGTGCGCAGCTTCGACTCCCCGGCTGAGTTCGCCGACTGGCTCCGTCCGGGGGCGGAGCTGGCCCTTCCCCATGACCCGCTCGGGTTCGAGCCGCGGATCGAAGGCACCGGCACCGGTACCTCCCTCACCGCAACCGACCGCGCCATCGTCGCCCACCTGTTCCGGGACAGCACGCAGGTGGACCTGGAGCCGATTTCCGGCGGCTATTCCGGCGCCCTGGTATGGCGGGCAACGAGCCAGGACGCACTGGGCCACCGCCAGGCGCCAGCCGTCGTCAAGCTGGGCCCGAACCGGGCCATCGCGCAGGAGCGGGTTGCCTTCGAGCAAGTCGAGGCCGTGCTCGGCAACAACGCCCCCCGGGTCCGGGGGTTCGTTGACCTTGGCGGCAGAGCCGGCCTCAAGTACGCCTACGCCGCCATGGGTCACGGCCAGGTCCGGACGCTGCAGGCGATGTTTGCCGCCGGGGTGGCATCACGCCGCATCATTTCCGTCGTCCGGAGCGCATTCGAGGACGTGCTCGGCCCGCTCTATGCCGCGGCCCGCTACGAACGCATGCCGCTTTTCGAGCATTACCAGTTCACTCCCCTGCTGGGGCCCGCGGTCCGCCGCGCCGTTGCCGCCATCACGGCTGACTCTGGCCAGAAGATGCTGGACTTTCCCGGCGGGGTCTCCCTGCCCAACGTCTGCGATTTCTACGAGGACTTCCTGGCACACCACCCGCTGCCAGCGCACGACTACCACTATGTGGCCTACGTCCACGGCGACCTCAACGCTGCCAACATCCTGGTGGACCCTCACCACAACGTCTGGGTCATCGACTTCTTCCACGCCGCCCCCGGGCACGTGCTGAAAGATCTGGCCAAGTTCGAGAACGACCTGCTCTACCTGCTCACGCCCATCGACGATGCCACCCAGCTACTGGAGGCCCTTGCCATCACCCGCGCCCTCGGATCGGTGGCGGACCTCCACGCCGAACTGCCTGACCGCCCCGGCGAGGTGCGCTCCCCGCAGTTCGTCCGGGCGTGGGAGGTACTCCAGCTGCTGCGCCGGATCGGCGGCCGGCTCTGCCGGGAAGACCGTCACCCGCTGCAGCTCCAGGTGGCGCTGTTGCGTTACGCCGTCCACACGCTCAGCTTCCCCGAAGCGTCCCCGCTGCAGAAGCAGTCGGCACTAGCGGCGGCGTGCTCGCTCGGTCAGCAGATCACCGGCACCGTCGAAGCCGAGCTTGCGCTGCGGGTGGACTGGATCGACCCAGGCCTGATCGGGACGGGCAGGCTCGGTATCACCCTGTGCCCCGGCCGCCGGGACCGGGGCCGCGACCTGGGCACGGATCTGGCCCAGCTCCGGGCCGAGGGTGCCGACCGGCTCCTGTGCCTGCTGACCGACGCCGAGCTCAGCTGGGCGGGCGTACCCGACCTTGGCCGCCGCGCGCAGGCCGCGGGCCTGACCTACCGCCGTCTCCCCGTCCCCGATCAGGGGACACCCGATGTCGCCGACGCCACGGATCTTGTGCGCTGGTGCCGCGAGGGAACGGAGCGGGGCGAGGCGGTGGTAGTGACGTGCATGGGCGGGCTCGGCCGGAGCGGAACGGTTGCGGCATGCTTTCTCGTCGCCGGCGGGATGTCGGCAGAGGCGGCCATCGCGGCTGTGCGGACCGCGCGCGGTCCGCGGGCGCTGGAAACCATCGCCCAGGAGGACTTCGTGATCATGTTCGCGTCAGCCATTCGCGGGCACCCCTGAGGATCATGCCCGTGCGGGGTAGCTAGCCGCCGCTGCCCGGCTGGACCACGGTGACCGACAGGGTCTGCACCGGCTTGGCGCACATCTGCGTGCTGTAGTGCAGGTAGACCGGGGCGGTCTGGTTCGGCGGGTAGATCCGCAGCAGATGTGTCGGCGTCATGCTGCACCGGCTCCCCGGGTAATTGCCGGCGTCCACGATCCGCAGTAGCGCGTTGGCGACCCCGCCGGGGGCGAGGGTCACCAGTTCCCGTGGCGGGGTCGGCACCTCCGAGGCGGCCAGGCCGACCTGGGTGAGCGGCTGTCCGTTCCCGGCCGAGACCCCCGGGTAGCCGTAGAGCGTGCAGGTCACGCTCGAGTTGTTGGCGAAGTCGATCACCTGGTAGGTACTGCCGGCCGCGCCCTGGGCCAGGCCGAGCCTGACACCCAGCGAGCTGGTCGGGCACGGTCCCGGGCCGGACGCGGAAGACGGCGAGCTGCTCGCCGGGGCCGGGCTGGCTGGGCTGCCCGTGGCGTGCGGGGTGATGGTGACGGTGTGGGTCGGCGTCGGGGTCGAGCTGGGGCCGCAGCCGGCCGCCAATGCCGCGACGGAACAAAGACCTGCGGCCACGGCCAGCTGCCGGGCGGTGCGTGCGAATGCAGTCATCGGGGTTCCTCGTGCTGGGTGGCTCCACGAGCCAGCTGACACATATGACGTCGGCCAGACCGCTCCGGTTGTCGCCAGACGGCTGCGGTTAGGCCACAGTTCGGCCTCACCGCCGGGGCAGGCGCGACCGGCCCGGGCGGGTAGGGTGGCCCGATGATATCGGCAGGCCAGCTCCTTGGTTTCACCGTCACCTGCCTGATCGTGATCGCGGTCCCGGGGCCGAGCGTGCTGTTCGTGGTCGGGCGGGCGCTGGCGCACGGCCGCCGGACGGCACTCGCTTCGGTCGTGGGCAACGTCGTTGGCATACAGGTGGTCGCGGTCAGTGTCGCGCTCGGTGTCGGTGCGCTCGTGCAGCAGTCGGCCGCTGTGTTCACGGTGGTCAAACTGCTGGGCGCTGGCTACCTGGCCTGGCTCGGCATCCAGGCCATCCGGCACCGCCATTCCCTCGGCGCGGCACTGGACATGGCGGTGGAGCCACGCGGTGACCGCCGGGCGGCCAGCGAGGGATTCCTGGTCGGTATCACCAACCCGAAGGCTTACATCCTGTTCGCGGCGGTGCTGCCGCAGTTCGCCAACCAGGCGGCTGGGCACGTCCCGGTCCAGTTGCTGCTGCTCAGCCTGGTGTCATTGCCCATCGGGCTGATCTGTGACAGCGCCTGGGGACTGGCCGCCAGCGGGGTGCGTTCCTGGTTTGCCCGCTCCCCGCAGCGGCTGGCCCTCGTCGGCGGGCTCGGCGGGCTGGCAATGATCGGCCTGGGCCTGACGCTCGCTTTCACCGGCCACCGCGACTAGGCGGTCCTGCCCGGCAGGATGCTCCGGGCACCGTTGGTAACCTGCGACTGACCGCCACCAGCGTGGACCAGCCCCAAGGGGGGATGCGATGCGAACGATCCTCAACGTGATCTGGTTCGTGCTCTGCGGCCTGTGGATGGCGATCGGCTATGCCCTGGCCGGCCTGCTCTGTTTCCTGCTGTTCTTCCTGGTCGTCACGATCCCGTTCGGCATCGCCGCGTTCCGGATCGCGAGCTATGTGCTGTGGCCGTTCGGCCGCACGATCGTCCCGCGCCGGGAATCCGGCGTGGGCTCCCTGATCGGCAACATCATCTGGATTGTGCTGTTCGGCTGGTGGCTCGCGATCGGCCACCTGGTGACGGGGGTCCTGCTGTGCCTGACTGTGATTGGCATCCCGCTCGGCCTCGCCAACTTCAAGATCATCCCTATCTCGCTGGTGCCGCTCGGGGTGCGGATCGTCCCGGCTGGTGAGCCGCTCCCCACGACCGCTGACCTGCGCTGAGCCACTGGCCATCGGCCGCGGCCCCGGGGGGTGGCGATTTTGCGGCAGTGCCCACTTTGCCGGCTACTGGGGCGTAGCGTCGTGCCATGTGCCGCAACATCAAGACTCTGCGCGCACCGTATGCCGTCGGGGTGACCGATGAGGACGTGCGCGCGGCCGCACTCCAGTATGTGCGGACGGTGGGTGGCTTCCGTCTTCCGAACCCGGCCAATGAAGAGGCTTTCAACAACGCGGTGGAGGCCGTCAGTGCCGCCACCCAGACCCTGCTCGCCCGCCTGGAAGCTAGCCCGGACCAGTCCACGGTGTTAGCCGGCCGGCTGGCCGGCTGATTCTCGCGGGCGCCACCGGCTGCGGCCGCCCGGCCGGGTCAGGCGGTGCGGGTGCGGGCCGCCTCGGCCAGGTCCAGTTCGGCGATCGAGACCTCCCGCATCTTGAACTTCTGCACCTTCCCGGTCACCGTCATCGGGAACTCGCCGGTGATCCGCAGGTAGCGGGGGATCTTGAAATGGGCGATCTGGCCGGTGCAGAACTCGCGCAGCTCGTCCAGGCTGAGCGTGGCACCCGGCCGCAGCTTGACCCAGGCGCACAGCTCCTCCCCGTAGCGGGTGTCGGGGACCCCGATCACCTGGACGTCCTCGATCGCCGGGTGCGCGTACAGGAATTCCTCCACCTCACGCGGGTAGACGTTCTCGCCACCGCGGATGACCATGTCCTTGATCCGGCCGGCGATGTTCAGATAGCCCTCGGTGTCCATGACCGCCAGGTCGCCGGTGTGCATCCAGCGGGCCGTGTCGATCGCCGACCGGGTCTGGGCCTCGTCGTCCCAGTAGCCGAGCATGACCGAGTAACCGCGGGTGCACAGTTCCCCGGCCACGCCGCGGGGAACCACCAGGCCGGTCTCTGGGTCGACGATCTTCACTTCCACGTGCGGGTGCACTCGGCCGACGGTGGACACCCGGCGGTCCATGTCGTCGTCCGCGGTGGTCTGGGTGGACACCGGGGAGGTCTCGGTCATCCCGTAGCAGATGGTGACCTCGGTCATGTGCATCTCGCTGACCACCCGCTTCATCACCTCCACCGGGCACGGCGACCCGGCCATGATCCCGGTCCGCAGGGTGGACAGGTCGTAACCGGCGAATTCCGGCAGCGCCAGCTCCGCGATGAACATGGTCGGCACCCCGTACAGCGAGGTGCAGCGCTCAGCCTGGACCGCGGCGAGGGCAGCGGCCGGCTCGAAGCCGGGAGAGGGAATGACGATGCAGGCCCCGTGGGTGGTGCAGGCCAGGTTGCCCAGCACCATGCCGAAGCAGTGGTAGAACGGCACCGGGATGCAGACCCGGTCCTGCGCGGTGTAGCGGCAGCCCGCGCCGATGAAGAAGCCGTTGTTGAGGATGTTGTGGTGGGACAGGGTGGCGCCCTTGGGGAAACCGGTGGTCCCGCTCGTGTACTGGATGTTGATCGGGTCGTCGAAGGCCAGCGCCGCCTCCCTGGCGGCCAGCGGGCCCGGCCCGCCACCGGCCGGGCCGGCCGCGGTGACCAGCGCCTGCCAGTCCGCTGACCCCAGGTACACCACCCGTTCCAGCCGGTCGAGCCCGTCCCGCACCTCGGTCACCATCGCCCGGTAGTCGCTGGTCTTGAACGACTCGGCGGACACCAGCAGCCGCACGCCGGACTGCCGCAGCGCGTACGCCAGCTCCTGACTGCGGTACGCCGGGTTGATGTTCACCAGCACGATCCCGGCCTTGGCGGTCGCGTACTGGAGCAGCACCCACTCCGCGCAGTTGGGCGCCCAGATGCCGACGCGGTCACCGGCCGCCAGGCCGGCCGCGATCAGCCCGCGGGCCAGCGTGTCGGTGTCGGCGTCCAGCTGGGCGTAGGTCCACCGGCGCCCGGTGGGGATATCCACCACTGCTTCGTTACCGGGGTAGCTGGCGGCGACCCGGCGCAGGTTGGCGCCAATGGTCTCACCCAGCAGCGGCACCGCGGACGCTCCGTGACTGTAGGACGGCTCCGTCACTGTGGTCATGCCAGTCCCTCCGGCTCTGGCCGGCTGGCCGGGAGCCGGGCAGCGGTGCGCCTGGCTGGCCGGGATCGCCGGCGGGTCTGCACCATCGTGCCCCGCCGGCGCGCTCCGTGTGAATACTGCCCCGCTCCCGCCGGAGCCGGTGCTCGCGGGCCATCGGGGCCGCCGTCTCCCCGCCACTTTTCTGGCGCCCGGCAAGGACAGGCAGCAGATCCTGCCGATAACAGCAGCGGGTTTTCACATCCAGCGAGGTTTAATGGCGTTGCCTGGTGTTTCATCTGCGATATGCCGGAGCGGCTGACATGGGCCTGTGGATTATCTGGCTGATCGTCGCGATCGCGCTCGGTGCGGCCGAGGTCATCACCACGACCCTGGCCTTCGGCCTGGTGGCGGTGGGGGCGCTGGCGGCTGCGCTGGCCGGTGCGCTGGGGGCCAGCCTGCCGTGGCAGGTGGCGGTGTTCGTGCTCGCCTCGCTGGCTGGCCTGCTGCTGGTGCGGCCGGCCGTGCTGCGGCACCTGCGGCGGACACCGTCACTGCGCAGCGGCACTGCCGCACTTGTCGGCCAGAACGCCCTGGTGCTGGACGACGTCACCCCGCACAGTGGCCGGGTACAGATCGGCGGGGAAGAATGGTCGGCCCGGCCCTACGACGAGTCCTCGGTCATCCCGGCGGGCTCGACCGTCGAGGTTCTGCAGATCAAGGGCGCTCTGGCGCTCGTTCACCCACGGGAGTAGGACATGACCAGTGCGAGCATCGTTATCACGGTCGTGATCTTCATCGTTGTTGTGCTGATGCTGGTGGTGCTCAGCCGCTCGGTCCGGATGATCCCGCAGGCCCGGGCCAGGAACGTGGAGCGGCTGGGCCGGTACCGCAAGACGCTGGAGCCGGGGCTGAACTTCGTGATCCCGCTCGTCGACCGGGTGAAGCCGCTGATCGACTTGCGTGAGCAGGTGGTGTCGTTTGCCGGCCAACGGGTGATCACCGAGGACAACGTGGTGGTGGCCATCGACACCGTGCTGTTCTTCCAGGTCACCGACCCCCGGGCGGCTGACTACGAGATCGTGAACTACATCCAGGCGATCGAGCAGCTGGCCGCGACCATGCTGCGCAGCGTGATCGGGAGTATGGATCTGGAGGAGACGCTGACCTCCCGCGACAAGATCAACACCTTGCTGCGCGGGGTGCTGGACGACGCCTCCGGCAAGTGGGGGATCCGGGTCACCCGGGTCGAGATCAAGGCGATTGACCCGCCGCAGACGGTCAAGGACGCGATGGAAAAGCAGCTGAAGGCAGAGCGGGAGAAGCGGGCCGCGATCCTGACGGCCGAGGGGCACCAGCAGTCGCAGATCCTGACCGCCGAGGGCGACAAGAAGGGGAACATCCTGCGGGCCGAGGGCGAGAAGCAGGCCGCCATCTTGCGCGCCGAGGGCCAGGCGCAGGCGATCGGCACCGTCTTCGGTGCCATTCACGACGGCAATCCCGACCCGCAGCTGCTCGCCTACCAGTACCTGCGTACCCTGCCCGAGCTGGCACAGGGCGCGGGCAACACGGTGTGGATGATCCCGAGCGAGCTGACCAGCGCGCTGAAGGCGCTGGCGGCCGGTTTCAGCCCGGCCGCTGACCGTGACGCCCAGGTCACGGCTGCGGTCAGGCCCCGGTCAGCCGCGGATGGCCAGTCCGAGGGTAAGTAGCAGGCCGAACGCTAGCTGCAGCCGGCCCGTCTGGCCGAGCGCGGCGATCAGCGCCGGCCCGCGCGCCCCGGCACGCACCGCCCGCACCGGCGCTACCGCAAGCGGCAGTGTGATCAGCGCGAGCAGGCTGAACGGCCGGGCGAACGCGAGCACCGCCAGCATGCCGAACGGGACCAGCGCGCAGCTGGTGTACAGCAGCCGGGTCCGCTGGTCGCCGATTAGCACCGCGAGTGTCCGCTTGCCCGCCGCGGTGTCGGACGGGATGTCGCGCAGATTGTTGATCACCAGCAGGGCACAGGCGAGCAGCCCGACCGGGATACTGGCTGCCACCGCCAGCCAGCTCACCCGCTCCATCTGCACGTAGGCGGTGCCCACCACGGCGGCGACCCCGAAGAACGCGAACACGGCCACCTCACCCAGGCCGTGGTAGCCGTACGGGTGGCGGCCGCCGGTGTAGGTCCAGGCAGCGGCCACCGCCGCCGCCCCGACCAGCAGCAGCCACCACGCGGTGACTGCCGCCAGCACCAGGCCGGCCGTGCATGCGACGGCGAAACTGGCCAGCGCCGCGGTGCGGACCCGCTGTGGGGTGGCCAGCCCGGCCGCGACCAGCCGGACCGGGCCGACCCGGGCCTCGTCGGTGCCGCGCACCCCGTCGCTGTAGTCGTTGGCGTAGTTGACCCCGACCTGCAGGGCCAGCGCCACCACCAGCGCCAGCGCGGCCCGCCACGGCGAGAACAGCCGGTAACCGGCCGCTACCCCGGATCCGACCAGGACCGGCACGATGGCCGCGGGCAGCGTGCGCGGCCGGGCGCCGCCCAGCCACTGCCGTGCCGAGGCCACTAGACCGCGGTGGATGAGCCGCCGGGCCGGTTCAGCGCGCTGAGGTCGCGTACCGCGCCGATGGCGGCCGAGGTGGCGAGCGCGGCGTACACCTGCAGGGCCTGGCTCACCGGCCGGGCGCGGCTGGCCGGCTGGAAGCCGCCCGCGGCGGCCCGCTGCTCGCGCCGGGCCGCGAGTTCGCCGTCCGGCACGGCCAGCGTCAGCTCCCGCCGGGGGATGTCGATCTCGATCCGGTCGCCGTCGGCGACCAGCGCGATCGTCCCGCCCGCGGCTGCTTCCGGCGCCATGTGGCAGACCGACAGCCCGGCCGTGCCGCCGGAGAACCGGCCGTCGGTGATGAGGGCGCAGGCCCGGCCCAGGCCCTTGCCCTTGAGGAAGCTGGTCGGGTAGAGCATCTCCTGCATGCCCGGGCCGCCCTTGGGCCCTTCGTACCGGATGACCACCACGTCGCCGGCGGTTACCGTGCCGTTAAGGATGCCCGTCACCGCGTCTTCCTGGCTCTCGAACACCCGGGCCGGGCCGGCGAACTGCCACAGTTCGGCCGGCACCCCGGCGGTCTTGATGATCGCCCCCTCCGGGGCCAGGTTCCCGTACAGCACGGCCAGACCACCGTCGGTGGTGTAAGCGTGCTGGCGGTCCCGGATACAGCCCCCGGCCCGGTCCTCGTCCAGGGTGGCCCACCGGGCGTTCTGCGAATATGGCCTGATCGTCCTGACCCCGCCCGGCGCGGCGTGGTATAGCTCGCGGGCCTGCTCGGATGCTATGTCCGAGCGGATGTCCCAGCTGTCCAGGAAGGCGCGCAGGGAGGGGCTGTGCACGGTGTGGATGCTCTGGTTGAGCAGCCCGGCCCGGTCCAGTTCGCCAAGGATGGCCGGGATGCCCCCGGCCCGGTGCACGTCCTCGACGTGGTAGCTGCTGCTGGGGGCGACCTTGCACAGGCAGGGCACCCGGCGCGACAGCTCGTCGATCTCCTTCAGGCCGAACCCGACCCGCGCCTCATGCGCGGCGGCCAGCAGATGCAGGATCGTGTTGGTCGATCCGCCCATGGCGATGTCCAGTGCCATCGCGTTCTCGAACGCATCCCGGGTGGCGACCGCCAGTGGCAGCACCGACTCGTCGTCCTGCTGGTAGTACCGCCTGGCCAGCTCGACGACCAGCTGGCCGGCCTGCACGAACAGGTCCCGGCGGGCGGTGTGGGTGGCCAGCGTGGTGCCATTGCCGGGCAGCGCCAGGCCCATCGCCTCGGTCAGGCAGTTCATCGAGTTGGCGGTGAACATGCCCGAGCAGGAGCCGCAGGTCGGGCAGGCAGCCTCCTCCAGTTCGGCGAGCCGCTCGTCGGACACCGAGGGGTCGGCGGACGCGATCATCGGGTCGATCAGGTCGATCTTGACCGGGGTCCCGGTGGTCTCGCCGTCGCTACGGGGGACGCCTGCCTCCATCGGCCCGCCGGACACGAACACGGCCGGGATGTTCAGCCGCAGCGCCGCCATCAGCATCCCGGGAGTGATCTTGTCGCAGTTTGAGATGCACACCAGCGCGTCCGCGCAGTGCGCGTTCACCATGTACTCGACCGAGTCGGCGATCAGCTCCCGGCTGGGCAGGGAGTAGAGCATGCCGCCGTGCCCCATCGCGATCCCGTCGTCCACCGCGATGGTGTTGAACTCCCTGGGCACTGCGCCGGCCGCGTGCACCGCCTCGGCGACCACCTGGCCGACCTCGCGCAGGTGCACATGGCCGGGCACGAACTCGGTGAAGCTGTTGGCGACGGCGACGATCGGCTTGCCCAGATCCTCGCGGGCGA
>Ga0318568_10000316_pt1 | contig 18807 bp, 14 predicted proteins | sample GRESIP088b5f21_FD_203690 | JGI IMG/M metagenome (GOLD analysis project Ga0318568, IMG submission 203690) | Tropical soil microbial communities from Luquillo Experimental Forest, Puerto Rico - GRE.SIPMG.088b5f21 | ecosystem: Environmental > Terrestrial > Soil > Tropical forest > Bulk soil...
ATGATATGCTTGGTCCTGATGTAGATTTGGGCAACACCAACAATGCGGTTACGTTTACTTCCTCGTTGTTCTCCTGGCAATTGATAAATGCCGACGATGGTTTTTCATCCAAATGGTTCTCTCGCTTTTACGCATGGATCGCCAATGCCAATACCATTATCAACCGTGCCGATCAGCCGGCTGCGAAGTGGGCCTCCGATGCAGATAAAAATGCAATCGTAGGCGAAGCCAAATTTTTACGTGCTTTTTCTTATCATTTCTTAGCCAACATGTGGGGTGGCGTTCCTTTGGTGTTGAACGAAACCACGGGTCCAAAATTTGACTATGTAAGAACCACGCAGGATTCAATCTGGCTGCAATGCGAAAAGGATTTGCAATTTGCAGTTCAGTACTTGCCTACCATCGATAAACTAAAAGGTGGTCGTGCGCCTCGTGAAGCAGCGTACCATTTGCTGGCCGAAGTAGAGATCTGCAGAAAAAATTACCAGGCCGCTATTGACGCAGCTACTGCTGTTATCAATAATGGGAAAAGTTCGCTAATGACAACAAGGTTTGGCGTTAATAAAAGTTTCAAGTTCAGCGGTTATTCATACCAGGGCGCTGCAGTTCCATGGGGCGATGTTTATTGGGATTTGTTCCAGGATGGCAACTTTAATTATTCAGAAGGAAACAAAGAAACAATTTGGAACATAGAACAGGATGGAAAATTAATAGGTGGCGACAATACGGATGTAAATGCAAGCGGCGGCTTTTTTGGCATGGAAAGATGGTGGACCTCGGCTCCTTGGGTACTGACAGATAAAAATGGATTTGTCAGCTATCTGATGGACACATTGATGGGAAGAGGTACAGGTACAATAGCGCCTTCTGATTATGCAGCCACACAGATATGGAACTACAAAGGAGATTTTAATAATGATATGCGCAACTCGCAATACAATATTCAACGTGTATATTATTGGACCAATCCCAACAGTTCACTCTTTGGACAGGTAATGAGGTCCCAGGATTGCAATGCGGCAAGCCAGCCAAATTTTGCTTTCAGGGCAGCGCCAACTTTTAAAAAATTTGCAAACACTGTGCACAACCTGCCGAACGTATATCCTGTTTTCCAGGACGGCACCAGCAAAAACTGGCATAATAACGGACGCACTTATAAAGATTGGTATATTATGCGCTTAGCGGAAACTTACCTGTTGCGTGCAGAAGCTTATATGGATAAAGGCGACAATGCCAGCGCTGCCAATGATATCAATGTAATTCGCAGCAGAGCCACAGCTACGCCTGTAACACCAGCCGATGTAAATATTGATGTAATATTGGATGAAAGAGCCCGTGAACTGTATGGCGAAGAATTCAGGATAAACACTTTGATGAGGCTCGGCAAGTTCGTTGAGTATTTAAATAAATATAACGGCTATTTGTTGGCTAATGGTCTTAAAGCACCAGACAAGTTGAAGCTTTTGCCAATTCCTAATTCTCAAATACAAGCTAATACAGGGGCAGTACTTACTCAAAATGCAGGCTACTAAAAATGTCAATCGAAATTATTCTCAATTAACAACAATAACGCCTCCCAAAAAGAGGCGTTATTCTAATTTAGATTTGTAGTTGCTTTAAAAATGATCGCGTTCAAATGAATAAAAAAATGACAAGGTTTTGTTTATCGGTATTTTTTCTTTTTGTGTTCAAGTTGTTGTCTGCACAAAAAGAAATTGTTTTCTATGTTTCAAATGCCGGCAAAGACTCGTATCCGGGCACTTTTGCAAAACCTTTCGCAACCATTCAAAGGGCCAAAGCGGCAATTAAGAGTAAGAAAAACAAAGGCGACAAAAACTCATTTGTTGTTTTTATTCGCGGTGGAAATTATTTCATTTCTTCAGGCATCGCATTTGATAGCAGCGATGGGGGAACAAAAGAAAATCCGATAACTTATTGCGCTTACAAAAATGAAAGCGTTCATTTCTCCGGCGGCATTTTTATTCCCGTTAACAAAGCCGTTCCAATAACCGCCCCCTCTATTTTAAAACGTTTAGATGCTTCTGCGCAGCAAAAAGTATTGCAGGTAAATTTGAAAGCGTTAGGAATAACAAACTACGGAACCATTTATCCCAAAGGCTTTGGCCGTTCTTACACTGTATCTGCCATGGAATTGTTTTGCAATAACAATGCAATGAAACTCGCACGCTGGCCCAATGATAGTTTGGTGCCGATGGGCAAAGTGCTCGATCCTGGTTCTATTCCACGCAATGGAGACTTCTCTCACAGAGGCGGCGTGTTCAAATACAACAGCGATCGACCTTTGCGGTGGTCGCAGGCAAAAGACATTTGGATATCAGGATTCTTCAGATACGGTTATGCAGATGATGCCGTTGAAATTGCGAAACTTGATACTGTTGCCCAAACATTCACAACAGCGCAAGACACAAGATATGGTTTTGAAAGTGGCAAGATTTTTCAGCGTTGGTATGCATTCAATTTGCTCGAGGAAATAGATGCTCCCGGTGAATATTATATTGACAGAAAAGCGGGCATGTTGTATTTCTATCCACCGCAGGAAAATTTAAAAACGATTGAACTATCACTAACAGAAGCACCATTGCTGGTGTTAGAAAATGCACCCTTTGTTCAGTTTAAAAAAATAACTTTTGAATGCGCAAGAGGAATGGCCGTTTACATAGAAAATGGCAATAACAACGTCATTGACAGTTGTGTGTTTAGAAACCTCGGTTCAATGGCAATATGCATGGGCAAAGGCATAGAGGCGACAGAAGAGTCTGAAAAAACAGGTGTAGGTAAACCTGCATCCCGCGCGGTAGGAAATTTGTTCAACTACATTTACAATAACACCGTATTCTATAGAAACGCCGGTAATAATTGCACAATAAGCAACAGCGAAATTTATAACACAGGCTCCGGTGGAATTATTTTAAGCGGTGGCAACAGGCTCACACTGGAAAAAGGAAACAACCTCGTGTACAATTGTTCCTTTCATGATTTTAACAGGCTTGACAGGTCGTACAAAGCTGCGATCAATATTGACGGAGTAGGAAATATTATTCGCAACTGCGAAATATATAACTGCCCCGGAAGCGCTATTTTGATGCATGGTAATGATCATTTAATCGAGTACAACCATATTCATCACGCAGTGTTAGACGGCGATGATATGGGCGCTATTTACTATGGCAGAGATCCAAGTGAGCTGGGAAATAAAATCCGTTACAACTTTTTTCATCACATGGGTAATCCGCATGGATCAATCATGTCGGTGTATCACGATGACGGCGCATGTGGCACAGAAGTAACAGGAAATGTTTTTTATAAAGCAGGTTCTAACGCAGTGATGATAGGAGGTGGCAACGATAATAAATATTCCAATAACATTTTTATAGATTGCCCGGTGGCATTTCATCTTGATAACCGTTTGATGGGATGGGCAAAAAATCTCATTGAACCAAAGGGATTGTTTGAACAAAGATTACAAGCGGTAAACTATAAGCAACCTCCTTACGCAACAGCTTATCCGCTTATCAGCAATTATTTTGAAGACAAAGTTGGTTTGCCCAAAAGAAATTTTATAGAGAAAAATGTTTTTGTTAACGTGAAGATGATCCACAATGGAAAGCCGGAATGGTCCTATATTGGGAGAAATTTAACGCTGAGTGACAAGGGGAATTTTGTGGATTATGATCACATGGATTTTCAACTTAAAAAGTCTTCAGAAATATTTAAACTGATGCCGGACTTTAAAGAAATTCCGTTTGAAAAAATAGGCCTTGTAAAAGAATAGCAACAGCGGCTCATCATACTCAATAAAAAGAATAAATAGATGGAAAAATATTTGAAAAACAGGTTGGTTGTATTCAATTTGATCATTGTTGTATGTGCCGGTTCTCTACATGCTCAAACAGCTAAGCATGCTGTTACAATAACATCTCCCGATAAAAAATTAATAGTCGTTGTAAAAGAAACAAGCGATGAAAATATCAAGTACACATTCACTGCAAATGGTAAGCAATTGATTGATGAGTCTGCTGTTGGACTTGATGGCGTGGGAAAAATAAACTGGCAACAAGCTTCAACGAAATCGGTTAAACAAACGTGGAAGCCTGTTTGGGGAAAGCGTGCAATTGTGCCGGATGAATACAATGAAGCGCTGATAGATTTGCAGGCATATAAAATAAGAGTTAGAGTTTATAACGATGGCTTTGCATTTAAGTATGAAGGCGCAGATGCGGTGAAGGAACTAACACAGTTTCATTTTGCAGGCGATTACACTGCATGGTATTACAACGGTGAAAATAAAAACATTGGTCCGGAAAAGTTAACCGATGCTGATGGTGCTCGCATGCCTGTAATGACCGTCAAGGCAGATGCGGACCACTACATGGCCGTGCATGAAGCAAATCTTGAATCAGGTGAGCCATTGTTGTTAAAGGCAAACAAAGGCACAACCGTGTTTTCAGTGCCATCAAAAAAAGCAAAAGCATGGCGTGTGGTGTTGTTTGGCAATACGCCGGGCAAAATGGTTGATACTCATTTAATCGAATTGCTGAATCCTTCGCCTGCAACAAACATGAATTTTTCGTGGGTGAAACCCGGCGTTGCCGTGTGGGATTGGCGCATCAATGGCGCAGAGGTAAACGGTTTTAAATATGAAATGTCTTTGCCTTCATGGAAAAGAATGGTGGACTTTGCTGCGGCCAATGGCATGGTAAGCCTTGTGCTGGATGCAGATTGGTACGGGCCCGAGTTCAATAAAAACTCTGATCCGTTAAAAGGCGGCAAGGTAGAGCAGGTACATGAATTGATCAGTTATGCAAAACAAAAAGGCATAGGTATTTGGTTGTACTTAAACGATGTGGGCGGGTTAACTTTTCCGCTGGAACAAACCATTCAGCAATATGGAAGTTGGGGCGCAGTGGGACTGAAATATGGATTTATGAAAGGAAATCCTGAAGAGAAAAATAAGCGCACACAATTGATAACAAAACTCTGCGCAGAAAATAAAATGCTCGTTGATTTTCATGACGGTCCCGTGCATCCTTACGGGCAAATGCGCACGTGGCCCAACGCTGTTACGAGAGAATATTGCCATTCGCAATTAGACGCACACCGCGTGTTTCAGCCATCAACATTTGTTACAGCAGTATTTGTAAACATGCTCGCAGGTCCGCTGGATATGGACAACGGACTAATGGACATGATGCAGAAAGGCAGGGTCGATAATCCTTCACCGGTTCCTTCGACAATAACAGCAGAAGCCGCAAGAACTTTGATTGTGTTTTCAGGAGCAACCATCATTCCTGATATTCCTGAAAACTATCTGAAACACCCGCAGATATTGAAGTTCATAAGTGCAGAGCAAATGCCATGGAAAGAAAGTAAAACCATCAACGGTGAAATTGGTGAATACATTGTGATGGCACGCAAGTCGGCAGATGATAAATGGCTGATTGCCGCAGCAACAAATGAAAACAGCAGAACGCTATCGATTCCATTATCAATACTTGACAACGGACAATACAAAGCCACTATTATCCAGGATAGAAAAGATGCAGACTTTAGAACGAATAAAGAAAGCTATACAACATCAACCGCAACCGTATCTTCCAAACAAAATATAACAGTTCAATTAGCTCCCGGTGGTGGCGCTTGTGTTCTGTTGGAAAAAATAAAGTAAATCAAAAAATAATTATTGCTCACATAGTCAAACTTAAGATCGTAATGCTAAGTAAAAATTTCATCATTGTTTGCTCATTCTTGTTGGCAACATTTTCAACATTCGCACAGGATTCGTTGAGTGTAAATTCTCCTAATGGAAAAATTCATTTTCAACTAACTGTTGCAAACAACCAAACAGCTTATTCCATTTCCTATCAACAAAAAGAAGCGGTGCAATCATCTGCGCTCGGTATCGACGGATGGGATCAGCTAACACTTCACTCTGTTGCTTCTATTAAAAAGGACAACACCTGGAAACCCGTGTATGGAGAAAGAAATATTGTTCGCGACCATTACAACGCAAAGACATTTACCTTTTGGAAAAACAACAGCAGAAGCCAGGTCATTCAACTGGAAGTAAGAGCGTATGATGAGGGTATTGCTTTTCGCTACTGCTTTCCTAAACAATCTGCGGGTGGTTCAGACATTGTGATCAGCAAAGATTTAACAGAGTATACATTACCTGAAAACACCAAGGCATGGTTTACCGATCATGCACAGGGCGAATACAGATTAGTTGGTTTAAAAGACTGGCGCGGAGAAGCAGAACGTCCGCTAACATTGCAGTTAAACAACGGATTATTTGTTTCATTGGCTGAGGCAAAAGTGGTAGATTATTGCAGAACAAAGTTTTTGTTGCATCCATCAAAACCAAACACCATCATATGTTCAATGTTTGAAAAAGTTGATCTTCCTGTTCCTTTTGAAACGCCATGGCACGTTGCAATGATTGCAGAGAAGCCAACAGCTCTTTTGCAAAACAATGATCTCATTTTGAATTTGAATGATCCTTGTGCAATAAAAAATACTGGCTGGATTAAGCCCGGAAAAATTATCAGTGAAACCTCCCTCTCCACCAAAGGCGCGAAAGAAGTCGTGGATTTTGCAGTTAAACGTCATCTGCAATACATTCATTTCGATGCAGGATGGTATGGCAAAGAAGAGGCGGCAGAATCGGATGCCACTGCTGTGAATGTTGATCCGCGACGCAATCCGAAAAATGATTTGAACTTGCCGGAAGTGATCCAATACGCAAAACAAAAGGGCATCGGCGTTTGGCTGTATGTTAATCAAATAGCACTCGCAAAACAGCTGGATACGATATTGCCATTGTATGAGAAATGGGGCGTTGCAGGAATTAAGTTTGGATTTGTGAATGTTGGCTCCCAACATTGGACGCAGTGGTTACATGAAGCGGTTAGAAAATGTGCAGCACATCATATAATGGTAGACATACATGACGAGTACAGGCCAACCGGATATACGAGAACATTTCCCAACTTGCTGACGCAAGAAGGTGTAAGAGGGAACGAAGAAATGCCGGAAGCAAACAACAATGCAGTGTTGCCTTTTACAAGATTTTTGTGCGGGCCGGCTGACTATACAATTTGTTACTATCATCGTCCTGAATTAAAACCAAGGTTGGCACAAACGCAGAATGCACGATCGCTCAAAACAACTTCCGTGCATCAGATGGCATTGTCCGTTGTGTATTATAGCCCTCTGCAATTTATGTACTGGTACGATAAACCCGAAGATTCCCAAGATGAACCCGAGCTTGAATTTTTTGATCACCTGTCAACTGTTTGGGATGATACAAAAGTGCTTGATGGTGAAATAGGAAAGTTCATAATTATTGCCCGCAAAAAAGACAACGAATGGTTTGTAGGAAGCATTACCAATAACGATGCAAGAGACATAAAAATCAATTGCTCCTTCCTGCCTGCAGGAAAGAAATTTAAAGCAACCATTTATTACGACGATCCTGCCTCTCCAATCAGAACAAAAGTCTCCATGAAGCAAATTTCATTGGACAGCAAAACCATCCTGGATGCACATCTGCTGAACTCCGGCGGTCAAGCGATTTGGATTAGGCCGGCGTAATAACTGAATAACTGAGTAACTGAGCGTTTCTGATCAAACAGCCAAACCGAACATAAACGTTCAGTTATTCAGTTAGTAAAAAGATCAGCGCAAATCTGCCAAATCAGCGTCATCTGCGTGCCCTCCTTGCTAATATAGTACGCAAATTTGATTTTTCTGCGAACTGAAATGTGGCTACTTTCGGTCATGCACGTTAATTTACCAAAGGCCATTTTAGGCACCAGCACGCTGGGCAACCTTTACAACGCACTTACGCAGGAAGAAAAGACTGCCTTGATTGAGGCATATATTTCTTTGTCTGACAAACCATATTTTTTTGATACCGCCGGCAAATACGGCGCGGGCCTTGCGCTCGAATGCATTGGCAAAGGTTTGAAAGAACTATCCATTGCTCCGGAAGATGTTATCATCAGTAATAAATTGGGTTGGTACCGTGTGCCATTGACCACGCCCGAGCCAACATTTGAAAAAGATATCTGGAAAGGTATCAAACACGATGCTGTGCAAAAGCTTGGCTACGACGGCATTTTGGCCTGCTTTGAACAAGGCAATCAATTGTTGGGCGGTTACGATTCCCGTTTTGTCTCAGTACATGATCCGGATGAATATTTAGCCGCAGCAACTGATGCATCGGACGAAGAAAAGAGATACAAAGAAATTTTGGAAGCTTATCGTGCACTGTTCGATTTGAAGAAAAGTGGCAAAGCTGATGCAGTAGGCGTTGGTGCAAAAAGCTGGAGATCGATTGAGCGCCTGAGTCACGACATCGATTTTGATTGGGTAATGATCGCCAACAGCATGAGCGTTCACAGTCATCCAAAAGAACTCGCTCATTTCATGAAATCATTGGCCGATAAAAATGTTACTGTTATCAACTCTGCCGTATTTAATGGTGGATTTTTAACTGGCGGCAATTTTTATAACTATCAATTTGTAGATGATACTACAAAACGCGGACAAGACTTGCTCAGTTGGCGCGAACGCTTTTATGAACTTTGCAGAAAGCACGGTCTGTCGCATGTTGCCGTTGCGTTGCAATTTGGCTTAACGGCACCTGGCGTGCAAAGCATTGCTATCGCTGCTTCCAAACCTGAAAGATTAAGTGCAACAGTTAACATGGTTAATCAGCCTGTACCTGCAGATTTTTGGAAAGCCATGGTAGAAGCGGATTTGCTGGAAGAGGGTTGGTTTTAGAGACAAGTAAAAAATAAAAAGTAAAAATGTGCAGCGGAAAAGGGGGATGATTTTCTTTTCTTCTGTGCATTTTTGTTTTACGCTGATTGAATTATTTGGTTGTTAGTGTAGACAGGTGCAAACTGCTTGTCATCCCGAGTGCCAAATCTGTTGCACAGCAAAAATCTATGAATAACAGAGAGCCAGACCTGACAGGTTTTAAAAACCTGTCAGGTCTGGTCCCCGCAGCTACTCGGCAGCCACTTAGATATGTCATTCCGAAGCAAGCTCGTCGCAAGAATTGTTTGATAACTTTTGATCTCTCAAATTATATTACCATGAAATTTCTCATCACTGCCCTCCAAACCTTTTGCTGCATCTTCTTCCTGCAAACGGCAGCCAGCGCAAACAATGAAATTATTGTTGCGAAAAACGGAGCAACTTCTTATTCAATTATTATTCCTTTACAGGCGACTCATTCAGACTCTGTTGCTGCTGCGTTGTTGCAGGAATACGTACATAAAATTAGTGGTGTTCAATTGGTGATAACTACTAATGGTACAACTGCTAAAAATAAATTTTTGATTAGCAGCAGCGACAATCGATTAGGTGCCGATGGCTTTAAATATTTTACATCCCGGCGAAATTTAGTTTTTACCGGTGGCACCGGAAAAGGTGTTATTTACGGAGTGGTAGATTTTCTTGAAAAATATATGGGATGCAGAAAGTTTAGCGTAGATGCAGAGTTTACACCTAAGAAAACCACGATAGCACTTCCACAAAAAATAAACGTTCAGGATAAGCCGGTTAATAATTTTAGAATTGTGTATGGTAAGTTTGCCAAAGATGAAGCATACAAAAACTGGCAAAGGCAAAATACTGTCGACGATATGTTTGCCGATGGTTTTTATGTGCATACGCTGGGCAAGCTTATTCCGCGCGATAAATACTTTGCCGAACATCCGGAATATTTTGCATTAGTGAATGGAAAACGTTCCGTTGATCAACAGTGCCTGTCTAACAGCGATGTTTTGAAAATAACCATCGAAACCCTAAGGGAGGAAATGAAAAAACAGCCCGGGAAAAAAGTGTGGTCCGTTAGTCAGAATGACAATTATTCGTATTGCCATTGCGATGATTGCACAAAAATCATGAATGAAGAAGGCGGTCCATCGGGAGTTATTATTCGCTTCGTTAATGAAGTTGCAAAGCAGTTTCCTGATAAAATCATTTCAACGCTCGCTTATCAATATTCCCGCCAGGCGCCTCTCCACATCAAGCCTTTGCCCAATGTTCAGATCATGTTGTGTACAATTGAGCTTAGCCGCAGTTTGCCTATTGAAGAAGATTCTACATCAAAAGGTTTTGTAAAGGATATTGTCGATTGGGGAAAGATAAGCAACCATATCTATTTGTGGGATTATGAAGTTAACTTTTCCCATCATGTTTCGCCATTTCCCAATATTCATACACTGCAGCCCAACCTGCAATTTTTTTGCAGGCATAGTGCTTATGAACATTTTCAACAATGCAATACAGATATGGGGCATGAGTTTTCCGAGCTAAAAAGTTATCTGATAGCACGCCTGTTATGGAACCCCGGTATTAATGCCGATTCGGTGATCACTGAATTTATGACGGGCTATTATGGCAAAGCCGGTAGCTACATTAAAGCATATAACAGTTTGATGGAACAAGCTGTTGCGAAATATAAAGTAAGGCTGGATATATACGAACCTCCTGCCAACCATTCGGAGGACTTTCTTTCAGAAGAGTACATAAGGCAATACAATCAATTGTTTGATGAGGCAGAGGCTGCAGTTGAAACAGATACTGTATTGTTGCAACGTGTAAAAACGGCGCGGCTTCCTTTGCAGTATGCTACTATGGAAATTGCTAAAAACGATATGTTTGGCGAGCGTGGCTGGTTTGAACTTTACAACGGAGATTACACGGTAAAGCCTCTCATGAAAAAAATGGCAGATGATTTTTTTGCAACCTGTCAAAGAAATCATGTAACCACTTTAAGCGAAGCCGGATTGACTCCTGTTAATTATTATAACGGCATTCTTCATTTACTTGATGTAAAAATTAAAAATAATAAAGCATTCAGAAAGCCTGTGAATGCCATTCCATTACCAGATCCAAAATATCTTAAGGGGAAAGTAGCAGTCCTTACGGACGGCGTACAAGGCGGTAGTGATTGCCGGACGCAATGGCTGGGCTGGCAGGGGAAAGACATTGAATTAATTTTAGATCTGGAAAAACAGGATACCATTCATTCCATTCAACTTGGTGCTTTAAATGATCCTTCAAGCTGGATCATTCTGCCAAAGGTTGTGCAGATAATGATTTCAGACGACGCAGTCAGTTGGAAAAGTGTAGAAACGATAACGGATACCGCAGCGCATGTGGCCCTTATAAAAAACTTTTTGTATAAACCTGGTTCACCTGTTGAAGGCCGCTATATAAAATTCAATATTAGCGGAACGTTGACCTTACCTGCATGGCATGCTTATGCAGGAAACCCGTCGTGGGTTTTCTTAGATGAGATAACGGTAGAATAAATAAGCAATAAATAATTATCCGTTGGTCCAGCCATGCAGGTGGGCTATATTCGAAGACAAAAAATAAAAGGCGCTAGGTAATCTTAGCGTTTTTTTTATTTTTGTTTGCAATCGTCGAATGTTCGCCAATAATAAATACCCAACCTAAACGATTTTGACTAGCATGACTAACGAAAACAACGATTTACTCCAAGAGCTAGAAGAATTCATTCGTGTTAAACCAAAGTCGTTTAATATCACCGTGGCCCTGTCTGCTATTTACATGTTAAGTGTAATGGCAATGCTGGTTAAAAATTTATCTTTTGATGTGGATCCGACGTTTGGGATGATTCTGGCCGTGCTTTTGCTTCCACCGGTTGTAGGGATAGCATTTTTTTTGCAGGGGAAAACGGTGGGCTGGATAATTAGTTTTTTATATTATCAATTGGTCGGTCTTATTGTTGTGCTGGCGTTCATACAGGCGCTTTTTACGGTAAGAAGCAATCATATTTTTGATACGCAAAATCTTGTATTATATTTTCTGGTGTTCGTGTCAGTTCTTGTGGTGTATTTTTTGTATTCGAAAGGCATTAGGGACTATTTTAATATTGACAAAGTAAAATTGGGTTATCTGATTTTTGCGTCATTTGTTTTGATTGTTGTAGTATTTGTGATTGTAGGTATAGCGGTTACGTCTGACAGACATAGATAGTTTCTTGTCTAAAACAATTTGAATCTATTATTTGATTGTGCGTTGCTGCTTCGCCTCCAAATCCTGTTTCTCCTGAAAATATTCATTGTATATTTTCCGCTCGGCAATTTCTAAACCATTGCCTAAAACGACTTTGTCGCCGTTTGCAAACGCGATGCCTATGCCCGTAATTTTTCTGTCAAGAAGTTCGGTTTTGCTGGTTGCCGGATTGTTATAAAAATTTTGTGTAGCTAAGACAATCACCGCACTGTCGGCCGTTTCAAATCGAAGGCCGCGCATGGCTCCAATGTCCGTAGGGTAGGAGAATAGTTTTGTTTGATTCAAGTTGACTTTATATTTCTCAAGTGCTTTTTCAACAGTCAGCGACAGGTCCTTCTTGTTTATTTTCCTCGCATCAAAATAATGTAGTTTGCGACTCAGCATTTTCACCGGCCCATCTGCCATTACATAGTGTGCCTTGTTGGGCAAATAAATACTTGTCGGCAGATAGTCGTTTGCTTTGAAGTATAGGAAGTTTGAGAACTGCCTGCCATTTAAAGCGGCTAGAAATTGACCCTGGTTGTTCGTGTAAAAAGTATCCTGCTCGTGCCACGAAACGTCAAATTTTTCTGTGTAAAAAGGATAAACAAGCACCATTACATTTTCCATCGGCTTGCCGGATTCATCAATCACCTTCCCGGAAATATAAACAGAGTCCCTGCTGGAAAGAGGAGTGTTTTCCTGTTGTGCAAAAGCAAGCTGAAAGGCAAAGGCCAGCAATATAGTAAGTAAGGATTTCATACAGGCTTCATTGGGTGACAAAACAAACGGGCAATCGCCAGGTATCACTTTAAATATACAAAGGTTTAAGTTGTTTTAAAATAGGCAGAGGTTTTCTTTTGCTGGTTGCCATTTTCATTTCATTATATTTGTCACTACTATCGCTTTTGAATAAAAAACTCCTGATACTAACCTTATTGTCAATAATAGCTCTGGCCAGCTTTAGTCAGAATGATTTTGCTATTCAGGATACTTCAAGAAGGCATGCATCCGAAGGGTTTTATTTGTCGTACAGTGTTGCCGGATTGGGTGCAAATATCGGCAGCTTTCTTCCCGTTATAGAAATCAAAAATGGAGCGTTGCTTTACACTTACGAGCAGAATAGTTATTTTGACAAAAAGGACAGCCGCATCGATACGGTTTGCCTGGTTCGCGTTCGTGAAACGTCCATCGACTCAATATTGCGACTGGTTCAAAATATCAAAGACACTACGATAATGAGAACAAATGCGTGTATTATGAGCGGAGTTGTTCGTTTCATGTCTGTTGCTAACGGAGCAGACACAACAAAATTCCAGCTGCACAATACTTTTGATCATACAGCTTTAAAAATTGTTGATATTCTTAACACATATTTGCCCGAGGAGAAAAGATTAGTAGCGAATGAAAAAATGATTAAGGATGCCGAAAAGTGTTGGTCGGAATTGGATAAAATACTGGCAGAAGAAAAGCGCAAGAAGAAACATGAAAAGGGTAAAAGTGGAAATTAGCATTTGCTGTTTTTTTAATTCATAATCGGACTAATTTTACGTATGTACATAACCCCGGACACTAAAGAAAAACTCTCTACAGAAGGCTTTGCAGTTATTGACAATGTTTTCTCGCCAGAAGAAATCAACTCAATACTTCAAACCATTTCGCAAGTCGATAAGACAAGACCTACATTCAGAAAAACAAACGACCTGTTTGCGATCCGTCAATTTTTAAAAGAAGTACCGGAAACATTCAATCTGATTTTTAACGATAACATCCGCTCCATAATTTCATCACTTTTTGGCAACGATTATTTTGTGGTGAAATCAATTTATTTTGATAAACCCGAGCAATCAAATTGGTTCGTTGCGTACCATCAGGATCTTACGATTTCTGTTGACAAAAAACTTGACGTTGCTGGCTATGGACCTTGGTCCGTAAAACAGAACCAGTTTGCTGTGCAGCCGCCTCTTGATATTTTAGAAAGCAACTTTACCATCCGCATACATCTTGACGATACAGACGAAAATAACGGGGCATTAAGAGTTGTTCCTACATCCCATCTCAAAGGTGTTTACAGGCCGGAGACAATCGATTGGAACGTTGAGACTGAAACAGTTTGTACTGTTAAACAAGGTGGCGCAATGATCATGAAACCTTTATTGTTGCATGCTTCTAACAGAACAACGAACAACAACAAAAGGAGAGTCATTCACATTGAGTTTAGTAATCAGTCGTTAGCTGGATCACTGCAATGGTCGGAGCTAGAGAGTTTGAATAAAGATCAAATTACAACATTATAATCCTCTTAACCCATGACCTATAAAGTAAAATTAGTATCGCAAATGAATGCAGGTATTTTTATTGTGTCTCTCATACTACTGGTTGTTTTGAGCATTGTAATATTTGTTCCACAGGGAGGCTTTCACGGTGATGGCCCTCCAATATTCACTTTTTCCATCTCGGCCATTTCTATTTTGTTTTTATGGCAAAAAATTGTAACCGGACGATCTGAATGGACCATCGATGAGAAAAGGATACAGATCGTATGGACAAGAAATTTTCTTTTTTGGAATAACCAGGATAAGGTTCTTAATTGGTCAGAAATTGAAGAGATTCGAAAGGGCTATGACACACATTACCATGTGTTAAAAATCAAGCTCGTTTCGGGAAATAAACTAAAGTATTTTCACAGTATTCACACAAGGCGCGACGAATTTGAAGAAATGTTTAGAATACTCTGTGAAACATTTGAGGCAAAGAGAAATCAGCTGGAACAAAGACTTTCATGATTTTATGACCAATTAGGAATTTTTGATTTCTTGGACACTCCTTTACTGTACGTCCTTTGCGGTTTAAAAAAACATCCGTGTAGATCCGTCCAATCGTGTCATCCGTGTGCCATCAAATTTCAAATCTTGACCCATCATCACAATCATGAAAATCTGCGTTCCGTTCTCTCTCACGCCGGTATATAATTCAGCACTATTATTCCGCTTTTAAAAACCTGACTCTCTTTCAATTTCAGGTCGAGTTGCTTTTCTATGTTTTGAAAAATAGGCGTGCCTTTTCCAATCGCAACCGGATCTAGCATTATGATAAATTCATCAACCAATCCATGGCTGGCGAATTGCGTTAGAATGCTTCCGCTTCCTAAGATCGTCATGTCCTTCTCGCTGGTTTTTTTCAGATGCCTCATTTCGCTGACAATATCGTTCTCAACAATTCGCGTCTTTTCCCAGGCCGCATGCTTAAGCGTTCTGGAGAAAACAATTTTATCTGCTTTATTCATACCCTCAGCCACTTCCGGGAAACTTTCCTTCGCCATCGGCGTCGGCCAAAAACTGGCCATCATTTCATACGTCACCCGTCCAAAGACAAGCGTGTTTGCTCCCTGCGATTTTTGAGCAGCATAATCCGCAGCATCGCCGCCGTGCGGGTGCCAGCTGATATCGTTGCCGGCGCCCTTGTAATAGCCGTCAAGCGATATAAAAGTGAAAGAATTGAGTTTGCCCATGGGGAATGTTTTAGATACAACAATCGAGGTGAGGAAAGGTGGACAGTACGAGGAAATATTTTAATTGAAAGTTGAAAATTGAAAATGGGTTGAATGGTTGCTGCTCCTTCATTTTCAATTTTCAACTTTCAATTTTCAATTCACCCAAAGAAAAACCCCGCCTGCAGGGGCGGGGCCAGATTGAAACATACCCTTTGTAAACAAAACACCATGAGATTTCAGGTAATTTCATAAATGGATACTGGATGTGCTTTTTCTACTGTTGGTTTAGGGGTCTACTCATATTGATCAACCAAATAACGGATGACGTCTGTTGTTGTAACGATGCCCAAAAGCCTGCCGTCTTCAACTACCGGCAAAGCGTGAAACTCCGCCTTCGTTAAAAACTCTGCTACATCTCTGATGCTTTCACTGGGGGCAACGGTTTTCGGATTTGTAACCATGATCTGTTCTAACTTCAGCATCTCAAAAATGGCTTCATCAGAAGCCTGCTGGCCGTCGAAAAGTGATCCAAAGCTTAGTCGCATAATGTCCGTATGACTGATAATGCCAGCGAGTTTACCATGCGAGATTACGGGGAGGTGACGGATATGCCGGTCGTGCATTAATTTGTCCACATTTTTCAAGCTTTCACATATGTCGACAGATATTACATCAGTAGTCATAATCTTTGCAACCGGGGTTCGCTTTTTCATATCGGTCATTTTGGTAGCACTCAAAAATAACTCGCAGAATGCCGGTATTTGCTGATTTTTAAAAGGTTATATGATGATTTCCATCATTAATTAATCGCTGTATTTATATGGGCGGAAAACTGCCTGATGACAATTTCCTACCTTCGTTATAACATGAAGCACCTAAAGGCAGTCAATAAGTATTTCTGGAAATATCGTTGGAGATTTTTGCTCGGTTTTATTTTCATTATTCTTTCCAACTATTTTAAAATCATACAGCCACAGATAACAAGATTTGTAGTGGATGCGGTTGAAAGCAGCCTGCCCGGTTACACACCCAAAAATGTTTCCTCCAAGTACGATCCACTGGTTACCCAAATGTTTCGTTCCGCGTCATCATTTACTTTTAATCAAAAGATTGTAATGTGTGGCGTCGCATTATTAATTACCGCTTTGATAGCCGGCTTCTTCCTCTTCCTGACAAGGCAAACGATCATTGTAATGAGCAGGCTGATCGAGTACGATCAGAAGAACGAAGTGTACAGTCATTATCAATTATTGGATTCCGCTTTTTACAAAAGAAACAGCACCGGAGATTTGATGAATCGCATAACCGAAGACGTTAGCCGCGTGCGCATGTATACAGGTCCGGCATTGATGTATTTTATCAACCTTGCCGCCACTATAGGCTTTTGTGTTTTTTACATGGTCAGGGAAAATCCGCGGCTCACTTTATATGTGCTCGCGCCTTTGCCATTGCTGGCTGCTATCATCTATTTCATCAACAATATCATTCACCGGAAAAGCGAAAGAATCCAGGCGCTGTTATCAGATCTCACAACAGCTGCGCAGGAATCTTACTCAGGTATCCGTGTTATAAAATCATTTGTGCAGGAAAAAGCCATGCTTGGTTTTTTCGATAAAAAAAGCGAGGAGTATCGCGCCAACGCAATTGGTCTGGCAAAGCTGGAAGCTGTTTATTTTCCGTCCATGTCATTGATCATTGGTTTAAGCACCCTGCTAACGATCATGATTGGTGGTTTTTATTCGCTCACTCCCGGCTCTGGCGTTACAACAGGAACCATTGCTGAATTTGTGATGTATGTGAACATGCTTACGTTTCCCGTGAGTGCCATTGGATGGACGGCCAGCATGGTACAAAGAGCATCTGCTTCGCAAAAAAGACTGAATGAGTTTTTGCAAACCGAGCCTGCTATTGCAAATTCACCTAAGGCCGCGGATCCAGTGTTGACGGGACATATACATTTCGAGAATGTCAATTTCACCTATCCGGATACAGGCATTCATGCACTGAAAGATTTTTCACTTGATATAAAAAAAGGAGAAAAAGTTGCGATCATTGGTCGAACAGGGAGTGGCAAAACCACACTCGCGCAGTTGCTTTTGCGCATGTACGATCCCGCGAGTGGCAGCATTTCCATTGATGGAACCAATCTCAAACAAATTGAATTACACCGGCTTCGCGAACAAATAAGTTACGTTCCCCAGGATGTGTTTTTGTTTAGCGATACCGTTACCGGAAATATCCGTTTTGGAGCAGTGAATGCATCGTTTGAAGATGTTGTGAAAGCCACACAATTTGCCAGCGTGGAAAAAGAGATCAACCAGTTTTCCGGAAAGTTCGATACCATGATAGGAGAGAGAGGCGTAACACTGAGTGGTGGCCAGAAACAGCGTATATCGATTGCCCGGGCATTGATCAAGAATCCGCAAATGGTGGTGTTTGACGATTGCCTGAGTGCCGTGGATGCCAGCACGGAGAAAGAAATTATATCAAATCTATATGCGTTTTTACATCATAAAACAGCGATTATCATAACCCATAGAATATTCTCGTTATTTGATTTTGACAAGATCGTTGTTTTGGAAAACGGACGTATAGTCGAAATGGGAAAGCACCAGGACTTGATCGCACGCAATGGTTACTATGCTTATTTGTATGAGCAGCAACAGTTGCAGGAACACTCGGAGAAAGAATCTTGAGGAAATAAGTGGATACCCTTACAAAAATCAGTAGATTCAATGGTTTCAAATTTTGCCAATTCGAAAACAATATTATATTTGTAGCTTAATGAACAATAATTAAAAAATTCCTAACTGTAAAAAATTATTACCGTGGCGTACGAAAGTAATGAAAAAAGAATGGAGAGCGTTTACAGTAAGCGCATCAGAGCCGGAAAGAGAAGAACATATTTCTTTGACGTAAGAGCAACTCGCAGCAACGATTATTACCTGACAATTACTGAAAGCCGTAAGAAGTTCAACGAAGATGGGTATGACAGACACAAGGTTTTCCTGTACAAAGAAGATTTCAACAAGTTCTTAAAAGCATTGACAGAAGCGGTAGATTACGTGAAAACGGAATTGATGCCCGACTTTGATTTTGATGCGTACAACCACGATAATTACGACAGCGAAGGTGAAGTTGCAACAGGCGAAACTGTTGTTGCTGAAACAACTCCAACAGTAGCAGCTGCTGCCCCGGTTGCAGATACTCTTGGTGAAGATGTAGACAAATGGTAAAATTTTTTTTCCGATAAA
>Ga0318568_10000317_pt1 | contig 18765 bp, 19 predicted proteins | sample GRESIP088b5f21_FD_203690 | JGI IMG/M metagenome (GOLD analysis project Ga0318568, IMG submission 203690) | Tropical soil microbial communities from Luquillo Experimental Forest, Puerto Rico - GRE.SIPMG.088b5f21 | ecosystem: Environmental > Terrestrial > Soil > Tropical forest > Bulk soil...
CAAAAATGCCGCCGCTGTGTATAAAAAGCTAAAAATTATCTGCATTCCGCTAAACCCGTCCAAACTCGCTCCTTTGTCGCTCAAACAGGGACGGCTTTTTAACGCTACATTTCGATAATTTTATTCGTAACGAGTTTATTTTTAATTGTACTCATGAATTCACTCCGTTCAATTTCTTCACGCTTTTTCTCCAAGGCGGGAAGAAAGCGTAGCGCGAAAGAACAAGTATTAAATAAGTGTTTTTTATTAGGCAGTATTTCATTATAGGGGTTCAGCGTAATTTTTTGAACTGGTTGTATTGAGTTGCCCGGGGGCAGGTTGTTCCACTTTTGATACTGGTTGAGGTTTACTGAATGCCGGGGCATTTAATAGCCAGTTGCGGGCAGCTGCCTGCCAGTCGTGCATGGGTGCTTTGCCACCTACTTTCCAACCGTTGCTTTGGAAGTAATTATAAAACTTCTCCGCTTCGATTTCCGAGCTTTTTTGTTCGAGAAAGTAGTTCTGTACCGCAACTATGTCCGGCGGGTTAATAAGCGCCTCCGGTTTGCGCCTGCCGCCCCTTGTTTTCGGAGGTATCTTTTCCCCATTTACCTCAACCACTTTCACTCTGTTTTTTGAAACTTTCAACACAATATCATTTTTTGATTGGGTTTCTTCTTTCTCTAAGTTTTCGTTTAAAGAGTTTATATTATGTTTTAAAGAAGGTACTAATGCTTGTTCAATGCTTGTTTCGATATTAGTACGGTGTCGGTCTAAAGCTTGTTCAATACTTGTTTCGATATTAGTATGGTCGGGTACAGAAATTAGTCTGGCTGCTGACTGAAAATCGAACAGGTAAACAAGGCTTCCTTTGAACGGATTGTAAGAGGGAATATACTGGATGTATCCAAAATTATGCAGGTCTTTGATGCACTTGTGATAGGTTGCTTTTGCACTGATTTTGCTTATTCGCATGAGTTCCTGACGTGATATCGTGACCGGATTTTGGAAGCGTTCGGAGTTCCAGAATTGAAATACAGCCATGTATAAACTGACGTGAGTGGGGTTGAGGCGTTCATCGACCGCAACCTTTTGGAAAAAGCCGGATAATTGGAGGATATAATTCATGATGTGATGATTAGTTGATGTGGTAATGTGCTGATGACCCCCCAACCCCCAAAGGGGGCTAAGAGAACCAAGTTATTGGATGATTGAAAACCCCTCCGCTCCGCTCGTCCCCTTGATAAGGGGACATTAGGATTTGTTTTTTGAAAGAAGTTTTTCGATATCGGTGAGGTTGTAATAATTGGTACCGCCAATTTTAGTATATGGCAATGTGCCATTGATTCGGAGCGTTTGTAACGTTCCGGGAGAAATGTTCAACAGTTTGCGGACTTCGGAGGATTTGAGCCACTTTTTAGTAGTGTCGGATTTTTGTTTGGAAACAATGTTCCGGATTTCGTCCAGGAGTTCGATTTTGAACTCCCGAAGATCGTCTGTGGTTATGATTTGTGTAGGCATGACAATTTAATTGATAATGAATAATGCATAATTGATAATGGAATAACCCCAAACCCCTAAAGGGGCTTAAGATTTGCAATTCGCGAATTGCGAATTAGTCGTTGAATGAAAGAGAGCGGGAGATCCAGCCGAGGAGGAATTTTTTACTGGTTGGACGTTTGCGGATAATATTCATGTAATACTCCATTTTGGCAACGGTGAGTGCAGACTGGAAATATCCGAAATCCATCGAATTGATTTTGTTGAGGGTGATTTCTCCAATGCAACCATCTATTTTAGTGCCGACAATGGATTGAACCAAGCGGGCAGAAGTGCTCAGGCCTGAATTGACAGCGAAGTCAAATACAGAATCAGCGGAAGTCTGATTTTGGACTTGCTCTGCGTTTAATGGTTTCCAAAATGTATCGAAATAGAATTGTTCGACTGAAACCTGAAGTTTTGAGTTGGCTTCAAGTGAGCACGGAAAATCAGGTTTGTTTTTGTACTGGTCGATTAGAAACCAGCCATACCATGAGCCGTGTGAATTTCGGGCTATGCCTTTGTAAGTTTCACCGCCGAGATCGTCGGGGTCGTTGACGTAACCGCCTTCGTGAGAGAGCACTTTTGAAAGTGCGAGATTGAATTTTGCCATTTTATCAGATTTTTAGAACCAAGAGCCAAGAACCAGAATTAGCTTCGCTGAACCTAGTTTCAAAACTTATTGGTTGTGATTAGTATTTGGCAAAATTGGTGGGTTTTAATGGATTTTATTCACAAGTTGTTCCCAATTGGGAGAAAATAAATATTACAAAAAAATGGCGTATTTTCAATTGAATGTGTCAATTAAAAATACGCTTTCATAAAACTAAAACAGTGATAGTGAACGTGAAATGTTTTTACTCAATGAAATATTTATATTCCCGTTGAAACAGCATTTTAGCAGAATCCCAAGTTATTCCCAATTGGGAATACTAAATAATAGTATTCTGTTATTAGATTCACACTTAATGCTATTTGTTACACTCTATAAATCTTCTTCTAATTTTCGCAATAAAGCAGTTTTGAGATTGTCGATATATTTTGTTGGAATGGATCTAACTTTGATTTCGAGATAAGTACGGTAAATGTCTGTTAGTCGAACATTGAAGATTTGTTCGAAGAAAACAGTCAACTCCCTGATTTCACATTTACCGTGATTGAGACTACCTGAAGCACAAATGGCATAAATTAATTCTACTAATGCCGTTTTGCTGTCAGTCCATTGGAATAAGTTGTTATTCAGATTGCTGGGTTGAAGCCAATAGGGGTTTGAGGCTTTCTTTGATAAAATTTCTAACTCTGTTTTAAGGTAGACTTCTAACCGGTCGTTAGCTTTAATTTTGGCAACCATATAATCCTGGCTGGTTGAAAAGTCTGGGTCAATATGAACCATGAGGTTCTCCAGATGTAAATGCAAATCCTCTCTACCCCGAACAAAAAACTTATCGTCCAGAAATGTTGAATTCATTCTGTAATAACGATAGAACTCCAGATGATTGCAGAAATAGAATGTAAGTTTTTCCAGTTCCTTTAAAATATAGTTTTGCTGTATTTCAAGACTCCCCAATGGGCGCTTGCTTTCAAAATTATTGATTTTGACGTGATAGATAAGTTGACTTACAATCTCGGGTTTAATGACTTTGAAGAAGTAAACTTCTTCTTCCTCTGTCTTGAATGGGTAACTTACTATGAACGTTCGGAGCTTACTCAGAATATCTCTAATACATATAATTGATTTTTGTGCTTTAAGTATCAGGTTTGTTTCTTCAATATCGATAGCATGAAGTTTAGAATTGAGTTCTATATTTAGTTTTGGTATAAATTGATTCATAAAGGAATAAGGAGCTGAATGAATACAAAAAAATATCACCCTAAAAATCAGTTAAAGGCTTTTCAGGGTGATATTCGGAAATTTGTATTGTGATTAGTGATAGTGGAAATTTAGTTGATAATTAATTTCATTTTTTGTAGCTATTGTATTCTTCATTAGTTACTGGCTGTAACCAAACCACAGAGCCTTTATGTACCTGCGGATTTATGGCGATATGCTCAAACTCTCCATCAGGAGTAGCACCGTGCCAATGTATAACATTAGGTGAAATGTCAACAACATCACCCACATTAAGCAATTGGATTGATTTTCCTTTTTCCTGATAATAGCCTTTCCCTTTTATACAAATCAATATTTGACCGGCTGGGTGAGAATGCCAGTTGTTTCTTACACCTGGTTCAAATACTACATTGGCAATAGATATGTCATGGTTCTCATTTGCATTTAGGAGCATTTGTAACCATGCTGTACCACTGAAATACTCATTTTTTATCATCATTCCTTTCGGAAAAATACGGTCGCCTTGGCTTTTGGTAAGTGAATCGATTTGCATTTTTCCTACATTCAGTCCTTTGCTTTGGATTAGTTCGTTTAGAACCGCTTTAGCCGAGTTTGCACTATTTTTATCAACCTTATATTCAACGATTGAAATTAAATCTTTCAATTGTTCGGGGGTGATCCCCACATTTAGACATAATCCCATGTGAGCTGTCAACATAGGCTCCACCCCGCCAATAGATATAAGGGTTGAAACTGTTACCAATTCGCGTTGACCATAAGTAAGCACATCCCGCTCAAAGATATCGGCAAAAAGGTGTTCTTTGAGAAAAGTATCTATCTCGGGACTAAAAGCAGCATAACCAGTCTGTGGTTTTCCTTCCGGTGCTTTAGTTCCTGAAAGTTTTGATAGAATTTCCTGACCACGTTCGTACTTATCACAATTGTCTGTAATAGGAGAAGCTTTACGCCCCCAATTATCGTTAATACCATTGGTTTTGCGTTCATCCAATACAGTCATAAACGTTTGTAATCCTCTCAGGCTTCTGGGAAATCCACAGTAAGCATATAGTTGCACCAATACCTCCTTTATCTCATTAACGGTTAATCCCGCATCGAGTCCGGCAGTAAGCTCCGGTTTCAATTTATCTAAATCGCCTTTGGCTGTAAAAGCTGCAATGGTAATTATTTTTTCTTGTTTTTTGTCAAGCGAATTTACATGCATATTGTTCTGTGCATTTATGTAAGTAGACATATTCAATAAGAGCATTACTACTCCTGCTAAGAAAGCTATTTTTTTCATTTTCAAATCATATTGATTTACAGGCATTAATGAGTCATCAAGCGTGTGAAAGAGATTGATCCTAATTTCCACTGTCCTTTCACCTTTATATAAACTTCGGTTACTTCAAACGGATTGGTTACTTCGTTACCTCCAACAACGGCTAACAGATCAATTCTATTTAACAGAATGGCCGTATTATCAATGATATTCACTGATACTTCATGAATGTCTGCTTTCTTGTACCAAATACCACCACTTTTAATGATATTGATTTCCTGCTCTGTTCCCCAGGCTCCACCCATGTGTACAAACATGGCTTTTGCGTGAAACAGATTGCTCAATGCATCTGCATTTTTGTCAGACATCCACTGCCATTTATCTTTAGATAGCTGGATGATTTCCTGTTCGGCTTTTGTGTAGTTTTTTACCGGACTGACAGCCGTATTTTGCTGACCAAAAATAAATTGAGAACTCACAAATAGTAAAATAAATGCTGAGAATAGTGTTTTCATAATGGTACGTTTTATATTTAATTGATATTGAGATTATTTTACAAAAATTTGCCAAAGAACTCGTTGAGTTTCTTTACTGCTTGCGCTACATATTCCGGAACATAATAGGTTTGAATATGGGTGGCTCCCTGAATCAAAAATAGTTCCTTGTTTTTTGCATTGGTTGCTTTGCTGAAGGCTTCATCTGTCATGTATTTTGTATCGGCTTTGCTTCCGGCTATCATCAACAGAGGTTGATTTATCAAATCCATATTAGTGGCAGCATCAAAAGTCATTAAATAGAGTAAGCTGCTCATTGTATATTTAAAGGTTGAATTTGGGTGTGCGTGGGTTCTGTAGTAGTACATGTAGCCTTCGCGATACAAATCGGTTGTGATTTTGGCAATTTCCTCATCTGTTGGATTCGCCACACCTGCATAAATTATTTCACCACCGGCAACTTCCTGCGCACGTGCATCTGTAGCTTGTTTTAGTCGTTCCTGAATTGTTGAGACCTGTGAATTCATAAAACCATTGCATCTTACCTCACCAGAGTTGAACATGCTCAAAGTTGCTAGTGCTTTAAATCGTTTGTCGGATTGGGCAGCCTTTAATGAGTAGCCACCTCCTCCACAAATCCCTAATAAACCAACCCGATTAATATCTACTCCCGGATATTGGGTGATAAAATCTGCCATCCCGTGAATATCCTCAATACGGTTTGCCGGTTTGTCCACATTACGGGGTTGCCCTCCACTTGCTCCCTGATAGGCAGCGTCCGCAGTAATGGTAATATAACCCGATTCTGCTAAGCTCTGAGCATATAATCCGGCAACCTGTTCCTTAACACCTCCGTTTGGGTGAGCCAGTACTATGGCCGGATATTTTTTTGAAGGGTCGTAATTTGCAGGTGTATAAACATTGGCTGCAATATTGATTCCATTCAGGTTATAAGTTATCGGGTGAATATTCACCTGATTGATTTCATTTTTGGTGATTGCTCCCTGATAAACCAAACCAAAAGGGTTGATTGGTTTGGTTTGAGCCTTTGAATAAATACCTGAACACATAAATAGTAGCATTAAAAAGAGGCTGTGAGTCCCCAAGTTATATTTTGTCATTTTCCGAGGTATTTGCTAAAAAAATCATCCAACTTTTTCAATGAAACAACCATATATTGGGGTTGGTCGTACAAATCGACATGACCAGCACCAGGCACTACAAATAACTCTTTTGGTTCTGCTGCCTTCGAATATGCATCATCAGTGAAAAATCTTGACTGTGCTTTTTCCCCAACAATAAATAGTATTGGACGCGGTGAAATAGTTTCAATATGATCGAATGGATAGAAATTTATGAGTCTTGCCATACTAGTATAAGTGTAAAGCATTAAGTTTCTTGGATGCTTACCTCGTGGTGTAGTGTAATAATCAATAAACTCTTTAATCAGAGGAGGTGTATTTGCATCAGCAACTAATGGAATAGGTTGGATCAATTTTGTCGGCTCACCATTGGCTTCTTTGGATCGCTGTTCTCCCACCGCTTTTAGAATGTCTGAAGGTGATCCAAAGGGACCTTCGCGATGAGCCCGTCCCATATCGAACATACTGACAGTGGCTATTGCTTTGAAACGAGCCTCTTGTTGAGCTGCTGCAATGGCATACCCTCCGCCGGCACAAACACCAAGTACGCCAATACGATCTTTATCAACAAAATCCAGGGTGGTAAGATAATCTAATGCAGCGCTATAATCTTCAACACGATCAGAAACCACTTCCTCTTGTCGAGGTTCACCACCACTTTCGCCATAATGCGTTGCATCATAAGCTAAAGCAACGTAGCCGAGTTCAGCCAACATGGCAGCATGCAAACCTGAGGTTTGTTCTTTCACACCATTAAAAGGGTGACCAACTACAATGGCAGAGTACTTTTTCCCTTTTTCGAGATTTTTTGGAGCATAAAGTAGTCCGGCTACTTTCATATCACGATTCTTGAAAAACACTGCTTGTACGCTTACATTCGGGGCAGGAATCGGAGGTACACCAGCTTTCGTTTTAAAAGCAAAGGTGCTGTTTCCCGATTTTGAATTAGTTGTATTTTCCTGAGCCATTAACATGTTGGTTAATGTCATAAATACAAACATTATACTTAGTTTTGACATTAGTTTATTCATATTTGTTTTTTTATCGTCCTATTTAATAATCGGTGCTTAAACTGATTTTCTTCCAATTATCCAACTCTTTCAGTTGGCTTTCCAATTCGGGGCGGATTACTTGAATAGCATCAGATCCAAGCAGTAAACGGAAGGGAACAGTATCACTTTCTGCAATTTTGATAGTCGTTTGTGCGGCTTTATGCGGATCTCCCGGTTGAGTTCCATGCGTATGGTCGTTCTCTTTTCTCCTTTTTCCTGCTGTTTCAATGTAATCCTGAATTTCTGTTTGTGTTCCAGTTAATGACCTGCCAGCAAAATCAGTACGAAAAGCCCCTGGTTCTATAACAACGACTTTAATTCCTAAAGGAGTAAGCTCTTTACTTAATGCGTCGGACATTCCTTCTACAGCATATTTAGTAGCCGAATAATATCCAGATCCCGGATTTGAAAAACGACCGGCAATGGATGACACATTAAAAATAAGTCCTGACTTTTGCTTGCGCATAGTGGGTAAAACAGCTTTGATCATTCTTACTGTACCGAAAAAGTTGGTATCAAAAAGGGCATTAATGTCATCCTCGTTTGCTTCTTCTACAGCAGATCGATAACCGTAACCAGCATTGTTTACCAAGATGTCAATCGTTTCAAACCTTTCTAACGCTTTTTTGACTGCGTTTTTAATTTGGTTTTTATCAGTTACATCAAGTGCCAATCCCAATGCTGTCTCAGGGTAGTTCTCTACAATATCCTGAATATCTTTTGAGTTTCTGGCAGTAACAACAGTGTTGTAACCGGACCTAAGAACCTCAATTGCTAAAGCGCGCCCAAGCCCTGTTGAACAACCTGTTATTAACCATGTTTTAATAGTCTGACTCATTTGAAATTTTATTTACCCAACCCATTTTTAGTTAACCAATCTACGAGTACATTAGCTACTTGTTGATTATTTAAGTCCGACATTGGAAAATGAGTATTTCCTTTTATCCCAATTTCAGGCAAATGAACAATAGTAACATTTCCACCATGCGCATTTACTACTTTAGCCCATTGACGTGCAGTAATAAGTACAGTGCGCCAAAAGTTTAGTGACGGAGCATCTGTTTCGCTTTCAGGGATAAAGTCACCAAAATAAACTATGATAGGAATTTTGGTTAGCTTCATAAATTCATTAAGTGGAACACCCGCACCACCACGATTACCTTCTGGCACTTCTCCTTCCGGAAAAACAAATCCACCAGGCTCGTAAGAAACGACAGCTTTTACGTGTTCGTTCTTTATTGCGATTTTCCACCCTGGCACACCACTTGCCGAATGAGTAACCAGTACGCCATCTCCAGATTTATCAAATACGGCTGATAATGCATTTACTACAGTAGCTTCATCCACATTGCCTGTGTTTGGAGTCATCATCCGATAAAACTTATCCATTGATAAGCTGTCTTTTGGAAATTGAACGCCCTTATTCATACTTGGATAAAGGCCAATTCTGAATTGGGTGTACCATGTTTGATCGTCGGGCGTTGCAGCAATCTGTCCAGGTTTTGATGTTTGTCCCGCTTCACCGCGACCTGGCTGGTCAACAAGATACACTCCGAAACCTTTACGTAAAAATATATCTGCAAATCCTTCTCTTCCATCCGCAGTTGTTTGCCAGCTTCGACGCGACTGTCCATAACCGTGTAGAAACACCATTGAATTGTGTTTTACCTTTGCCGGGATTTGATAAAAGACATCGGCATGATCTCCGTGCCGGGTTTGTCCTCCCTGTGCTTCATACCAAGGTTTGTGAGGATCAAAAGTACCTTCACTTTTTACAACAGTACCTCCTGCCGAAAACGCCCCTTGTTCTTTAATTATAAGATAAGTATTTTGCTTTTTAGCAGCAATGGACGAGAATGCCGAAAATATTAAAATGAGAATTAGAAAGTTTTTATTTATCTTTTTCATAACTGAATACATGATTATTTGTTTGTTACTTCTTTTGGATTTTTTAAGGTAGACATATCTATGACATAGCGAAACTTAACTTTACCATCTATGATATTTTTATAAGCTTCATCTATTTTGTCTGCCGATATAATTTCTACTTCGGGATATATATTATGTTCTACCGAATACGCAAGTGCTTGCTGAGTTTCTGGAATACCACCAATCAGTGAACCATATACTTTGCGGTGAGCAGCAAAGACCAACATGCTAGTAGGGATGATAGGTGTGTTTTCACTTGCAGGAAGTCCAACAATAGCCATTTCGCCATTTTCCTTGAGCATACGGACATACATTACAGGGTCGTATTTTGCCGGAATTGTGCTGATAATAAAACTAAAGCGATTATTTAGCCCTTTTAGCTCTTCCGGGTTATTTACATTTACGTATCGAACAGCACCCAAGCGTTTAGCATCGGATCTTTTATCCTCGGTAATATCAAATATTGTTACGTTAGCACCCAAAGCCACCAAGTATTGAACAGCCATGTGTCCTAATCCACCAAAACCAGCTACGGCAACTGTATCTCCTTTTGCAACCTTAGAAAAGTGAATGGGTGAAAAAGTGGTAACACCTGCACACAATAGTGGCGCAACCCGTTTCATATCAGCATTTTTAGGGATTTTGATAGCGTAATTTTCGGAAACGACATAGTTGTTCGCATAACCACCCTGGGTGATTTCGTTGTTGTGTAAATAGTCCGTAGAGGCATAGGTGCCAATCATTCCTTTTTCGCAAAATTGCTCTTCGCCTTTCTTACACGCATCACATTGTCCACAAGCATTGATTATGCATCCAATGCCGGCATAATCGCCTACTTTGAATTTGGTGACGTTTTTACCTACCTTTACTACTCGTCCTGCAATTTCGTGCCCACCTACAAATGGATATTTTATTTGCCCCCATTCGCTTTTCCCCATGTGAATGTCGCTGTGGCAAATGCCCGAATACATAATGTCGATGAGAATATCATTGCTCCCTATTGCAGGACGACTAAACTCATAATATTCAAAATGGGGTTCCTTTGAATACATGGCCATACCTTTTGCAGGTATTCGGTTTTCCTGCCCGAGAACTGTACTAAAAAGAGTAACAGCGAGAAATATTGTAAAACTGAATATGTGTTTCATTGATGTGAATTTTATCTGTTTATCATTTTTTGGCTCGAAGGGGAATATCTTTCTCCAACAATTTCAATGTTAGACATAGCATCATTTATTTTCTTCAAATCGTCTGTAGATAATGACACATTTAGAGCACCTACATTTTCTTGCAAACGATTTATCTTGGTAGTTCCGGGAATGGGGACAATCCAGTTTTTTTGAGCTAATACCCATGCCAATGCAATTTGCGAAGGTTCGCAGTTTTTCTCCATGGCAAATTGTTTCACCAAATCAACCAGCACACTGTTTCTTTTCAAATTTTCTTCTGAAAATCTCGGCACGGTAGTCCTGAAATCATTTTGACCGAATGTAGTGGACGAATCAATTTTTCCGGTAAGAAAACCTTTGCCTAGTGGGCTGAAGGGAACAAAGCCAATACCGAGTTCTTCTAACGTAGGTAGGATTTGTTGCTCCGGCTCTCGCCAAAAAAGGGAATACTCACTTTGTAGTGCCGTAATGGGTTGTACAGCATGGGCACGACGGATAGTTTCTACTCCTGCTTCCGAAAGTCCAAAATGTTTTACTTTCCCCTCCTGAATCAAATCTTTTACCGCTCCGGCAACGTCTTCAATAGGAACCTGAGGGTCAACACGGTGCTGGTAAAATAAATCTATAGCATCAACCTGAAGTCGTTTCAAAGAGGCTTCCGCAACTTTACGGATCTGTTCGGGTCGGCTGTTAAGTCCAACAGACTTACCATCCTGAATATCAAAGCCAAATTTGGTGGCAATAACTACTTCGTTCTTAAACGGCTTTAAAGCTTGTCCTACCAATTCTTCGTTGATATATGGTCCGTAAACTTCAGCAGTATCAAAAAAGGTAATACCTAAATCTACTGCTTTGTGCATTAATTCTGTCATGGGTTTTATATCATGAACTTCACCATAGCCGAAACTCATTCCCATACAGCCCAGTCCGATTTCGGAAACTTCAAGGCCTTGTCCTAATTTTCTTTTGTTTATCATATTGTCTGATATTTTGTATTACAAATCGAGTGTTCTGCTTCCCATCCATTTAATGATTTCGGGGTCGCGGTGGTCAAAGAAGAGACTGGTTTTGGTATCCAGTGTAGTAATATCCTCCATATCCTCGAAGCTAAGCTCAAAGTCGAAGATGTTGAAGTTTTCAATAATACGTTCTTTCCGCACTGATTTTGGAATTACAACCACTCCACGTTGGGTGAGCCATCGAAGTACTACCTGAGCAATGGATTTGTTGTATTTTGAAGCAATAGAAGCAAGTAGTTCGTTTTGAAATAAGTTGTTTTTGCCTTCAGCAAACGGTCCCCATGATTGAATCTGTACACCATTATCAGTCAGGAATTTCTGATTGTCTATTTGTTGATTAAATGGATGTGTTTCTACTTGGTTGACTGCCGGAACAATTTCGTTGAACATAATAATGTCCATCACCCTATCAGGTTGAAAATTGCTTACACCGATTGCCCTTACTTTTCCTGCTTTGTATAATTCTTCCAATGCTCTCCATGAGCCATGTACATCGCCATAAGGTTGATGTATCAAGAATAAATCAAGATAATCTAACTGTAATTTATCCAACGATCTTTGAAATGCCTTTTTTGTTTTGTCGTAGCCGGCATCCTGTACCCACAGCTTTGTTGTGATAAATAATTCGCTTCTATCTACACCACTATTTCGAATGGCTCTCCCCACAGCCTCTTCATTCATGTAAGATGCTGCGGTATCTATTAGTCGATATCCTGCCTGAATGGCATCAATTACGCTTTGTTCGCACTCTTTAGGGTCGTTCACCTGAAATACGCCAAATCCAATCATTGGCATTTCTACTCCGTTGTTTAATGTTGTCGTGTTCATATATTTTAAAGTTTAATTTTGTCTTACTTTGACGTTGCAAAGATGAGGGTAATTTTAGGCTAATCAGTTATACAATTTACAGGTTTATCTACCAAAAACACTGATCGTATTTATTGATAGAATAACAAGCCAAATGATTCTGTATATTTGCATTCAATTAATAGTAAAACATTGGATTATGGAAGATATTTTAAGGTTTAACACCATTACGGAATACAATACATTAAACAATACAAAGACATTAAATCCTTTGGTTAGCTTGATTCATTTCGAGGATGCAGAACCCCGTAAACTCAGGCGCATGTATTATGGATTTTACGCAATATTCCTGAAACAGGTTAAATGTGGCGATTTGCGTTATGGATTGAATTATTACGATTACCAGGAAGGAACAATGGTTTTTCTAGCGCCCGGACAAGTGATTGGCGATAACCTGGACGAAATTTATCAACCGAAAGGGTATGCACTTGTTTTTCATCCGGATTTATTGCGGGGAACTACATTGGCAAAGACAATAGAGGATTATACATTCTTTTCTTATGCATCCAATGAGTCACTTCATTTATCTGATAAGGAAAAAGAGATTATTATGGAATCATTTTCTAAAATAGAATATGAGATAGCTCACACGATAGATAAACATAGTAAAAAGTTAATCGTTTCGAATATTGAGCTTTTACTCAATTACTGCATGAGATTTTACGACCGGCAATTTATAACCCGAGAAAACGTACACAAGGGATCGTTGGAACGGTTTGAATCTTTACTTAAAGATTATTTTCAGTCTGACAAACCCCAAAATATAGGTTTACCCACTGTTGGTTATTTCGCAGAGCAATTGCACTTATCAACTAATTATTTTGGAGATATGTTTAAAAAGGAAACAGGTAAAACTGTCAAAGAATATATTTTACTGAAACTAATTGACTTGGCTAAAGAGAAGATTTTTGATAGAAGTAAATCGATAAATGAGATAGCATATGAATTAGGATTTAAATATCCACAGCATTTCACTAGGCTGTTTAAGAATGAAACGGGGTATACCCCCAACGAGTATAGATCGTTGAATTAAGTTCAAGAGATTTTAATATATTTGCTCAGATTATGGTTTTTTCTGCCGATAATCTGAGCATTTTAATTTACTGGTTCAATTTAAAGCCCCATTGTATACTATTAGTATATAATGAGGGATAATATTAAACTAATAGGCTAGTCTTAGCCGGCTGTTTGCTTAATCTTTAGTTGAGTGCCACTACCAAACTTTTCCCTCAAAATCTGCATATCGTTACTTACCTTTAAGTCAAGAATCTTAGCGTAATGCTGAGTCGTCTTGAGATTCTTATGTCCAAGCATTTTAGAGACGCTTTCGATCGGGACACCGTTTGAAAGAGTAACAGTAGTCGCAAAAGTATGCCGGGCAATGTGGAACGTTAGTTCCTTATTGATTTCACAGGCGTCTGCAATTTCCTTTAGATAGGAATTCATCTTCTGATTGCTGAGTATCGGTAAAAGCTTATCCTGATTGACTGCCTGTGGGTGATCCTGATATTTCTCCAACAAGATAGAAGCAATGGGAAGAATTGGAATGTTGGATCTGGTGTCTGTTTTTGTGCGGTTGATGAAAATCCACTTTTCTCCATCCACACCAAAACCAATGTTCTTGCGGGATAATTTCTTTACATCAACATAGGCCAAACCGGTGAAGCAACTGAATAAGAATATGTCTTTTACCTGGTTTAGTCGTTCGGTAGCAAATGTTTTATTGAGCATTGTTTCAATTTCGTTCTGTGATAGAAAAGCTCGTTCAACTTCTACAATCTTACATTTGTAGTTTATAAATGGGTCGCGTTCAATCCAACCATTAGCCAAACATCTACGAACAATCTTTCCGAAATTTTTAATGTATTTGGCAGTGGTATTCTGATTGCACTTGTGGACACTTTTTAAATAGAATTCGAAGCTTGTTATAAACTCATGATCTACTTTACGAATATCAATATCTGATACTTTGTATTTCCATTTCAGAAAAGCAACCGTGTGTTTTAGCGATGTTTCGTATCTGGTATATGTTGCGGTTGCGAACTCTTGGCCAACAAGTGCTTTTATCTCTTCATTATGCTGTTGGAAAATACCGATAAGCATATGACTACGTTTTTCTACTCCGAGTATCTTATTCCGCATGTTTTCAACATTGACAGGTTCATCTTCCCGGATAAGTTGTTGTTGGTAATCGTAGACTTTGGCTTTTAATGAGTCCAGGAAAGAATTGATTGATTTAGCTTCACCACTGTATCCTTTCATACAGCTTCCTTCTACGGACCATTTATCAGGATGTGTGTAACGCTTGGTACTTAATTCTATTCTTTCACCATTGATTGTGACACGGATGTAAATAGGGACTAAACCTTCAGTTGTGGTTTTTGCTCTCTTTGCGTAAAAGAGAATGGAAAGTTTTGCATTCATTGTGGTAACCTTTAGAATTGTTCAAAAATACTTGTTCTTTGATAAGTGTACAAGATGTTCATTCTTTGAACTGCTTGATTACAAGCGTATTTGAAGTTAATTCGGTTACCCGGAGGTCTTGAAATCTTCGGGTAACCGAATAGGTCTCCTTAAGATTGATATTTTTTGAATATATTGATATATCCATAAAATATAAAAGCCTGTAAATCATAGATTTTACAGGCTTTTACTCGTTTTTGAAATGGTTTTTGTGGAGCTGGAGGGAGTCGAACCCTCGTCCAAACAAGGAAATAATAGGCTTTCTACATGTTTATCTTCGTTTAGATTTTCGTGCGTGGACAAGACCGAAGCCACCAATCCGCGCCTTATCCTTTTTATTTCATTGTGCTTCCAAGGCTAAGCACGACTATCTTCGATTTGTCCGCATCTCCTGATCATTGGCCTCGAAGCCAGGGCCGCCGGGAAATGTCTCGTTCTGATACCTAGTATCTGAATTAAGCTAATCTACTATGATTCGATTAAGCAGCAAGAGCGTAGTTATTTTCGCCAGTTATAATTTTGAGACCCTTGATTAACGAGCTGTTTTCTCAAAGCTCGACATGCTTACATATCAGTTCTACCTGCTGTCAAAACCAAACAGCCCCAGTTTTTATTGACAATGAATAAGTAACAGTTGACAATGTCTCAAAATATATGCCGTTGTCAACTGTCTACTGTCAATTATATATTATTTAGCATAGCTTACCGCTCTCGTCTCTCTGATAACGGTAATTTTCACCTGACCCGGATAGGTCATTTCATCTTGTATTTTCTTAGCAATATCAAATGATAATAATTCAGTCTCTTTATCATCAATTTTATCAGCTCCAACAATTACGCGCAATTCGCGACCTGCTTGAATGGCATATGTTTTCAATACGCCAGGATAAGATAACGCTAAATTTTCTAAATCGTTCAATCGTTTAATATATGCTTCAACAATTTCACGGCGTGCTCCTGGACGCGCACCTGAAATAGCGTCGCAAACCTGAACAATTGGTGCAATAAGGGTTTCCATTTCTACTTCATCGTGGTGAGCCCCGATTGCATTGCAAATATCCGGTTTTTCTTTATACTTCTCTGCAAGACGCATGCCAAGAATTGCGTGTGGTAATTCTGGTTCATCATCAGGAACTTTGCCAATATCATGCAAGAGACCGGCACGTTTGGCTTTTTTGGGGTTCAACCCAAGTTCTGAAGCCATAGTGGCACACAGATTAGCTGTTTCACGGGCATGTTGTAACAGATTTTGTCCGTAAGACGAGCGGTATTTCATTTTACCAACCATGCGAATCAGTTCAGGGTGCAATCCGTGAATTCCAAGATCGATGGTGGTGCGTTTTCCTATTTCTACAATTTCTTCTTCCACCTGTTTGCGAACTTTGTTTACCACTTCTTCAATGCGGGCCGGGTGGATACGGCCGTCGGTAACCAGCTGATGAAGAGATAAACGGGCTATTTCGCGACGAACAGGATCAAAAGCTGAAAGTACAATCGCTTCGGGGGTATCATCAACAATGATCTCAACGCCAGTTGCTGCTTCCAGGGCGCGAATGTTACGGCCCTCGCGACCTATAATACGTCCTTTTATTTCGTCCGATTCTATATGAAATACAGTAACCGAGTTTTCTATGGCTGTTTCGGTTGCAACGCGTTGAATGCTTTGAACGATGATTTTCTTAGCTTCTTTATTTGCAGTCATTTTAGCTTCTTCCATGATGTCGTTTACGTACGACATGGCTTCGGTTTTGGCTTCTTCTTTCAAAGCTTCAATTAAGCGTTCTTTGGCTTGATCTGCTGATAACCCTGAGATGGTTTCAAGTTCAGTTTGAGCTAAATGGTGTAAATGTTCGAGTTCTTTTTTCTTATTGTCAAGTCCACTTAATTGAACTTCCAAGTGCTCTTTTTGAGCCTCAATTTCATTTACTTTTCGTTGAACCTCTCCTTGTTTTTGATTGAGTTGCATTTCTTTTTGTTGAAGTCTGACTTCAACTACTTGTATTTTTGCGTTTCGTTCCTGAACTTGTTGTTCGTGCTCGGATTTTAGCGCAATGAATTTTTCTTTAGCCTCAATAAGTTTATTTTTTTTGAGTAATTCGGCTTCTGCCGCAGCTTCAGCCATTGCTCTTTTGTTGAAAAAGCGAAACAAGACAAATGTCCCTCCGCTTCCAGCAATTAAAGCAACCAGTCCGATTATTATGTTTTCCATTTTGAAATTTTGAAGTAAGTAATTTATTTATAGTTAGTTTTATTATTGTGTTTATTCAGGGAATATCAAAAAAAACGCATTGACATTGAATCTGAAAGAAATTCAAAGCTATTGAATTTCGTCCTGTAACAATGTAATGCGGTAATTGAAGTTTAGAAAACGATTTATTCTTTCGAAAGCAATTCTTTTAGCTCCTGATCAAGAGATTGAATTTTTTCAGCCAATGGTGTTATATCTTCGGAAAGTTCTTGCTTTGAGATCATAACAGCTAATTGATATGCAACCAAAATAAGAATCTCTTCTGTAGGACGCTGGCTGAACTTCTGCTGATAATCATCAAGTTGTTTTACCAGAAGCTTTTCTGCTTTGCGGTACAGTTCTTCGTCTTTACGAGCGATACGCAGAGGCAATCTTAAGCCGCCAACCTGCACATTTATTAAAAAAATATCGTCTTTCATAAGCCCTATTCATCCAAAAGAGCTAAACATTTATCAATTTCCCGCACCATTTTGGTTATTCGTTGTTTGGATTCAGCTTTTTCGGTTTCTGATCCTCCCAAGTTTCTCGCAAGTTGTAAATGGTCGTAATTTTTTCGAAGCTCCAAAACTTCCTGATGGGCATGCATTAAATCGGTTTGTTTCCGGTCTAAATCAGCTTTCAGTTGGGCGTTTTGAACCTGTAATGATTGGTACTCCGACATCAGTTTTCGCAATTTTATTTCAAATGCGTGTATAAGTTCTTCGTAACGGTTTGTCATTTTCAAAAAAATCTATACAAAAATACGCTTTTGCTTTGGATTGATAAAATGATTTGTGTTTTTTTTAATAATATAGGCATTTGAGATTTTAAAATGTCCTTTATTTGACAAAGAATTTGATTTATGAACGATTTTAGATTCATTTTAATTTCCGGGTTAAATCCAGTAATCCGTTTACAATGGTTAGTGGGTGCGCAGGATTTCCGGGAATATAAAGATCGGCTTGATACTCTTCTAAAAAACTGCGATCGATAGCCGGACTATCCGCAAAAATGCCTCCACTGATGGCGTCTGTTCCGACTAAAACAATTATTTTGGGTTCTGGTGTTGCGTCATAACAAATCTGAACTGCTTCTGCCATGTTTTTGGTAATTGGACCACTGATAACTATTCCGTCGGCATGACGTGGCGAAGCAACAAAGTCAATTCCGTAGCGGCTCATATCGAATTGGACATTATTTGCAGCACCTAATTCCCATTCGCAGCTACCATCGCCACCAGCAGATATGTGCCTGAGTTTTAATGACCCGCCAAAGGTACGATGAATCTCTTTTCGCACAGTGTCCGGATTTACTTCAATAGATTTATTCTCGCCAGCTCCAATTATTAGTCGATTACGGTCATTGCTGGAAAGCTTATAATCTTTAGTAAATATAATTTTTTGAGGAAAACACATCGCACATTCACCACAGAAAGTACATTTTCCAAGATCTATTTTTATCGGATTGGCAGAAATTGCATTGGTTGGACATAGTTCAACCAATTGGTTTTCATTAACTTCTTCTAAACTTATAATTGGCCGCCCCCTGAAAATTCCCGGAACTTCAACTGTAGTTGGGTCAGGAATATATTGTTTCCCTTGGTGAAATAGTATTTTTAAATTTTCTAACATGGTTTTTCGCTCTTAAGATTATAAATCGTGTCCGGAATAGGAAAGATCAAAGCTCTTGTTACTTATTGGAAAATCGGAGATTTCATTGTTTCTGACAGATAAGGCCAATGCCAACCAATTATGAAATGATGGATCTTTAATTTT
>Ga0318568_10000319_pt1 | contig 18729 bp, 16 predicted proteins | sample GRESIP088b5f21_FD_203690 | JGI IMG/M metagenome (GOLD analysis project Ga0318568, IMG submission 203690) | Tropical soil microbial communities from Luquillo Experimental Forest, Puerto Rico - GRE.SIPMG.088b5f21 | ecosystem: Environmental > Terrestrial > Soil > Tropical forest > Bulk soil...
GTGCCCGCCAGGGTCCCGCCGAACCGCTTGGCCGCCACCGCCGCGAACGTCTCGTAGGTGCCCTGCAGGATTCCCTGCGTCCCAATGTAGATCCACGACCCGGCGGTCATCTGGCCGAACATGGTCAGTCCGGCCGCCTCCAGCCGCCGGAACTCCTCCCAGGTCGCCCATTGCGGCACCAGCAGCGAGTTGGCGATCAGCACCCGCGGCGCCCATTCGTGAGTCCGCATCACCCCCACCGGCTTGCCGCTTTGCACCAGCAGCGTCTCATCACCGGCCAGGCTTTCCAGGCACCTGACGATGGCGTCGTACGCACCCCAGCTCCGTGCGGCGCGGCCCGATCCGCCGTACACAATCAGCTGATCGGGATGCTCGGCGACCTCCGGATCGAGGTTGTTCATCAGCATCCGCATGGCCGCCTCCTGCCCCCACCCCCGGCAGGACAGCGTGGTGCCCCGGGGGGCGCGGACCGGCCGCGGCCCCGGTGTGCTGGCGTCAGTCATCGTCGGCTCCTCGTCGAGTCAGCGCGCGGGGCCCGCGAAAGCCCCACGCCATCATCGCTTGCCCGCTGGTCCCCCGCCCAGCCGGCCACCATTACCGTGCCCAGCCACCGCTCCCCTGCTCAGCCAGCTGTCCCTGCCCGGCCACCGCTGCATCGCTCCGGGTCACCCCGGTGCCGGGCGGCGGCGGAAGAATGACCCCATGGGCACCATGCGGCGGATCTGGTTCGCCCTTGCGGCTATGGCCGGCATCCTGGTGGCCGGTACGATCGGCTACCTGATCCTGGGTTTCAGCCCGCTGGACGCGGTCTACCAGACCGTCACCACCGTCACCACGGTCGGGTTCCGTGAGGTCCAGCCGCTCGGCCCGGCCGGGAAGATCTTCACCATCGTGCTGATCATCATCGGGGTCGGCACCGCCCTGTACGCCTTCGGGGTCATCCTGGAAGCGCTGGTGGAGGGTCACTTGCGCGGTCATCTGGAGGGACGCCGGATGGAACGCCAGATCGCCCGGATGGCCGGGCACACCATCGTCTGCGGCTGGGGCCGGGTGGGCCGGGCGGTGGGCGGCTACCTGGCCGGCCTCGGCGCGCAGGTGGTCGTGGTGGACAGCAGCCAGGAGCGGCTGGCCACCGTCCCGGCCGGGATCCGGACCCTGCACGGCGACGTCACCAGCGACGAAGTGCTGCACACGGCCGGGGTGATGCGGGCGGCCGCGCTGGTCGCAGCGATCGGCACCGACCCTGAGAACGTGTATGTGACCCTGTCCGCCCGCGCCCTGCGGCCCGATCTGATCATCGTGGCCCGGGCCCGGACCGAGGCGTCCGAGCCGAAACTGCTGCGGGCGGGAGCGACCCGGGTGGTCAACCCGCAGCGGATCGGCGGCCAGCGGATGGCGGCGGCCGCGCAGCAGCCGAACGTGGTCGAGTTCCTGGACGTGGTGATGCACGACGGGAGCCTGGAGTTCCGGCTGGAGGAAGTGCCGGTTGGCGCCGGCTCCCGGCTGGCCGGTCGCACCCTGCAGGAGGCCGGGCCGGGTGACTCGCGCGGGGCGCTGGTCCTGGCGCTGCGCAACCTGGACGGGACGTTCATGACCAACCCGTCCGGGCAGACCCCGATCGACGCGGGTGCCATCCTGATCGCGATCGGCACCGAGCCACAGCTCGCCGAACTCCGCGGTGCGGCTGGCGAGCCGCGCCGCTGACGCCGGGCACGGCCGGCCGCACGGTAGTAAGGTGCCGCGAGCGAGGAGAGGACACGACCATGACAGCAACGGGGTCAGCGCTGGCCGGCCGGCTTGGCCGGGGCATAGTGCTGGGGGCCGAGGGTTACGTATTCGAACTGGAGCGCCGGGGCTACATCAAGGCAGGCCCGTATGTGCCCGAAGTGGTGCTGGACTTCCCCGATGCGGTCATCGAGCTGCACCGGGAGTTCCTGCGCGCAGGCGCCGACGTGATGGTGGCGCTCACTTATTACGCCCACCGGGAGAAGCTGCGCCAGCTGGGCCGTGAGTCCGACCTGGAGGCGATGAACCGGCAGGCCGTGCGGCTGGCCCAGCAGGTCGCGGCCGAAGGCGGCGCGCTGGTGGCCGGCAACGTGTGCAACACCTGGGCCTACGACCCGCAGGACCCAGCCACCGTGGATGTGGTACGCGCCATGTACACCGAGCAGCTTGGCTGGGCTGCCGACGAGGGCATCGACTTCGTCATCGCCGAGACCAACGACTACCTCGGCGAGGCGCTGATCGCGCTGGAGGTCAGCCTGGAGCTTGGCCTGCCGGCCATGGTGACGCTGGCAAGCACCCAGCCGGCGACCACCTTTGACGGCTACGACTACGTGGAGGCGTGCAAGGTCCTGGCCGGTCACGGCGCCACCGTCGTCGGGCTGAACTGCGACCGCGGGCCCGCCACCATGCTGCCGCTGATCGCCAGGATCAGGGATCAGGTCGACTGCGCCGTGGCCGCGCAGCCGGTCCCGTACCGGACCGCCGAGGCCTCCCCGACCATGGAATCACTGCGCACTGACGGCATCGACCGGGTCTTCCCGCTGGCGCTCGAGCCGTTCAGCTGCACCAGGTTCGAGATGGCGGACTTCGCGGTGGCTGCCCGCGATCTCGGGGTGAACTACCTGGGCATCTGCTGCGGGGCCGGCCCGCACCATGTCCGGGCCATGGCCGAGGCGCTCGGCCGCACGGTGCCGGCCAGCAACTACTCACCCGCCATGGATCTGCATCCGATCCTGGGAACCACGGCGATCAGCCAGGATCCCGGCGTGCTTACTGCCTGGAACGTGACCAGCTAGCGGAGCACCCCGCCCGTCACTGGCCGGACCCAGCGGCCTGGGCGAACCGGCCCATCCGGACCGCAGTAACCAGCGGCTCAAGGTCAGCTGGCAGGTGCTCGCCGAGACCGGTGAAGCTGGCGAATTCACGCACGAGCCGGAACGCCCGCCCGGTCCCCTGCCCCAGCCGGGAGGGCTGCCGCAGGTCGATCGCCTGGGCCGCGACGAGGAGTTCCAGCGCAACGACCCGGGCGGCCAGGTCCGCCATCTCGGCGAGGCGCCTCGCCGAGAGCGGGGCCATGGTGGTGCGGTCCTCGATCCCGTCAGCTTTGCTCGAACTCACCAGCTCGAAGGAGACCGGGTGGGCGAGCGTGCGTGCTTCCGCCGCGATCGCCTGGGCCGCGACCGCGACCTCGGCAAGTGCATCCTCACCCGTGTCCGGCGCGGCTGCCAGGCCGGCCGGGAGGCCGGAGACCGGGCTCTGCAGGAGCTTGACCGTCCGTTCGGCGGCCGACGTCACCACGGGCGCAAGGGCGATCCGGGCCAGGTCGAGCGCGGCGGCGACCGCAACCACGTCGAGGTTGCCGACCGACACGATGCGGCGTTCGGCGAGGCTGACGGCGGGATTGCCCTGTGCGGAGTTGAGTTCGGTCTCGATCGTGGTCCGGGCGTAGGCGAGGGCGTCCCTGGCGGCACCGAGGATCTGCGGGATGCTCCGGAAGGTGAGCGGATCCTGCAGGTTCCGGGCGTTACCCGGCTCGAACAGGGAGCTGCCTGCCAGCAGCGCCTGCAGGCGCCCGATCGTCGTCACGATGCCCGGGTGCGGCCGAATCTCGCCGACCACCGGATGGAGCGGGCTGGGATTGGCAGCGAACGCCTCCAGGGCGAGCGCGGCGGCCACGTCGGCCTCCCCGAGCAGCTGTTCGGTGGCGAGTTCCGCCAGCGCGGCCCAGCCGGTGGCGAAGGCATTGTTGTTGATGAGCGCAAGCCCCTCGTTGTCCTCGAGGACGAAGCCGGTCTCGCGGAGGAGGCCTTCTGCCAGGTCGGCCATGAGACCGAGATCAGCCTGGCCGACCGAACCCAGGCTGCGGACGCTCGGCACCAGATCCCGGTTGAGCGCGTGAACCATGATGTCGGCGAGCTCGGGGCGGACACCGGCTGCGCCCTTGGCAAATCCGTTCACCAGGCAGAGCACCGCGGCTCTGACCACCGTGCGAGGTGCGGGCGGTCCCTGGGCGATGAGGTGACCCCGGATCAGGTACCGGCTGAAGCCGCGGCGGGCCGTGGCGTCGAGCCCGACGCTCTTCCGCTCCGCGACCGCGGTGGTGAGACCGTAGACGGCGGCACCGGACCGCAGCGCCTCGCCGACCACCTCCCGGGCTGCAGCCATCCGGTCCCGCGCGGCCGGGTCGAGGGCAACCTCATCCCGCCCTTCGGCGACGGCGGCAACGGAATCGATAGTGAGCGACGCGCCGTCAACCACCACCATCAGCGCGACTCCCCACGGGGGCCCGTGCCCCAGTCATGACCTGCCGGGGGCAGGCAAAGCGGACTGGCACGTCACCCAGGTCGGCGCGGGCCGATCAGAGTATAGGGGGGCGGGCGGTGGAACCGCGCTTGCGGAGGTGCGGCGGCTGGACGGTGCGGCGGCGGTAAGGCTTGCGTTCGATGGCAGCCAGAATCAGCCTCACGGCGGCGCGGACGATACCGTCGATGTTCCAGTCCATCGTGGTCAGCGCCGGTGTCAGCAGCCCCGACATCGGATGGTCATCGTATCCGCAGACCGACACATCGTCCGGGATGCGCAGGCCGATTTCGCGGGCCGCCGCGTAGGCGCCATAGGCGATGGAGTCGGCGAAACAGAACAGGGCGGTAGGCCGGTCCGTCTTCGACAGCACGCCGTGCGCCACCTCGGTTGCTGCCGTGAGCGCGAGCGGTGAGCTGATGATGCTCACGTCGAGGCCGAGCCGTTCGGCTTCGGCGATGACGTAGATGTCGGCCGGGCGATCCGGCGTGCTTGGCTGGGTCGGGGTGAGGACACCGATCCGGCGGTGGCCGAGCTTGTGCAAATGCTCCAGCGCGAGGGTGACGCCAGCGCGATTGTCGAACACCACCTCACCGGCAGCCTGCCCGCCGTGCAATGCGTCGCCGATCGACACGATCGGCAGGCTCCCCGCCAGTTCCGACCATCTCTCGTCCGACGGGTCCAGTGGATGCACGATCAGGCCGTCCACCCGCTGGTCGCGGAGCTGGTCTGCCAGCAGCAGCTGCCGTTCGGGATCCCCGGCGGCGTCCACCAGCAGCGCATAGTGGTCGCGGGCCAGCAGCGCACTTCCCATGCCGACGCCGAGGAGCTGCTGCCACAGATCCTCCAGCGAACCGAAGAGCAGCCCCACCGTGCCCGTCCGGCCACTGGCCAGCGCGCGAGCGATACGGTCGACGTTGTAGCCCAGTTCGGCCGCCGCGCGGCGGACCCGCTGCTGCGTTTCCTCGGAGGTCTGAACGCCGCGCAGCGCGTACGAAACGGCGGCAGCGGACAGCCCGGTCGCCTCTGCCACGTCGCGGATTGTCGCGCGCTTATTCTGCTGCGGCACCGTTTCCAGCCTCGGGATCGCCGGCCTTGCCAGCCTAGTTGCCGCGGCCGCCGTGCCAGCCCGCCACGCCGTGACAAGCCTAACGGCAGCTCCGCCGCGGTCCGCAGCCAAGGTGCGAATCCTCTTGACGCGCGGCCACTGAAGCGGTTCACTGAACCGCATAAGTGAACCGCTTCAGTGAACCGGATCAGTCCGTGCCCGGCAACCGTCCAGCGCACGGCGGAGGAGGCCATGCACGTCGACATCCACCAGCACCTCTGGCCAGCCGAGCTGGTCGAGGAGTTGCGGCGGCGATCACAGCCACCGCGGCTAGCTGGCTGGACGCTGCTCACCTCAGGCGAGCCGCCATTCGAGGTGAATCCGGCAGATCACGACGCCCGGCGGCGGGCAGCGCAAGCGGCAGGCGACGGCGTTGACATCGCGGTCATCGGCCCGTCCAGCCCGCTCGGCATCGAATACCTGCCGCCGGCGGACGCGGAGCCACTGCTTGACGCCTACCATCACGGGGTCAGCGAGCTGGGAGCCCCCTTCGCTGGCTGGGCCACCGCCTGCCTGACGGCGATCGACGCGCCCGGCCTCGCCAAGCAGCTTGACCGGGGGTTTATCGGGCTCCAGCTGCCCGCGACAGCCGTCATCGGCGAGGCCGGCTACCGCTGGTGCGGCCCGCTGCTCGACGTGCTCGCCGACCGCGACCTCCCGCTCTTCATCCATCCCGGGCCCGCGGCGGCCGGGGAGGCGCGCGGCCCAGGATGGTGGGCCCCCCTTGTCCCCTACGTCCAGCAACTGCACGCTGCCTGGTTCGCGTTCCGCGCCTATGGCCGCCCCGCCTACCCCCGGCTGCGGATCTGCTTCACCGCGCTGGCTGGTCTCGGGCCGCTGCATGGCGAGCGGCTGGCCGCCCGGGGCGGGACCGGACCGCTGGCGCGGGGGGTGGTCGATCCGGACATGTTTGTCGAAACGTCGAGCTACGGAAACCGCGCGGTCGACTCGGTACTGCGTGTTCTCGGCGTTGACGAGCTCGTTTTTGGCTCCGACCGGCCGTACGCACGGCCGCACCCCGATCTCGGCCTCGGTGACGCCGCCCAGCACGCGATCCGGGTGACAAACCCGGCGCGCCTGCTGCACGGTGACCAGCTGCCCACCGGGGGCCGGACCGGCCGTCCCGCAGCTAGGAGAGGAGGACCGCAATGACCATTCTCACGCTCCCCGCCCGTTATCTCGTCCAGCGTGAACTGGCTGAACTTGTCGAGAACCTGGCTGGCCGGCCGGGCCTGTGGAGCGAACAGGTGACGTACTCCGGCGGGCGGCGGCACTTCGTATCGATCCAGCGTGACGAGTACGTCGATGTCTGGCTTATCTGCTGGTCGCCAGGGAACGACACCGGCTGGCATGACCACGATGTCTCGTCCGGGGCGGTGCACGTGGTGCGGGGGGCGCTCATGGAATCCAACCCCCGGATCGGCGGCGTGCACGTGCAGAAGGTCGTCGCCGAAGGCTGCTCGTTCTCCTTCGGCCCTGATCACATTCACCGGCTGACCGGTGAGGCTGAGCAGACCATTTCCCTGCATGCCTACTCGCCCCCGCTGTGGCGGCTCGGCCAGTACACCATTGATGACGGCGGCGTGATGCGCCGCGTATCGGTCTGCTACGCCGACGAACTCCGCCCGCTTGACTCACTGCCTCCGGTCCAGGTCGGGTAGCCGCCGTCAGCGTTGACCGGGCCGGCGGCCACTGGCGGCCATCGCTGGCGGGTCAGTGCGCTGCCGCCCGCGGGCCATGGCAGGCACCGGTCAGGATGGCCCGGATGTCGTCCCCAGTGGGTGGGCGCGGCGTGTTCGCGAGGACGTCGTCGTCGAGCGCGTCCGCGGCAATGAGATCGAAATCTGCCGCGGTGATCCCGAATCCGGGCAGCTGCTGCGTGATCCCGGCCCGGGCCGCCAGCGCGGTGACCGCGTCGACCGCAGCGGCCGCGTTCCACCCGGCGCTGCGAGCGGTGTCCCCGGCGCCAGCCGCGAACGCCACCGCGGCGAGGCGGTCCTCACAGGCACCGATATTGAAGCGGAGCACCCCGGGCAGCACCATCGTCAGGGCCACCCCGTGTGCGATGTCGAAGCGTCCCCCGAGCGCGTGACCGATGGCGTGGCACAGGCCCAGCCCGGTGCTGGCCATGGCCACGCCGGCCAGATGCGAGGCGAGCAGCATCTGGGATCTGGCCTCCAGGTTGCTGCCATCAGCGACGGCCCGGGGCAGGTGGGCCGAGATCATCCGGATCGCCTGCAGGGCAATCCCCTCCGACCACGGGTTGGCCCGCCTGGACATGCACGACTCCAGGGCGTGGACCAGGGCGTCCATTCCGGTCGCAGCGGTGCCGCCGGGCGGGAGCGAGGCGGTGAGTTCCGGGTCGAGAATCGCGGCGACCGGCAGCGAGGTGGCACCGCCGACATAGAACTTGCGCCTGGTCACCGGATCGGTGATGACCCCGAACGGGTTGGTCTCCGTTCCGGTGCCCGCCGTGGTGGGCACCGCCACCAGCGGCAGGGCAGGTTCGGCGAACGTCCGCCGGTAGTCGAGGTCCCGGCCACGCTCGGGGTTGACCGCGGCCAGCGCGATCCCCTTGGCCGCATCGATGGATGAGCCGCCGCCGACCGCCACCACCGCCGGGCGGCCGGCCTCGGCTGCCACCGCCGCCACCTGGTCTGCTCCCGCTGCCACATCGCCGGTGGTGGGGTTGGCCTGCACGCCGCTGAATACCGTCACCGTGATGCCGCTGGCTGCCAGCAGGCTGGCCACGCTGGCCACGATGGCTGTGCTGGCAAGGCCCTGATCGGTGACGATGACCGCGGCCTGGCAGCCGGTGCCGTGCACGATCCCGGCGACGGCGTCGATCGCGCCCGCCCCGAAATGCGCGGCCGGCAGCGGGCTCAGGACCATCCTGGTGCCGGCGACGGGAGTAGGCATGTCTATTCCTGCGGTGCGGGCAGGCGGATCGGGGTCTTGGTCAGGTCCTCGAGCAGCTTCATGGGGAGCATCTGCCCGCCCTCGTCGCCGTACTGCGCGCGCGCCCGCCGGTAGATTTGCTCGACCAGGGCGCTGACCTCGGCCGGCACGCCGGTCTGCCGCGCCAGATCGACCGCGAGCCCCAGATCCTTGCAGGCAAGCGCAAGCACAAAGGAATCGTCGAAGTCGCCGCTCTCCAGCACACTCAGCACGTCGTGCTCGAGGAAATGGCTGGCCGCGGCGCTGGCGAGCAGTGACTGGCGCAGCACCGCCGGCTCGACGCCGGCCCGCACCCCGATGGTCAGCACCTCGGCGGTGATGGTGAGGTGGGCGAACCAGAGGAGGTTGATCATCAGTTTGACGGTGTACCCGGCGCCGGGTGGCCCGACATGCAGGATTCGCTCCGGGTCCCCCATCGCCGCAAGCAGTGGCCGCACCCGCTGATAGTCGTCAGCGGCGCCGCCGACGAAGATTTGCAGCATGCCGTCCCTGGCGCCGGTTACCCCGCCGGAGACCGGCGCATCCACCACCGCAACCCCGCGGGATCGGGCGAGGCTCCGCACGTTGTCCGCCACCGCCGGGACGCTGGTGGACATGTCGATCCAGGTCGCGCCTGCGGGGAGGCCGGCGAGCAGGCCGTTCGGCCCGGGCAGGATCTCCGCCACCTGGCTGGGCCCGGGCAGCATGGTGATGACGGCGTCGCGATCGGTGCCCGCCTGGTGGGGCGATCCCGCCCAGGAGGCACCGGCGGCCAGCAGGCCGGCGGCGGCGTCCGGGCGCACGTCGTGAACCAGCAGATCATGCCCGGCGGCCAGGATGTTGCTGCCCATCGGGGCACCCATCCGGCCAAGGCCAATGAAGCCGACTTTCATGATCACTCCTGCGGGTGGCGCGGTCTGATCCCGGCGGCGGGGACGGGCCGCCCGTCGCTGCCCATCAGCACTGTGCCCAGCGGGTGACGGCGGATTCATCAATGTCCGCCCCGAGCCCGGGCCGGGCTGGCACGGCGAGGCACCCCTGCGGGTCAATGCGCAGCGGGTGGGCCAGGAAGAAATCTCGCCGTTGCTCGGTCCAGCCGGGCGGGTCATACGGGAACTCAACATAGGGGCCGCCGCCGACCCCGGCCACCACGTGCAGATTGGCCAGCAGGCCAAGCCCGTTCGTCCAGGTGTGCGGGGTGAACCAGCGGTGCCGGAGGTGCGCCAGCTCGGCTATCGTCCGGGTGCGGAGCAGCCCGACCGACAGCACCACGTCGGGCTGGATCACGTCCAGCGCGTCGGCGCCGAGTGCGGACATCAGCTCGTCCGGGGTGCGGGCCATCTCACCGCCAGCGACGCGGATCCCGGTCTGCTCCCTGAGCATGCGCATGCCAGCCAGGTCGCCCCGGGGGAGCGGCTCTTCCAGCCACAGCACACCGAGTTCGCGCAACTCCATGGCCAGCCGCCGGACGGCGGCGATGTCCAGGGCGGGGGAGATGTCACCGGCCATCCGCCAGCCCTGGTTAAGGTCCACCATGATCTCGATGCCGTCCCCGGCCGCGGCGCGTGCGGCCCGGACGGCGGCCAGCCCGGCGGCGGCGTCTGCCCGGTCGATCCGGATCTTCACCGCGCGGAAGCCGGCCGCCTGCGCCGCGAGCACGGACTCGGCCCGCTCGCCGGGGCTGGTGGCCGCACCGAACGAGGCGTACGCGGGCAGGCTCCGGCACGCCCCGCCGAACAGCGCAGACACCGGCTGGCCGCAGGCCTTGCCATGGATGTCCCACAGGGCCGCCTCCAGTGGCCAGTAGCGGCCCGCGTGGAAGCCGATCGTCTCGATCGTCTGGACGTGGCTGGCGATCTCGCCGGGGTCGCGCCCGAGGAACAGGTCAGCGAACGGCTCGAAGCCGTCCATGGTGTCACCGGAGCCGAACCCGGTGATGCCCTCGTCAGTCTCAACCCGGACCAGGGTGGCGTCGAAATGGCGCCGCGGCACCGGGTCCCAGGCGGCGGGAAACGGCGGGTCGAGCGGCAGCCGCATCCGGTCCAGCCGGATAGCGGTGATCTTCACTGCTCAGCGCCGGCAGGCGGGGTGTAGAAGGGGTTGGCCGGGCGGGCCCGGGCGGCGAGCACGTCGGCCACCCGGGGTGTGCCAGCGGCCCCCGCCCGCAGCGCCTCCCGGGTCGCGGCCCGGTTGTTCGCATAGACCTTGTCGGCATCCCGGGCGGCGGGATTGACCCATACCGCGGCGATGAGCACGTTCTGGTCGGCGTCAGCCGCGCTGAGGATCCCCTCGCTGACGGCATCGGCGACCCCGCCGGCCACCCCGGCCTGCGCCGCCCCCCAGGTGAGGTTCGCGTGCTGGTCATCCGCGATGGGGGCCTTGTTGACGAACAGCGTCATCGGCTTGACCGGGAGCCCCGGGACCACCACCGCGACGAACGGGGCGTGACCGGCGCTGGGGGTGGCCAGCGCCGTCGCCCAGGCCGCCCCCACCGGCCCGGAGCGCTCACCGAAGATGGTGTTCACATGCGCGGCCTCTGCGCCCTCACCGATGAAACTCTCGCCGATGAGCATCTGTGCCTCCCCGCTGCGGATTCCCGCGAATCATGCCGCACCAGGACGATATCCGGGCCGGCCCGGCCCTGGTCAGGCCGGCCACCTGCGGGGCATTCTTGTTCGGACCGTGATCACTGCATGTATTGCAGCGCCGGTAACGAGAAACTACGCTGCCCGGCAGCCGGAAATTCCGGCTAGCGCGGCTAGCGCCGTCGTCAGGGGGATGACGCATGACGACGTATGTGGCGAAGCGCATAGCGCTTGCGCTGGTCACGCTCTTTCTCATCAGCCTGATCGTGTTCTTCGCCGGGCAGATACTGCCCGGCGATCCCGGCCGGGCGATCCTCGGCCCCTTCGCCGCCCAGAGCGCCGTGCACAGCCTGGACCACCAGCTCGGCGCGGACCAGCCGCTGCTGACCCAGTACTGGAACTGGCTCACCGGGGTGCTGCACGGCAACTTCGGCGAGTCCTACCAGTTCCGGTCGCCGGTCGGGCCGTTCATCCGGGCGGCCCTCATTAACTCGCTCAAGCTGGCCGCGCTGGCCTTCGTCATCGTCGTGCCGCTCGGTATCTTCGGCGGGGTGGCGGCGGCACTGACCTACGGCCGGGCTACCGACCGGTCCATCTCGGTGGTCGGCCTGTCCGCCGCCACGGTGCCCGAGTTCGTGTCCGGGATCGTGGTCATCGTCATCTTCGCCGTCGCGCTGAAATGGCTGCCGGTCTCGGCCTCGGCCGGCCCAGGTGCCTCGGCGCTGAGCCAGCTCGACCACCTGATCCTGCCCGCGATCCCGCTCATCCTTGTCCTGTTCGGCTACATCGCCCGGATCGCGAGGGCCGGCACCATTGAGGCCCTGAACGCCGATTACACCCGTACCGCGACCCTCAAAGGGCTGAAGCGGTCGGTGGTGATCCGGCGGCACGTGCTGCGCAACGCGCTGCTGCCGACGGTCGCCGTCATCGCCACCCAGACCGGCTACCTGATTGGCGGGCTGGTCATCGTGGAGACCCTGTTCAACTACCAGGGGATCGGCAACCTCATCTACAAGGCCGCGGTGGCCAAGGACTTCAAGATGCTCGAGGCCGGCGTCCTCATCATCGGGATCGTGTACCTGGTCGCCACGCTCATCGCGGACGTGGTCTCCACGTACCTCAACCCGCGGCTGCGCCTCGGGGGCCCCGAATGACCGACATTACGGCCCCCCCGGCCACGGGTGTGGTGGTCGCGCAGCCGGGGTATTCCGCCGAGCTGCCGCCCTGGCGGCTGCTGCTGCGCCGGCCGACGTTCCTGGTGGGTGCGGCGATCCTGCTGTTCTGGGTGGTCTGCGCCATTTTCGGCAATGCCATCGCCCCGCATGACCCGCTTGCCCAGCAGCTGCTCGCGACGAACCAGCCGCCGTCGGCGGCCCACTGGTTCGGCACCGACCAGCTCGGCCGGGATGTCTTCTCCCGGATTGTTGCCGGCGTCCGCTACATCCTGCTGGTCAGCCTGCTCGCCACCGTGCTCGGCACCGTGCTCGGCACCGCGATCGGCCTGGTCATGGGCTACCTGGGCGGGGTGGCCGACATCGTGGTCGGCCGGCTCATCGAGGCGGTGCTGGCGTTTCCGCTGGTCGTCCTCGCCTTCCTGTTCGTCGTGGCGCTCGGCACGTCGCCGCCGGTCATCATCTTCGTCGTCGGCTTCGTCTTCACCCCGATCATCGCCCGGACGGTCCGCTCCGCGGTGCTGGTGGAGAGCCAGCTCGACTACCTGTCGTCGGCCCGGCTGCTGGGCGAGAAACCGGCGTACATCATGTTCACCGAGATCACGCCGAACGTGCTGCCGACGGTCCTGGTCGAGTTCACTGTGCGGCTGGGTTACGCCATCTTCACCATCGCCGCCCTGTCCTTCCTTGGCTTCGGGATCCAGCCGCCCACCCCCGATTGGGGAGCGGACATCGCCGCCAACTACGTGACGCTCGGCGCCGGCTACTGGTGGCAGACGCTGTTCGCCGCGCTGGCCATCGCCTCGCTGGTCATCGCGATCAACCTGGTCACCGACTCGATCGAGCAGGTGATCGCCTCATGACCACCACCGACAGGCCGGCCGGGGCCGGCGCGCCGGCCGGAGAGGGCGGCACCAGGCCCACCGTCGAGGTGGAGCACATGGACGTCACCTACCAGGTCCGCGGCCAGGACCGGCGGGCGCTGCGGAACGTCTCGTTCCAGGTCGGGCAGCGCGAGTCCTACGGGCTGGTCGGCGAGTCCGGCTCCGGCAAGTCCACCGCGGCGCTGGCGCTGACCAGGTACCTGCCGCGGAACGGCCGGGTCAGCGCGGGGTCGATCACGGTCAACGGGCAGGACCTGCTGGCCATGGGCAAGGCCAGGCTGCGCGAGCTGCGCGCCCGCACCGTCTCGATGGTGTACCAGGAGCCCGGCAAGGCGCTGAACCCCTCGATCAGGGCCGGCCGTCAGGTCGCCGAGGTGTACGAGATCGCGGGCCAGTCCCGCAATGAGGCACTGGAAAATGCCGAGGCCATGCTCAGCAAGGTGCAGATCGCTGACCCGGGCCAGGTCATGGACCGCTACCCGCACCAGCTGTCGGGGGGCATGGCCCAGCGCGTCGTCATCGCCATGGCCCTCGCCGCGAACCCCTCGCTGCTCATCCTGGATGAGCCCACCACCGCGCTGGACGCGACCGTCGAGGCGGAGGTGCTGGATCTGGTCAGCGCGCTGCGGGCAGAGTTTGCCACGTCGGTGCTGTTCATCAGCCACAACCTCGCCGTCATCGCCAAGATGTGCGACCGGGTCGGCGTCCTGTACGCGGGAGAACTGGTGGAAGAGGGGCCGGCCCGGGAGGTTTTCGAGCAGCCGCGCCATCCGTACACGGTCGGCCTGCTGCGCTGCATCCCCCGGCGCGGCCACCGCAAGGACCACGGCCGGCTGGACACCATCCCGGGTTTCCTGCCGCCGCCCGGCCACACCCTCACCGGGTGTGTGTTCGCGCCACGCTGCGCCCTGGTGGAGGACCGCTGCCGGGAGGCGCCACCGCCATCCTTCCCGACCGGCCCGGCCCGGACCTCGCGCTGCTACCGGCACGAGGTGGCACCGGATCTGCCCCGGGCCACGCCGGTCGATATTTCACTGCCCATCACCCAGAGCGAGGCCGAGCCGCTGGCCCAGCTGGCGAACGTGTCGAAGACGTTCACGTCCGGCGGAGCGGCGGTGCACGCGCTGACCGGGGTCAGCCTGGACCTGCTGCGTGGGGAGACGCTCGGGCTGGTCGGCGAGTCCGGCAGTGGCAAGACGACGCTGGCCCGGGTGCTGCTCGGCCTCACCCCGCCCGACCAGGGCGCCAGCATCGAACTGGATGAGCAGCCGCTGCCCGCCGACGTCCGGCGCCGCTCGCGCGACCAGCTCAAGTCGGTGCAGATCGTGTTCCAGAACCCCGACTCGGCGCTGAACCGCCGCCACACCGTCCGGCGCCTGATCAGCCGGCCACTGTCCAAGCTCGCCGGGCTGTCCGGCAGCCGGCTCCGGGAACGGGTGGCCGACCTGATCCGGTCGGTCCGGATGGAGGAGCGGCACCTGGCGCTGCGCCCCAGCCAGCTCTCCGGCGGGCTCAAGCAGCGGGTGGCGATCGCGCGCGCTTTCGGCCCCGGGCCCCGCCTGCTCGTCTGCGACGAGCCCACCTCGGCGCTGGACGTGTCGGTACAGGCAGCGATCCTTAACCTGCTGGCCGACCTGCAGGCCAAGGAGCAGGCGAGCTACCTGTTCATCTCGCACGACCTGGGTGTGGTGCGGTACCTGTCCGACCGCATCGCCGTGCTCTACCTGGGCCGGGTGATGGAGGTCGGGCCCGCCGAGACGGTCTTCGCCGGGCCGCATCACCCCTACACCGAAGCCCTGCTCTCGGCGGTGCCCAGCCTCGACGGGCAGCGCACCGAGCGGATCAAGCTGGAAGGCGAGATCCCGTCCGCGGCCAACCCGCCGGGCGGCTGCGTCTTCCATACCCGCTGTCCCCGGCGGCTGCCAACCGGCGTGTGCGAGACCACCGAGCCCCCGCTGGCCGAGGTCGCACCGGGCCATCTGATGAGCTGCCACATACCCATCGATCAGCTGCGGATACTGCAACGCGCCGAAACCACCAACGTGACAGGAGAGCATCCACCGGCTTAGCTGTTCTGGATTCGCGCCTTACCGCGCGTTTCACTAGGGAGGATCCGAGTGAACATAGATCACGATCGCCTCGACCAGATCCGGGCAGGCCAGGGCGAGATCGCGAACCACATCATCGACGAGTACGCGGCCGGCCGCCTGTCCCGGCGGGACCTGCTGCGCCGCGGTGCCCTCGTCGGCATTTCGCTCCCCGTGCTCGGCGCCGTCATTTCCGCCTGCGGGAGCTCGACTTCCAGCCCGTCTACGAGCGGCACGGGCGCGGCAGGTGCCACCATCAAGGTCGGGATCGTCGTGCCGACCGGGGCGATCAACCCGGTGACGGTGGCCGACCAGGGCGGCCTGGACATGCTCGCGCAGACCGGCGAGTACCTGACCTTCTCCGACCAGACCCTGACCCTCAAGCCTGCGCTGGCCACCAGCTGGACACCCAACTCCACCGCCGACGTGTGGACCTTCAAGATCCGCCAGGGCGTGAAATTCCACAACGGCAGCCCGCTCACCGCGGATGACGTGGTGTACAGCTACAAGACGATCGGCCTGGGGAGCACGGCCAACGCCCTGTCGGCGTTCAAGGGCGTGCTCACGCCCGCTGGCGTGCAGAAGGTGGACAGTTCCACCGTCGCGTTCCACCTCGAGGCGCCCAACGGGAACTTCCCGTACCTGACGTCGTCCGACAACTACAACATGATCATCATCCCGAACAACTACGACCCGGCGAAGTGGCAGAGCACGTTTGTCGGCACCGGGCCGTTCGTGCTGAAGAGCTACACCCCGACCGTCGGCGCCTCGTTCACCCGCAACGAGCAGTACTGGGGCACCAAGGCGCTGCCCGCCGAAACCCAGTTCACCTTCTACAAGAACCAGACGCCGGCCATCCCGGCGCTGACCAGCGGCAGCATCGACGTCCTCGGGCAGTTCTCGGTGACCGGTGGCGAGCAGCTGCTCACCGGCGGGTTCACGGTCACCAAGCTGAAGTCCAGCGCCCACCGCGAGCTGTCGATGCGCAACGACCAGGCGCCGTTCACCGACCCGCGGGTGCGGCAGGCGATAGCCCTCACTCTCGCCCGCCCGGACATCATCAAGGCGCTCTTCAAGGGGTATGCCGACCTCGGCAACGATTCGCCGTTCGCGCCGGTGTTCCCCTCGACCGACACCAGCATCGCGCAACGGGCACAGGACATCGCCAAGGCGAAGTCGCTGCTGTCGGCCGCCGGGCACCCGAACGGGTTCACCACCTCACTGATCACCGAGGACTTCCTGGAGATCCCGCAGTTCGCGCAGATCGTGGTGCAGTCCGCGAAGGCTATCGGGGTGACGATCAACCTGAAGGTCGAGAGCTCTGCCGCCTACTACGGCAAGGCGACGTTCGGCAACTCCGACTGGCTGGACGCGACGATGAGCCTGGTCGACTACGGCCATCGCAGCGTGCCGAACGTGTTCCTGACCGCGCCGCTGCAAGGCAGCGGCACCTGGAACGCGGCGCACTTCAAGAACTCCCAGTACGACAAGCTCTCGGCGCAGTACATCGGGACGTCCGATCTGACCACCCAGCGCACCATCGCCGGCCAGATGCAGACCCTGCTGCTGAACGAGACGCCCATCATCTACGCGTACTTCTACAACTATCTGTCCGCCTGGGCCAACACCGTCCACGGCCCCTACCCGACCGCCATCGGCCATATCTTCCTGTACAACGCGACCAAGAGCTGACGGCGGCTGAGCACGCGGGCGGCCGGGCCCACAGCCGGGCCCGGCCGCCCCGTCATGCCATCGGGAATAATGGGGTGACCGGGGCTGGTTCCCTCCCCCTGCCCACTCCAGACTCCAGGGACAGCCGATGACCGCGCCCAGCGACACCGACAGCACCGTTCCCGGGCACGAGCACCGGGACGTCTCCGGCGGCTGGCTGCGGCCGGCCGTGTTCGGCGCCATGGACGGCCTGGTGACCAATGTCTCCCTGATCGCCGGGGTCGGTGCCGGGGTCAGTGCCGGCCTGGGGGGCGCCAGCGCGTCGCACATCATCATCCTCACCGGCTTGGCCGGGCTGGCCGCGGGCGCCTTCTCGATGGCCACCGGCGAATACGTCTCGGTCTCGTCGCAGAACGAGCTGGTTGCCGCCGAGGTCCGCAAGGAGCGGCATGAGCTGGAGGTCCATCCCGAGGCCGAGCTCGCGGAACTGACCGGCACCTTCCAGCAGTGGGGTGTCGAGCCGGAGCTGGCAGCCCGGGTGGCCAAGCAGGTCTCGGCCAACACCGACCACGCGCTCGGCGTCCACGTCCGGGAAGAGCTGGGGGTGGACCCCCACGAGCTGCCCTCGCCGCTGACCGCCGCGGCTGCCTCGCTGGCCACCTTTGCGGTCGGGGCGCTCATCCCGCTGCTGCCCTATTTGCTCGGCTACGACTCGCTTGCCGCCGCGCTGGGGCTGGCCGCGCTGGCCGCGTTCACCGGCGGCGGGCTGGTGGCCCGGCTCACCGACCGGCCGTTCCTGCGCGGCGCGCTGCGGCAGCTGCTGCTCGGCGCGCTCGCGGCCGGCGTCACCTACCTGATCGGGCGGCTGGTCGGCGCCACCGTCTGAGCCCGCTACCAGGTGTCCGGGCCGAACGGCTCGTCGCCGTACCCGCCGGGCCCGGACAGCAGCGCCAGGTCGGACTCCACCATCATGGTGATCAGCTCGTCGAAACCCACCTTCGGCTCCCAGCCGAGCTGCTTGACCGCGGTGGACGGGTCGGCGCAGAGCTGGTCCACCTCGGCTGGCCGGACGAACGCCGCGTCCACGACCACGTGGTCGCGCCAGTCCAGGCCGGCCACCCCGAACGCACGGTCGACCAGTTCCTCCACGCTGTGGGTCACCCCGGTGCCGACCACCACGTCGGCCGGGGTGTCGGCCGCCAGCATCAGGTGTATCGCCCGCACGTAGTCGCCGGCGAATCCCCAGTCGCGGCGCACCGACAGCGTGCCGAGCCGCAGCTGGCGCTCCATCCCCAGCTTGATCCTGGCCACCCCCAGCGACACCTTGCGGGTCACGAACTCGCTGCCCCGGCGCGGCGACTCGTGGTTGAACAGGATGCCGGCCACGGCGAACATGCCGTACGACTCGCGGTAATTCTGGGTCAGGAAATGACCGTAGGTCTTGGCCACCCCGTACGGGCTGCGCGGGTGGAACGGCGTCCGCTCGGTCTGCGGTGACTCGGACACCAGGCCGAACATCTCCGACGACGACGCCTGGTAGAACCGGATCTGGCCGCGCCCCGGGGTGCGGGACGCGCTGATCCCGCTGCACACCCGGATCGCTTCCAGCACCCGCAGCACGCCGAGCCCGGTCACCTCGCCGGTCAGTTCCGCCTGCTGCCACGACATCGGCACATAGGAGATGGCGGCCAGGTTGTAGACCTCATCCGGCTGCACCCGCTCCACCGCCGCGATGAGGCTGCCCTGATCGAGCAGATCGCCCCGGACCAGCCGGACCTCGCCGAGCAGTTCGCGCACCCGCCGGACCCGCGGGTTGGCCTGGCCGCGCACCAGCCCCCACACCTCATACCCCCCGGCCAGCAGGTGCTCGGCCAGATACGACCCGTCCTGCCCGGTGATCCCGGTGATCAGCGCACGCCTCGCCATCGCCTGCCCTCCACCCGCCGTCCGCGGCCGGCACCGGCCGCACATCAGCCGCAC
>Ga0318568_10000325_pt1 | contig 18574 bp, 10 predicted proteins | sample GRESIP088b5f21_FD_203690 | JGI IMG/M metagenome (GOLD analysis project Ga0318568, IMG submission 203690) | Tropical soil microbial communities from Luquillo Experimental Forest, Puerto Rico - GRE.SIPMG.088b5f21 | ecosystem: Environmental > Terrestrial > Soil > Tropical forest > Bulk soil...
CCCAATAGCCGCACAGGCCAGACGGATAAGTTTGTCAGCAGGGTAATACCAAAGGACAAAGTGACTTTAGGTTTTTACCTCGACCAGCAAAAACAAACAACACTTTACGTGGACAGATCAAATCCTGCGCGTTATTATTTTGATCTTGATTTTTTAGCACGATAAAACAACAAATTGTTCATGATACCGTGAGCACTATCACAGCAATTATATTTGTTTAACCCCAATAGAAAATTGATTCGCATTCAGGCATTATTTATGAAAGCTCTTCTCGTGATCGTATTGCTTTGGAGTTTTGGCTGCTCTCCAAAACCAAAAACGCCAGCCAAAATCGACTCCGCGCCGGTCGAAAAAACTCATTTACTTTCGGATGTAATATGTGAACAGGAAAGGTTATCAAATCAATTTGATCTGACTATTGAAGCTAAACATTACGATGGCATAACTTCTCCGATAGATTCCTGCACGTTAAAAGTAGTTATCAGACGGAAGTCTTCGGGCTTTATCATGGACAGTATTGTTTTATTCAATGTCCCCAATTTCCGGGATGTATTCAAAGACTGCAATAGTATGAAGTCTTTTACCACAGGATTCAATTCATCAATGCAAATTGTCGATAATTACTTTGGAGATATGGTTATTGCCGATTTAAACTTTGACACGCTCGATGATATTGCAATCATCGATGACACTGGTGGTAATGGCGGCTCTGAGTACTTGTATTATACACAAACTCAGGACAAGAAATTTAAATTGGATAAATTTCTAACAGATTCAATGACTTATTTTCCTCAAAAAATCGACAACAAAAAACATAGCCTAACAACCTTTGTTCATGCAGGCGCATGCTGTTTAGGAAAACATGTTTATCACTTAAACGCCGATACTACGTGGCATCAAATAAGTCATAAAATATTGGGCCTGGAGAAATATTTGAAACACGAAAAAATTAAAGCCGCCAAATAACATGCTAAACTGATATCAATGTAAGCAAAAAAAGCTACTCCCTCCGATACACCCTCACATAATCTACTTCAAACTTTTTTGGAAAATCTGTTTGCGAAGGATCACCACCGTTTTGCCCGCCAATGGCGAGATTCAGCAACATGTAAGCCGGCTGTTTAAAAGGGGAGAAATTATTTCCGTCTCTGTTTACGAGAGAATCCATCGATGTTTTATTCATCAGCGAATCATCAACATACAATGCGATGGAAGATGAATCCCAATCCATTTTCCAAATGTGGAAACGTGATGCCCATGCAGCATCAACCGGTTTTGTTTTACTGAACCATTTCGCTTTACCGTTATTATCGAGGCAAGCAATGTTCGCGAGTAATTTACCGCGGTAGTATTCCATCATGTCTATCTCGCCATTAGCGGGCCATGGTCTGGAAATGCCCAGCATCCACCATGCTGGCCACATGCCGGAACTCACATCAATTCTTGCCCGCATAATGAATCGACCATATTGCCACTGCTGTTTGTTTTTCGAAATAAGACATGCAGATGTGTATTGAATCGCCTCTCTGTTCTTGCGCCAGTCTTTGCTGCCAGCGACATAGTTTGGATTGGGTTGTTGCACTTTTTTTGCTTCGATAACCAGCATTCCATTTTCGCAATATGCGTTCTCCTGTTGATACCATTGATCTTCCTGATTGCGGACAAAGCCGCGCTCGTATGACCAGTTGCTGGTGTCGGGTTTGCCGTTTTTGTTAAACTCATCGCTCCATACTAATGTATATCCCTTTTGTGATTGGGCATGGCTGTTGTTGCCGATGCAGCTTATCAGCAAAAGAAAACAAAGATACCTGGCGAATGACTTAACTATTCTTGCTTTCATATATTAAACCGATTCCCGTTTTCAATTTATTTTTTTCGTGTAACACACAAGGGCGAATTCAATTCGCCCCTACTGACCCAATTTTCAATTACTTCACACTATGGTCATTTGGAAAATCTTCACCGCTCCAAATCTTCTGTGCGCTCCATTTTTCTGCAGGTTTTGACCAGAAATCATCTGTTGCGGGAAGACCGAGAGGCAGGAAAATATTTGAGCAGATATACGGACTTCCTGAGTTGTTATAGAAATCACCAAGGCTTGGTTGCGAACCATACAAGCCGATTGTTAACCAACCTTCTTTTGTAAAAGTGGTTGGACTTTCCAATGTTTTTTTAATCACTGCTGTCAATGCGCAGCGAACGCTTGCAGGAGAAAGTTGTGCAGGCAATCTCTTCTTCCACGCCATGTCGGCTAGGTGATGAAATGCAGCGCCGCGATAAATAATGGAACGGCCGGTTGCAGGATATGTGCCATCGGTGTTGATCAATCTTTCCTGGATGATCGCATAACGTTCATTGCGTTTGTAAATCTTCGGAATCATTTCTTTGTAGGCACTGGTCTTCGTTCCGATGATATCGCAAATGGTTGCGAGATACGGATGCATCACATAGCTGTTATAATAATCAAATGCATAACCTTCTCCGTCGGAGTACATACCATCACCACGATACCATTGTTCCAGTTGCATCATCGCAAAGTCAACACGCATGGGATCCCACTCGTAGCCGAAGTTTGCGAAGAATGCTTCATTCATGGCAGAGAACAATAACCAGTTGGAGAAAACAGGTTTGAACTGTCTTGTCGTTTTTATTGAGGCAACCAAACGTTGTTTGCTAACGGTATCAAGGTTTTGCCACAACCATGGCGCCCTAATGAAAGCATAGGCGAGATAAGATGCGTCAACAAGTTGTTGTCCGCCGATGTCAAAACGCATAAAATCTTTTGCGGAAGAATCCAATGCATTCTTTACTCCTTGCAGTGCCCACTGCCGATATTGATTGCGCAGCGCCACTTCCTCCGGAGAACCACCTTCAAGTTGTAACCACGGAGCAATGCCGCTTAAGGTGCGACCCAATACTTCGAGGTAAGCCACTTTCTTACGATGCTCTGCATTGTCGATATGAATGGAAACAGTTGTTGGCATATTTATGCGCAAGCTGTCGTGTGCAAGGCTTCGCATAACAGGCTGCGCTATTTTGTCCAATTGCGAGATCCAGAATTTTCTATCATCCAATCCCGTCACTTCGGTTTTGGTTTCAGTTTTCGCTTTGCCTTTTTTCTGCGCAAATCCAATGCTTCCAATGCACAGACCGCCTACTAATAAGACCCACTTTATTTTCATAACAAATACGTTGATTGTTTTATTGAGTTTTTATCTCCCGGTTTCATCAAATCAGGCTGCAAAAGTCTATGAACTACAGAGAGCAAGACCCGCGGCTACCCGGCAGCCACTTGGGAAAGTGTCTATCTACGTCACATGATTTACTTTACCACACACTCCAAAACGCTTACCATTTCAGGCTTTACGTTTGCCTTTCCTTCTCCGTCCACCTGTTCTGCTTTTTGTACGAAGAGGTGCAGGCGATGTTGTTTCTTCCAAAGCTCTGTATCATATGACGGTTCCCACGCTCCTACATTTTCTTCGTAAATATCTTTTACTGTCCATTTACTTGCTGACAAATTATCGCAATAAGCGACTGAAATTTTACTACCGCGTTCTGCATCACGAAACAGTAATGCAGCCGAAAATTGCTTGCCTGCCTGCCATGCAACAATCTGCGGGCGGGCAATAGGTATGCGTTTGGTCCCCGCACCACTTAATGAAAACGGCGTTTTTCTAAACGACAATGCATTGGTTCTCCATTCGCCACTTGTTCTAAACACCACATGATATTGCGGAACACTGTCGTTTGCTTCGCGCCAGTAAGATGCGATATAAGGATTTCCCAACTTATCCGCAACCATCGATGTTTGATTGATCAGCTCGCTGTGTTGCGGAATACGACACACAACTTCTGCAGTTGATGCCGTAATAGGCAATGTATATTTTTCTCCGGTTGATTTTTGCCAGGTTACACCTCCATCGTTTGACATGGCATAACAGAGATCATGGTTGCTTGCTACATCAGGACTTTCTCTCCACACCCATGAAATATGTATACCTCCTTGCTCATCTGTACATGCCTGCCAGTAAGCGTTTCGATGACCTTCTCCATCAATGAGATTTTGCTGTACGCTTGTCCATTGTTTGTTCTTAGTCGAATATTTATTGATGACCAGGTTACCATTTCCCGAACCACCATCCCGGTAGAAAAATAAAAGGTCACCGTTTTTCAAGCGATAAAATTCAGGATAGCTTACTTTGTCTTCATGCATGCCCGTCATTCCGTTTTGCACAGCAAACTCCAGAAAGCCCGGTGCGACTGATTTTGCGTAATGTAACCTATTGTTATGATGATCCCACGCAATGTGCAGATAGCCATCACCATCTGTCATTATGCTAATCACGTTGTGTGCATCATCTGCATTACCTGTGAATGGTGTGCGCTGCAGTTGCCATTTGCCGGAAGGCAATATTCTTTTTCCAATTACAACAAATTTATCCTTGTCGTAAAATGCGATGTATTGCGCGTTGTTGTTTGTGACTAAAGAGTTTTTTCTAAACACCGTCACGTTCACGGAGTTGTTTGCCCAGCCTTCGCCTACGATTGATGTGCCGCTAACAGCAATGCCTTTCTGTTGTGCGAAACAAGCGAGAGTGCAGCATGCAATGAAGAGAGAAAGACAATGTTTGATCATGTTGTAGAAGAAAATGTTTTGGGTCACATAAGAAATCAAGATAGGTAATTTATTGGCAATTCTAACTTACGTTGCGAACTCTCAAATTGTGATAAAGTTTTTTTCACCACTAAGACACTAAGGGGTCTCTTAGGAAACTTAGTGTCCTTAGTGCCTTAGTGGTAAATATTTGAGACACGAAACCTTTCAGTTATTCAGTTATTCAATCACTTCCTCACTTCATTCAGTATCGGCTTATTTAGACCGCTTACTTCATTCTGCTCTGGCTTCAGCAACTCCAGCACCACGATTTCATTCTTTCCTTTCTTCAACCACTCCACAGGCACATACAATGTTTGTTGAGGACCGATGGACCAGTATCTGCCGAGGTTGTGGCCGTTTATCCATACAGATCCTTTGCCCCAGTTGCGCATGTCGAGGTAGGTGTCGCCGGTTGCTGTTAAATTGAAATATGCTCTTTTTAGTACAGGTTGATCTTTTGATGATGTGGATTTTCCAAACTTGATATCATCAATATTTTGGAAAGGTAATGAATACATATCCCAACCTTTCAGCACTTTTCCATTCAATGATACGCTTGTTGTTATGCCTTTGTTGTTCTTTAATAAGTTGGGACCAAAATTGATGCGGCCAAGATTTTCTACAAGAATATCTATTGTTGCTTCACCTGCCGGTAAGTCAACAGTGATGCTGTCTTGCTTCACACGCCTGTCGAGAACGCCGATCTTTTTTCCATTGACAAATATGATACCGTAGTCTCTCAATTCTTTTACCGAAAGCACTCCGCCGGTGCCGCCTTTTTGTTTGGTGCGGTACAACACAAATCCATAAGGTTGATGCAACGCTTCAAAGGTCATTGGCATTTCTGCATGAATGGGCTTTGGCAATATTGATGACAGGTTGGTGGTTTCAGTAAAGTGAATGGCGGGTATAGTAATAGATGGCTTTGCTGCCGGAACATCTGGTAGCATTGCGTTTGCAGGCAAATGCTTTTGAATCACCTGTCTGAATTTCATAAACTTGTCCGTAGCATTTCCCGCTTCATCAAGAGGTGCATCATAATCGTAGCTGCTGATCTGTGGCTCATAGTAGCCGGTATCATAACAGTTTGCTCCATTCATGAAATCTCTTGTTGTGCCCCCGTGAAACATGTACATGTTAACAGAAAGACCTCCGCTCAATAGCGTATCCAGTCTTCCCGTATATTTTTCTGCAGGCACTGTGTGATGAACCTGTCCCCACCAGTCGAACCATGCAGGATACCATTCTGCTACATAGAACGGACCTTTATTGTTGTGATACTTTTGTACGATTGATTTTACTCTTGCAGGATTATCAACGCCATTCACGGCAGGAAGAAATCCGGGCAAATAACCTTTCTCTACATCCCTTGCAGGATCGCATGTATAAAGGATTCCATCGAATCCTGCTTCGCGAAATAATTTTTCATTGATGGTTAAATAGTCTTTATCAGATCCATAAGAGCCATACTCATTTTCAATCTGCACCATGAGAATATTGCCACCGTGCGTAATAAGGTATGGAGACAATTGTTTGCCTACTTCTAAAATATATTTTTTGTACGCTTCAAGATACTTAGGGTTTTTACTGCGCACGATCAATCCCTCTTCATTCTGCAGCCAGTATGGGTAACCGCCAAACTCCCATTCTGCACATACGTAAGGACTTGGTCTTAGCACAACCCACAATCCTTCCTCCTGTGCAATTTTTACAAACTCACCAATGTTACTGTTGCCTTTAAAATCGTATTGTCCCTTTTGCGGTTCATGCACGTTCCAGAAAACGTAGGTGCCAATGGTGTTGAGCCCCATTGCCTTTGCCATCTTCATTCTTTGTCTCCATGCTTCACGCGGCACACGCGGATAATGCATCTCGCCGGAGATCATTTGAAAGGGTTTGCCATCCAGCAAAAAACTGGAATCGCCCAATGCAAAAGTGTGCTGAACTTTTTGCGCGTTTACTTGCAGGCACAGCGCTGCAAGGCCCAATGAAAGGCATAGTAATATCTTCTTCATATCTCTCTTCGTGGAACGGAATGATTGATTAAGAAACCTGAGACTTCACATATTAATGTCCTACGGACATAATCGCTACTGTTGCATCTTTGCTATTGATATTGATGCCTTACGGGCAAAGTTGTTGGAGCCTCATCTCTCCTATTTTCATTGATGCATAGGGGCAATCAATTTTTCCCGTAGGGAGAAAATATCAATAGAAATAACAGTAACCGATCCTATTGCCCATAGGGCATTAATGCACATTTAGCGTTTGTCTACTAATAACATCGATTTAAAAAATTGGCAGCAGTAACAAACTGCCGCCAATGTGTTTGTCTGCTAGTTGTATCCAGGGTTTTGTTCCAGTTTCGCATCTTTGTTAAGATCGATCTGGCTCTGTGGAATTGGCATCAAAAGGTTTGTTGTAGTAAGGCCCTTGATTGAATATGTTGTAGGATTTGCTACAGCATTGTATTTCATCGCTCTGTCTACAAGTGTGCCTGTACGCGTCAATGTCAAACGCCTGTTTTCTTCACCCACCAATTCTCTTGCACGTTCGTCAAGCAGGAAGTCCATTGTCATATCCGCTGCACTTACAAGTGGCGCTTGTGCCCTTGTCCGTAACGCATTGATGTTACTCGCCGCATTCGCTGTTTTACCTTGCTTGATCTGCGCCTCTGCCAATAACAAATATGTTTCTCCCAAACGCATCATAATAAAATCTTTGAGCGTAGCATAACCAAAATCATCTTTAGGATCATAGAAGCCCCACTTGGTACAATATGGGCAACTTCTGAAAATGGTATCTGCACCTGTCAATGGAACCGGCTGGCCATAGGTTGCAGGAAAAGCAGGATCATTATAAATTAACTGCCTGTGAATGTTGAACTGAGAATTTCTCATGTCACCTGCAGGATACAAATTATAGAGGACCCAGTTGTTCAAACGCAAACGTGCAATACCTCTACCTCCTAATGAATCACAAATTTTCATTCCTGTAATTTGATAGTAAGCAGCTCCCCATACGCGACGGTGTTGCGCGTTATCCACATTTCCGCCCGCTACAGCTGAAGGATTTTCCTGCTCCAATACCCAGATCGCTTCTTTGTTACCTTGCACACGACGCTCGTTACCATACTGGAACATATCAGAGTAATAGTCTCCTGCACGTCCGGTGTTGATACCGTAACGTTTGCTGGTGAGGCTGAACTGACCGCTGTTGATGATGGCTTGTGCCTGTTGTTCTGCCAAATCATTTTTGTTCATGCGCAAATACGTCTCAGCAAGCAATTGCATTGCCTGGTATTTATTTGCACGGCCGTAGAGCTTTCCTTTTGAATTGCTTTTTACAGATTCAATGTCGGGCAAGTTGGCGGCGCCAAAAGTAAGATCCTCTACAAGCAGCGCATTGATTGAATCTACAGGAGCACGTGTGAAATCTGTTTTTGCGGTTGTAATTGGCTTTGTTACCAATGGCACTTTACCAAAACATTGCACCAGTTGATTGTAACAATATGCCCTGAAGAAACGAGCTTCTCCATCTATCGCTTTTTTATTTGCATCAGACATTCCTTTTAGTGAAGGATCTTCAATGTTTGCAATAATCACGTTGCAGTTGTTGATGGTTTGATAGCACCATGTCCAAACGCGGTTAGAAGCATTATCAGTTGAGTTGAGCAAAGTGTAGTTATAATATGGAGTTTCGATTCCTTCTGGCTGACCGCTGTAGGCGATATCAGTACCTACCTGCCAAACGCACAACCAGCCCTGGCTGCTAGACCAGCAGATATACGCCGCAAGGTTGTTATACAAACCAACTGTGGAAGCTTCGAATCCGAGTGAGTCACTTAACGTTGTTGGACTGTAAGCTGACATTGGTTTTTCATCCAGCCAGCTTTTGCTGCAGGACGAGAAAGTGAGCAGCCCCGCAAAAGCAATTGAAAGTATGACAATAATTTTTTTCATATCGAATATTTTTATCGCACTATCCATGAATGATTTTCTCTTTTCATTTTCACCCATGACGTTGTTGTGCGTCTTTATAAAATGGTAGAATTATTTTAGTGAAACATTTAAACCAAACACAAAAGAGCGAATTGTTGGATAGTTGTTTGTCCATGAACCCAGCGTACCATCTGTACCTGTACCTCTTAGTGATACGTTGTTTTCAGGATCCCAACCGATCCATTTTGTCCATGTGTAAAGGTTTCTTCCACTCACATAAGCAGTCAAACCTCCCAGTTTCATTTTATCTACCAGTCTTTGTGGCACAGTATAGCTAAGTGTGATGTCTTTTAATCTTGTGTAGCTCGCATCTCTTGGGTATGCATAACCACGTCTTGCACTGTTGGCAGCTGTAGTCAATGCAGGAAATTCCTGGCTCTTGTTTGCTGATGTCCAGTAACCCACTTCCTGCGGCGTATTTCGACGACCGGATTCATCAACGTAGTTCAGGTCATTGTCATTTTTGGTAATGCCTTGTACTGTTTGGAAGAAGATGCTAAGATGAAAATCTTTATAGTGGAAAGTATTGGAAAAACCACCCAGCCATTTTGGAATTGTTTGTCCCTGGATAACGCGGTCGCTATCGGCAGAAATTTTTCCATCATGATTAACGTCAGCAAATTTGATAAAGCCCGGTTTTGCAGATGGATCTTGTTTGGAAGGATCTTCACCTTCCTGCCAGATGCCGGTCATCAGGAAGTCGTAATTAACGCCAATCGGTTGACCGATGAACCATTTGTTACCCACATCACTTTTTCCATCACCATAAATATCAACCCATTTGTTTTTGTTGCGAGAGAAGGTAATAGTGCTTTCCCAACGGAAATCATTGGTAACAATATTCTTCGTGTTCAATGTTACTTCAATACCCTTGTTATCAATTTTTCCGATGTTGTCATAAACTGATGTGAAGCCTGTCATTACAGGAATGTTACGGCTAAGAATGATACCGTCTGTTTGGGTGTGATACGCATCAATTGAACCACCGATGCGGTTGTTCACCAAAGAGAAATCGATACCAAGGTTCAGGCCCTTTGTAGTTTCCCAATGCAGGTTGCTGTTACCTAAGTTATCAGCAACTACACCTGTTGCCACAAGGCCGTTGAAAGGATAGCGGGCAAGTTTATCTTTTGTTATGGTAGCGTAAGGACCAATTGCCTCGTTACCTGTTTTACCATAAGAACCTCTCAGTTTAAGAAGATTGATTGCCTTTATACTTTTCATAAATTGCTCGTTGCTGATGTTCCATCCAAAGCCGACAGATGGGAACACACCGTATTTGTCAGCATTTGCACCGATTACAGAAGAACCGTCTCTTCTTACAGTACCGGTGATCATGTAACGACTGTCATAACTATAGTTAATACGTGCCATTTGAGAATTGATCCTGTACTGGCTCGCATAGGAAGCAGAAGTTTGTGTAGCACCCGCACCAAGGTTATTGAATGACAATTGATCATTGATGAAGCCAACTGCACCCGCTCTTGTTGAGTCAAACAAACGTTGTTGCGCACTGTACAAACCTGTGAAGTCTATATGGCTCTTGCCAAAGTCTTTTGTGTAAGTCAGGATGTTTTCTATAATGTAGCTTCTTGTTTGCGTGTTTGTTTTGCTTGCAGTACCGTTCAGGTCATTTGCCATACGACCCACATAGCTGCCTTGCAATGTTGGCAGATAAGTATAAGAGGCATTCAATCTGTATTTCAGTCCCTTTAATTTACCAGGAATTCTTAATTCCAGGTAGCCGTTACCAGTCACATTTGTACTGCGGTTCACCTGGTCCGTATACTGAGGCAACATTGGGTTGGTGTACAACAATTCCGCATACATTGGGTAAATGATGTAGATGCCGTTTGCATCTTTTACCTGTGCATAAGGACTCATTGCTGAACCATTCAGCATGTTGACGCGGCCGCCGTCGTAGTTATTGTTTGCAAAGAATAGTGAAGTACCTACTGTAAGGTAATCGGTAATATTGATATCAAGGTTGGAACGGATGCTTGCTCTTTTGTAATTAAATCCATACAATGGCCCTTTTTCATCCAGGTAATCACCAGAAACATAATACTTCACATCTTTATTACCACCGGAAATGCTGAGGTTGTGATCCTGTATAACACCTGGTCTTGTTATTACATCCATCCAGTTTGTAGTTTTTCCCTGGTTGTAATATGGAAGCTCTGCGATGTTTGGCACATCATACGGAGGTACTAAACCTGACTGCGCATTATAGTCTTTCCATTTTTGAACGTAAGCAGCGCCATCTCTTGGTTTAAGAATGTGCGCAATATTTTCAGTACCATAATACCCATTATAACGGATCTGCGCTTTGCCGGTTGCTCCTCTTTTCGTTGTGATCAGCATCACACCGTTGGAACCATTCACTCCATAAATAGCAACAGCAGAAGCGTCTTTCAAAAATTCTACAGAAGCAATATCGTTGGTGTTGATATCATTGATCGATCCGCCGGTTTTGGTTAAAGGCACACCATCTACTACCACAAATGGTTCGGTACTGGCAGTTACAGAGTTTTGTCCGCGAACGTTTACAGACGGTGTAGCTCCCGGAACAGATGATCCGGCTGTGATGTTCAGTCCGGCAACAGCACCTTGTATCGCCTGGTACACGTTGGTAACAGGCAACTCAGATAACCTGGCTTTAGGCACAGAAACCACTGCACCGGTTACGTCAGATCTTTTTTGTGTACCATAACCAACCACTACTACGTCGTTCATCAGCTTTGCCTCATCTTCTTTCATAATAATGGCAAGTGATTTGTCGTTTTCCACTTTCACTTTAAATTCCTGGTAGCCTATGGCAGTGATATGCAAAACGGCACCCTGGGGAACACTGATCTTAAATGCACCGTTGGCATCTGTTGCGGTTCCGCTTTTGGCACCTTCTACGACAACAGTCGCCCCTGTGATTGGAATGTTTTTAGAATCGGCTACTCTACCGGCAACGGTTATGGTAGCATTTTGAGCGTAAGAAAAAGGAACAGCGAATAAAAAGCAGGCTATTAGTAATAGCAGAAGTTTGGTCTGCCGGTGAAGGCAGTGATCTTTTTTCATATAACGTTTTTGTTTGGTGAGCAATCGGGTCGCAGGAAATTGCACCCACCTGGAAAAATGTTTGCAAGCAATCCTATGACCTTGTTTGGTAGTGTAATATTAGTTTTGAAACGATCCTGGCACGGGGGGTAAACCTTTTAAAAAGGGTGGGTAAAATCACAATTTCGAAAATACCCACTACACATCCGCTATGCCTTTCCCTTGATTTTGATAGTGTTATATGTATTGTTGAAGGTGTGGCGGTATTTCCTGATATACTCAGAAGGTATTACCCCAAATAGCTTTACAAATTGTTCACGGAAGTAACGGGCATCGCCGATGCCAACATAGTTTGCAGATTGTGTAATGTTCATATCACCGGTTAACATCAACACCGCCGCTCTCCGCAAACGAATGGATCGAATGAACGCGTTAGGTGATTGACCGGAAATAGCTTTGATTTTTTGATACAGTCTCGAGTGACTCATGCCCATTGCTCTCGCAAATTTTTTCATGTTGAAATCATCTGCATCGAGATTGCTTTCCACCACTTCAATGCATCGTTGTAAAAAGTCCTGGTACTCGGCAGAGACTTTTACAGATGAAGTGCGCAAGGTGATGTTGTCGAAGAAATATTGTTGCAACTGGCTGCGGTTACGCAGGATCGATTCAACTCTTGCGGTGAGCAGATCTTTATCAAACGGTTTGGTGATATAATCGTCCGCTCCTCCTTCGATGCCTTTCAGTCGAACGGCAGCATCTGTGGAAGCAGTAAGCAAAATAACCGGAATGTGGTTGAGCCTGGATGACTGTTTTATTTTCGCGCATAATTCAAGCCCGTCCATTTCCGTCATGTTGATGTCGCTGATGATGAGGTCAGGCAAATGTTCATCGGCCAGCGCCAAACCTTCCGCGCCATCATCGGCCATGTACAAAATGTATTTGTCGTTGAAGAGAAGTTTTAAATAATTGCGAACGTCGCGGCTGTCATCTACCAATAGTATCGAGCGTTTCTCTGTAATTACTTCTGCAACCGTTTTTCCGGAGGCAGGCATTTCTTCTGCAAGCGTCTCTGTGAATTTGTCATCATTTCCTGCAGCTAGTTCTTCCAGCAAGTGATTGTTATTTGCCTCTGCAACAGGTTGTGCAACAACCGGCAAATGTTGTTTTCCTTTTTTAAGTTGTATGGAAAATGACGAGCCGCTGTTTAGCTCGCTGCTGATTTTGATGCAGCCTTTGTGCGCCTCTACAAAATGTTTTACGAGATACAGACCAATGCCAAAGCCGGATTTGTGTGTGACGGCATCTGCTGCCTGTGCGAACTTTTCGAAAATCTTCGCCTGATCATTTTTGGCAATGCCACAACCACTGTCGGTTATCGTAATAATTACATCGTCGTTTTGTTCTTCAATAGTAAATGTGATGGAGCCTTTTTCCGGCGTGAATTTGAACGCGTTGGACAACAAGTTGAAAATAGCAATCTCTATTTTTTCCACGTCCACACATATATTAATAGGTGTTTGCGGCGCATGGAATTGATAGAGTATCTGTTTTGCCTTTGCCTGTTGTATGAAACATTGATAAACGCCATCGCACAGCATTTGCAAATTAACGGGCGAAATTTTCAGCATGTCTTCTCCGCTATCTGCTTTGCGGAAAAGCAATAACTGATCCACCAAACTGAGCATGCGCCTTGCATTGCGGTAAGCGATGGTCAAAGCGAAGTCAGGCGTTTCATCCAGCTTCTCTTTAATTGGATTGATGATCAACGATAATGGCGTTCTGAATTCGTGCGAAATGTTAGTAAAGAACGACAACTTCTTTTCAGCCATTATTTTATCCTGCTCATTCTTTACGTGCGCCAGTTTGATTTCGTATTTGAGTCGCTCTTGCCTGCGGGCATATTTGATGTAAGCGAAAATCACGGCGGCCGCAATCAACACAAAAAGCGAATACGCCCACCATGTTCTGTACCACGGCGGAAGAATAGTGACCTGCAATAATCTTGTTGCACTGCCCCAGGTGCCGTCAGCGTTTGATGTTTTTACGAGAAAAATATATTTGCCTTCAAGCAAGCGTGAGTAGTTGGCAGTTCTACCTTTGTTTACATAGTTCCAGCCTTTATCCCAACCCTGCAGCATATATGCATACCGTATTTTGTCGGATGCAGAATAATCAAGTGCAATAAAATCAAGTGATAAAGAAGAACGATCAAAAGGCAATGTGATCTGCCTGATGGTTTGATCATCTACTTCTGCAGAGGAAGCATCGCTTTGTGCAACAGGTTTGTTGTCGACTCTAACGCTTGTTAAAAAAATATCTGAGTTGTCTTTGCGAACAACCACACTATCCGGGTTAAAAATATTAAAGCCGTTGATGCCGCCGAAGATAAACTCGCCGGAAGACAGTGCCAGTCCGCCATTGAAGCTGAACTGGTTACTCTGCAATCCATCTGATTGTGAGAAGTTGTTGCACGCGTAAGTATTCGGATCAAATTTCACCAATCCATTGTAAGTGCTCATCCACAAGTTACCGCTCTTATCCTCCAGCATGCGAAGAATGGTGTTGCTTGGCAAGCCTTCTGAGGTTGTGAAGCGCTTGAAATTTCCTGTAGAACGATCAAACAATAACAAGCCGCCATCTTGTGTGCCCAGCCAAAATCTGCCTTTAGCATCTTCTCTTATGCAACGGATAGGATGACCAATTGCATACACCTGGTGCTTTTTGTTTACCCTGTCTATTTTGATGAGAGAAGTGTAATTTCCAGCCCACATATTGCCTTGCTTATCTTCTGCAATTGTTTGAAGATTGACAATTGCCGGATCAAATATTTCAAACTTGTTTTCTTTTTTATTGAAGAGGTAAAGACTTCCATCGTTCGTGGTACCGGCCCAAATGTTTTTCTGTGCATCCTGGTAAACCAGCCATGCGTTTGGCTCGCGACTATTCGTATTGGGATTGAATAATTCAAAACGCTCAAAGCGATTGCTGTTTTTCTTCAACCTGTTTACCCCACCGAACCATGTAGATATCCAGAGATCCTGCTGGTCATCTTTAATAATGTTGGTGATGAAGTTGCTACTGATTGAGCTTGTATTGTTAGGATCACTTTTGTATGTAACATAACTGTCGCGACGACGATCCCAATAGCGCAAACCCGCGCCGTCTGTGCCGATGTAGACGTTATGCTGTCCGTCTTCGCAGAACGAAAGAATGAAATTATCTACCTTACTCGGCACGTTTCCTTTATAAACAACATGTTGAAAGAAAGGCTCGCTGCACTCGACTACATTGATACCTCCGCGCAGTGTACCGATCCACTTGCGACCATTTTTATCGCAACAAACAGAATAGACAGAGTTGCTATTGACCAGTTCCGCTCCGTTGGAAGACCTGAAAGCCGTTGCTGTCCTTGCATTTGCAGGCAATTCAAAAACACTGGCGCCATCTGTACCGATCCACAACGTTTCTTTTTTGTCGAAACACAAACTCGTCACTGTTGTGCTTAGCGGAAGATGATTGCGAGAAAGTTCACGTGTATTTGCATTGTAGTAAACGAGATCACTGTTTGTTCCCAGCCACAAATTTCCTTGCTTGTCAATCTCCATTACATTCGCCTGCATCTCCTCGGCGCTTGCGCGGATTAGCTCCTTTGTTTCGATGTTGAATAAGAAAATGCCTTTACCTTTTATCGACAGCCATATCCTGTTTCTTGCTTCGTCATACTTGATTGCATGCACCTGATAATTCCATTCGTCTTTACCGGAAATTTTTAACGGAACCTGGATACCGGCCCGCGATGCGCCTTTAAAAATGATGAGTCCATTGGTGCGTGTACCTACCAAAACCTGTTGATCCTTTAAATTGAGAATGGCAAGCACTTCGCCCTGCAAATGTTGCTGGGCACCATTTCCATGAACGAGATAAAGTGGATTAACGAACGTTTCGTTGTGTTGATTAAAAACATTCAGCCCGTTTTGCGTACCTACCCAAATGTTGTTTTTGCCATCGTCACAAATGGATAGCACGTTGTTGGTAGACAATGAAGTACTGTCGCCGATTATGTTTCTGAAAACTTTAAAATTATATCCGTCGAAGCGATTGAGACCATCATATGTTCCGATCCACATAAAGCCGCGATGATCCTGGTAGATGGTGGTGATGACATTATTCGAGAGTCCCTGCTCTATTCCCAAATAGCGAACAGGCAGATCTTTGGCTTGTAGTATGACGCAGAAAGCCAGTAAAAACACCAGCGAAAAAGTCTTTCTTATGGGCATCGTTAGTTTTGTGTAATCCTGATTGATTGCAAATAAGTGTGAATCGTACAATTAAATTACTTTTTTCGCAAAAACTTATCAAGCAGTTACGCACTTTTTTTGAAAAAAATATTTTGATGTCATCACTTATGCAACAACATTACGAGTTGCACAGGCTTATTAACCGCAAAGGGCGCAAAGGGGGCGCAAAGAAAACGAAGGATCTTTGAACGTTTTAACAGCCCTTCGTTTCTTTTGCACTCTCGTGAGTTAAATCAATGCTTTCGAAGCCAATCCTTTGCGTACTTTGCGTTAAAAAATCTGTGCAGGAAAGTTATTTGTTCAAGTACCTGTAAATCTCACAAGCTGCTAATAAGAACGCTCCAACACCAAAATTTGCAGTTGAGTTTTTATCCACTACCTGACCGGGAATCGCCCTGTCACCAATGGGTTGTATGTAACCAATCGTTCCATCTTGTTGCATTGCAGTTTTGGACAGATATTCCCATGATTTTTTTACAACAGGTAAGAATTCGTTTTTATCTAAGTATCCATTATTCATGCCCCACATGAAACCATAAGTAAAAAATGCCGTACCACTCGTTTCAGGACCGGGTGCATGTTCGGCATCCTGCAAACTTCTTGCCCAATAGCCGTCTGGTTGTTGCAATGGTTTAAGAGCCTTTGCCATGCGGGTAAATTTTGCGATGTACTCGCTTCGATGCGGATCATTTGCAGGCAAGTCTTTCAACACTTTTGCAAGCGCCGCGAAAACCCAACCGTTTCCCCTGGCCCAAAAATCTTTTTTGCCATTCACAGTTTTGTGGGCAGGAAAAACATAGCGTGCATCGCGGTAGTAAATCTTTTCGGTGGAGTCGTACATGATGGAATTGGCGTACTCAAAATATTCATACATCTTATTGAGATACTGAGGATTCTGAGTCACATTGTGCAACTTCACCATAACCGGCATTACCATGTATAGTCCATCGGCCCACCACCAGTAATCGTTTTTTGAAGTGCGCATTTCATATTCCATCACCTGTTTTGCCCGTGCAATTTTCTTTGCATCTTTCTCCAGATTGTACAGATCCACATACGTTTGAAAGCAACATTGCCAATCGCCAAACAAAACAAAATCCTGCTTTTCGCCGTATGAATATTTCCATTCAGTCGTGTCATCGGAAGTTGCACCTTTCCAGTTATTGAAGTTTGCCCAGGCTTCAGCATACTGCCTGTACTTTTCATTTTTTGTAACGGCATACGCTTCCATATTTCCTGTTTCGTACGCAGCAACATCCCAGAAAGATCTTTCTTCCGGCTTATGAGTTGATTGCCATTTATTGTTTACAAGATTGATAATGTCCAACACTTCTTTCGAACTGTTGTCGAACTGCTTTGCATTTTTATGTGTCTTGCAGGAAAGAAAAAATAGTGACGCCGCGAGTATTAATAAGCTAAGGCTTGTAAATCGTTTCATAGTAAAATCGTGTTTTAAAATTGCACCTTACCGGTTTTGATATCGATCGACCATGGCTTGGGTTCGGGCAACCACAATTTGCCTTCGCCTATCTGAAGCGGCATCCACAAATAACGCGAATCCCATTGTGTGTGCGGCTTCCATTGATCGGCCATAAAAATTACAGTCGTGTCTTTTGTTCCTTCCACTTTCAGCATCATGGTAGATTGGGAGCTGTAAGTTTTGGTTTCTGGCGGAGCAATATCTTTAAACTCTGTCCACGGACCTTCGAGCGATTTGGCTGTTGCGTACTTGTTTGGATTTGGGTTCCATCCGGTGAGTGCGGAACCGATGGCATAATACAATCCTTTGTAGTGAACAATCGCACCACCTTCCAGCGGCGCATTGATGAGACAAATTTCTTTGTCCACTTTCAAATAATCATCTGACAATTTCGCGATAAAAAATCCCTTAGTAGGTCTGCTTTCGAAAACGAGGTAAGCAGTTCCGTCATCGTCGATGAATTGTCCGATGTCGCGGCTTTCTTTTTCCAGCGGACGAAAACTTTCGCGGTATTGAAATGGTCCTTCAGGTTTGTTGCTCGTTGCTACACCTACTCTCGCTAATTTGTAACGGGCATCATCGAGGTGAAAATACATCACATAGGTTTTCGTTTTCCTGTTGAAATAAACCTTTGGTCTTTCCAATACCCAATGGCTACCGAGATGTTCGGGATCCGCAAGTTTCAAAGCATCTCCCATGAACTTCCAGTTCGTCAGATCATTTGAACGGTAACAACTAACGTAACGAAGATTGCTATCCAAACCTTGTCTGCGTTCTTCACCGTACCAGTAATAATATTTGTCGATTTTTACGATACCACCACCATGCGCCTGTATGTGGTTGCCTTTATCATCCGGCCAAACTTCGCCGGGATTGATCTTTTTTTGTGCGGTTGCAGAGGAAAGCATTGCAAAGATTGCCACAATAAACAGAAGATACTTATAGCCAAAACGGCAAGCATTCGTTTTATCTTTCATAATAATAAATGATTGAAGGAAAGACTTTTAGCAAAACGAAAGTACCGTTGTATATGCTTTTGCACGGGGGGTAAATCTTGATAAAACAGGGGGCATTTTGGGAG
>Ga0318568_10000327_pt1 | contig 18523 bp, 10 predicted proteins | sample GRESIP088b5f21_FD_203690 | JGI IMG/M metagenome (GOLD analysis project Ga0318568, IMG submission 203690) | Tropical soil microbial communities from Luquillo Experimental Forest, Puerto Rico - GRE.SIPMG.088b5f21 | ecosystem: Environmental > Terrestrial > Soil > Tropical forest > Bulk soil...
CCTCGGGTTCTTCGTCTGCCACCTCGGGCTCATCACCTCCCGCCACCGGCCCGGCAGGAGCTGCGAGAGCGCGAACGTCGCCACGCCGGCGATGAGGCCCGCCACGACGAGCTGCTTCGGGCCTGGCTCGACGAAGAGCTGCAGCACGCCACCCGTGAGCAGGGCGGCGGCCACGAGCAGGACGATCTTCACCTGCTCGCGCAGGCCCGCGAGCCGCTCCAGGGCCGACGGCGTCGGCCTGGCCGCAGCCGAAGAATTGTCGCTCACGATGACCCTCCGTTGGTGCCGGGCCGTCGAGCAAGGGGCGTGCCCTCAGGTGCGAGGGGTGGAAAACCTCCTGATCCGGCGCAATCGCCGGCTCGGGCCTCGCCGTGAAGACGCACGAAACGCCACGCGAAATCTTCGCGACGCAAATGTTTCGTGGCGTTCGAGGGCACGCTGGCTCGAGCCATCCTCATGCCAGCGGGCGCCCGGCGGCGGCGCCGCTTCCCGCTGAAGGCACGGGGTGCGGCGGGTGGCTCGAACGCGCCTCGGCTCGGCCGCTCTGGTGCCGCGGACGCGCGGGCTCCCTACTTTGGTCGTATGGCCGACCGCGACCTGGCGTTCGAGAACGTCCTCTCCGGCGGGAGGGCCGGGAAGCGCACCGCGCTCATCGTGTTCCCCATCGTGGTCGTGCTGGCGCTGCTCCTCGGGTTCGCCGCCGTCTCCATCTCGCGCTCCTCCGCGCTGGTGTCCGAGGTCCAGAACGCGAAGAACGAGCTGGCCCAGGCGAACAAGACGGTCGAGGAGCGTGACGCTCAGCTCCGCGAGGCGCGGGCCGACGTCGCGGTCCTGTCCACGCCGGGACAGGGCGCGGCGATCCTGACGGCCGTGAAGGAGAACGGCGCGAGCGGCATCGCGCGCATCCACCCGGAGCGGCATTCGCTCGCGGTGTATGTCTACAACCTCACGGCCGCGCCCGAGGGCCAGGAGTACCGCGTGATCGTCTCGGATCCGGAGCGGCGCGCGACGATGCTCGGCGTCCTGACGCCAGACGAGCGCGGCGCCGCGGCGCTACTGGCGCGGGACGCGCCGGAGGGTGCGAGCGGGGTCGAGGTGGCGCTGGTCGGGAAGGACGCGGCGGCGAAGGCAGCGGGTGCTGGCCAGGGCGACCAGGGTGCGACGTCCCGACTCGCGCCCACCGAGCGACAGCCGATCATGATGGGAACGCTGCCTCGGCCCGGCGAGGCGGGGGTGATCACCGCGCCGCCGGAGCCCGGGGCCAAGATGCAGGCGCGCAAGCCCGGCCGGGCGCGGCCCAAGGCGCGCTGACCGACTTCCCGCGCGGCGCCGTAGCCGCTGCCCAAAAAACGAGCGCGACTTGCTCGAATTCCGGGCGTGTCCGCGATTTTACGGCACTATTGACGATGCGCGCCGCCGTGATGGAAACTGACCCTTCCATGTCGGAAGATGAGCAGTGCTCCCGGCCCTGGTCGGCTGGGTGTCCCTGCGCTCCGCGAGGCGGAGCGACGCAGGTCGAAGATCCCTCTCAGCGCACGAGCGAGATGGAGCGGGTGAGGTTCACCCCCGGCTCTCTCGCCTCGGCGCGCGCCGAGAGGCTCTAGAGGTTCTCCACGTAGCCGAGGAAGGTGCGATGAGCGAGCACGGGTATCCGCAGCGCCAGGGCCTGTACGATCCGCAGCACGAGCACGACGCCTGTGGCTTCGGCTTCGTCTGCGACATCCAGGGCCGAAAGTCGCACGACATCGTGCAGAAGGCGCTGACGGTCCTCGTCAACCTCGAGCACCGCGGCGCCGCCGGGTCGGAGAAGAACTCCGGCGACGGCGCCGGCCTCCTCTGCCAGATCCCGCACCGGTTCCTCGAGGGCGCCGCCGCGGCGGCGGGCGTGAAGCTGCCACCGCCGGGCCACTACGGCGTCGGGATGGTGTACCTGCCGCAGCAGGAGTCGAGCCGCCGCGCCTGCGAGAAGATGGTCGAGGACGTGGTGGCGGAGGAGGGGCAGATCGTCCTCGGCTGGCGCGACGTCCCCAGCGACAACGGGAGCCTGGGGCCGACCGCGCGCGCGAGCCAGCCCGCCATCCGGCAGGTCTTCGTCGGCCGGGGTCCCGGCTGCCGTGACGAGGCCGCTTTCGAGCGGAAGCTGTACGTCATCCGGCGGCTGGTCGAGAAGGCCGTCTCGCGCTCGGCGCTGCCGCAGCGCTCCTTCTTCTACCTGCCGTCGCTCTCCTGCCGGACCGTCGTCTACAAGGGGATGCTCAACGCGGGGCAGCTCGTCGCGTTCTACCCGGATCTGAACGACCCAGCCTTCGAGTCGGCCATCGCCATGGTCCACTCGCGGTTCTCGACCAACACCTTCCCCAGCTGGTCGCGCGCCCACCCGTACCGCTACATCTCGCACAACGGCGAGATCAACACGCTGCGCGGGAACATCAACTGGATGCACGCGCGGCAGTCGATGATGCAGTCGTCGCTCTTCGGCGACGACCTCAAGAAGATCCTGACCGTCATCGACCTCGAGGGCTCCGACTCGGCGATGTTCGACAACCTGCTCGAGCTGCTCCACCTGTCGGGCCGCTCGCTCCCGCACGCGATGATGATGATGGTGCCGGAGCCGTTCAGCCGGCACGAGTCGATGTCGCCCGAGAAGAAGGCGTTCTACGAGTTCCACAGCTGCCTCATGGAGCCGTGGGACGGTCCCGCCTCGATCGCGTTCACCGACGGCACCGTCGTGGGCGCCACGCTCGACCGTAACGGGCTCCGCCCGGCGCGCTACTACGTCACGAAGGACGACCTCGTCGTGATGGCGAGCGAGGTGGGCGTGCTCGACATCCCGGCCGAGCGCGTCCTGCGCAAGGGCCGGCTGCAGCCGGGGCGCATGTTCCTCGTCGACACCGCCGAGAAGCGGATCGTGTCGGACGAGGAGCTGAAGCAGCGCATCGCCCGCGAGCAGCCGTACGCGAAGTGGCTCGAGCAGCACCTCGTCAGGCTCGACGACCTGCCCGCGCCGAGGAGCGTCATCGAGCCCGATCACGAGACGGTGCTGCGGCGGCAGGAGGCGTTCGGCTACACGGCCGAGGACGTCCGCCTCCTCGTGAACCCGATGGCGGAGAGCGGCACGGAGCCCGTCGGCTCGATGGGCAACGACGCGCCGCTGGCGGTGCTCTCGGAGAAGCCGCAGGTCCTCTACAGCTACTTCAAGCAGCTCTTCGCGCAGGTGACGAACCCGCCGGTCGACGCGATCCGCGAAGAGATCGTCATGGCGGTGGAGACGAGCATCGGCCCGGAGGGGAACCTCCTCGAGCCGACGCCGGCGTCGTGCCACCAGCTGTCCCTGCCCAGCCCCGTGCTGCGCAACGCCGACCTCGAGAAGATCCGCGGCCTCGACGGCAAGGCCGGCGCGCACGGCTTCAACAGCATCACGCTGCCCATGTTGTTCAAGGTGAAGGACGGCGGGGCCGGGCTGCGCAAGTCCATCGAGGACCTGCGCTGGTCGACGTCGGAGGCGATCGCCGAGGGCCGGAACCTCATCATCCTGTCCGACCGCGGTCACGACGAGGAGCACGCGCCCATCCCGGCGCTGCTGGCGGTGGCGGCGGTGCAGCACCACCTGCTGCGCGAGGGCACCCGCACCCGGGTGAGCCTCGTGCTCGAGACGGGCGAGCCGCGCGAGGTGCACCACTTCGCGCTGCTCATCGGCTACGGCGCGAGCGCGGTGAACCCGTACCTCGCCTTCGAGACCCTCCACGACCAGATCCGGCTCGGGATGATCAAGGGCCCGCCCGAGGCGGCCGAGAAGAAGTACGTGAAGGCCGTCAACAAGGGGATCGTCAAGGTCATCTCGAAGATGGGCATCTCGACCATCCAGAGCTACCACGGCGCCCAGGTCTTCGAGGCCATCGGGCTCAACCAGGACTTCATCGACGAGTACTTCACCTGGACGCCGACCCGCATCGGCGGCATCGGCATCGACGTGGTGGCGCGCGAGGTGAAGATGCGGCACGACCGCGCCTTCCCGCCCAAGCGTCCCATCGTCCACAAGCAGCTCGGGGCGGGCGGTCAGTACCAGTACCGCGAGGACGGCGAGCAGCACCTGTTCAACCCGCTCACCATCCACAAGCTCCAGTACGCCTGCCGCACCGGCGACTACAACCTATTCAAGGAGTACACGAAGCTCGTCGACGACACCGCGCGGAACCTCTGCACACTGCGCGGCCTGATGGACCTCGTGCCGTCGCCGAAGCCGGTGCCGATCGAGGAGGTCGAGCCGGTCGAAGCCATCGTGAAGCGCTTCAAGACGGGCGCGATGAGCTACGGCTCGATCTCGAAGGAGGCGCACGAGTCGCTGGCCATCGCGATGAACCGGCTGGGCGGCAAGTCGAACACCGGCGAGGGCGGCGAGGATCCCGAGCGCTACCAGCCGATGCCGAACGGCGACTCGAAGAGCTCGGCCATCAAGCAGGTGGCCTCCGGGCGCTTCGGCGTGACGAGCCAGTACCTCGTCAACGCGCGCGAGCTGCAGATCAAGATGGCGCAGGGCGCGAAGCCTGGCGAGGGCGGCCAGCTCCCCGGGACCAAGGTGTACCCGTGGATCGCGAAGACGCGCCACGCGACGCCCGGCGTGGGCCTCATCTCCCCGCCGCCGCACCACGACATCTACTCCATCGAGGACCTGGCGCAGCTCATCCACGACCTCAAGAACTCGAACCACGCCGCGCGCGTCAGCGTGAAGCTGGTGGCCGAGGTGGGCGTCGGCACCATCGCGGCCGGCGTCGCCAAGGCGCACGCCGACGTGGTGCTCATCGCCGGCCACGACGGCGGCACCGGCGCCTCGCCGCTCACCTCCATCAAGCACGCCGGCATCCCCTGGGAGCTCGGCCTGGCCGAGACGCACCAGGTGCTCGTCATCAACAACCTCCGCTCGCGCATCGCGGTGGAGGTCGACGGCCAGCTCAAGACCGGCCGCGACGTCGTCATCGGCGCGCTGCTCGGGGCGGAGGAGTTCGGCTTCGCCACTGCTCCGCTGGTCGTCCTGGGCTGCATCATGATGCGCGCCTGCCACCTCAACACCTGCCCGGTCGGCGTGGCGACGCAGGACCCGGAGCTCCGCAAGCGCTTCACGGGCGATCCCGCGCACGTGGTGAGCTTCATGCGGTTCATCGCCCAGGAGGTGCGCGAGTACATGGCGCTCCTCGGCTACCGCACCCTCGACGAGATGGTGGGCCGCTCGGAGCGGCTCGAGATGCGCCGCGCGGTGGAGCACTGGAAGGCGCGCAACCTCGACTTCGGCCGCATCCTCTTCAAGCCGACCGTCCCCAAGCACTACGGGCGGACCTGCCAGATCCCGCAGGACCACGCGCTCGACGATGCGCTCGACGCGACCACGCTGCTCGAGGCGGCGCGGCCGGCGCTGGAATCGAAGAAGCCGGTCAAGGCGACGCTCCCCATCCGCAACACGAACCGGGTGGTCGGCACGATGCTCGGCTCGGAGGTGACGCGCCGCTTCGGGCCGGAGGGGCTGCCCGAGGACACCGTCCAGCTCCACTTCCAGGGCTCGGCCGGCCAGAGCTTCGGGGCGTTCGCGCCGAAGGGCCTCACGCTCACGCTCGAGGGCGACGCGAACGACTACATCGGCAAGGGGCTGTCCGGCGGCAAGCTCGCGGTCTACCCGCCCCGGGGCGCCACGTTCGTGCCCGAGGAGAACGTCATCGTCGGCAACGTCGCGTTCTACGGCGCGACCGGCGGCGAGGCGTACATCCGCGGCGTCGCCGGCGAGCGCTTCTGCGTCCGGAACTCGGGCGTGCGCGCGGTCGTGGAGGGCGTGGGCGACCACGGTTGCGAGTACATGACCGGCGGCCGGGTGGTGGTGCTCGGGCCGACGGGCCGCAACTTCGCGGCCGGGATGTCGGGCGGCGTCGCCTACGTGCTGGACCGGGACGGCGGCTTCGCGCAGGTCTGCAACCGCGAGATGGTGTCGCTCTCACCGCTGGAGGACGAGGCGGAGATCGCGCTCGTGCGCGGCCTCGTCGAGCGGCACGTCCAGTACACGGAGAGCGCGCTCGGGATGAAGGTGCTCGAGGCCTGGAAGGAAAGCGTCGCGCGCTTCGTGCGCGTGATGCCGAACGACTACCGGCGCGTGCTGGAGGCGCAGGCGCGCATGCTGCAGCGCGGGCTCGCGCCCGAGCAGGCGGAGATGGCGGCCTTCCAGGAAAACGCGCACGACGCGATGCGGGTGGGTGGGACCTAACATGGGCAAGCCGACGGGATTCCTGGAGTACGACCGCGAGCCGGCGCACGTGCGCCCGGCGCTGGACCGTGCGAAGGACTGGAGCGAGGAGCACCCGCCCTACGACGAGGAGACGCTGCGCCGGCAGGGGGCGCGCTGCATGGACTGCGGCGTCCCCTTCTGCCACACCGGCCAGCTCATCGCCGGCATGGCCTCGGGCTGCCCGGTGAACAACCTCATCCCGGAGTGGAACGACCTCGTCTATCGGGGGCAGTGGCAGGAGGCGATCATCCGCCTCCACAAGACGAACAACTTCCCCGAGTTCACCGGACGCGTCTGCCCGGCGCCGTGCGAGGGCTCCTGCACGCTCGGCATCAACGCGGCGCCGGTGACCATCAAGAACATCGAGCGCGAGATCGTCGATCGCGCCTTCGAGCGTGGCTGGGTGAAGCCGCAGCCGCCGCTCGCGCGCACCGGCAAGCGCGTCGCGGTGGTGGGCTCCGGGCCGGCCGGCTTGGCGGCGGCTGCCCAGCTCAACAAGGCGGGCCACGCCGTGACCGTGTACGAGCGCGCCGACCGCGTCGGTGGCCTGCTCATGTACGGCATCCCCAGCATGAAGCTCGACAAGGAGGTCGTCCAGCGCCGCGTGCGCCTCATGGTGGAGGAGGGCGTGAAGTTCGTCACCGGCGTCGAGGTGGGCAAGGACCTCGCCGCGGCGCGCCTCCTCTCCGAGTTCGACGCTGCGGTGATCACGACTGGCGCCACCCAGGCCCGCGACCTCAAGCTGGAGGGCCGGCACCTCCAAGGCGTCCACCTCGCCATGGAGTTCCTGCACCAGAACACGAAGTCGCTGCTCGACTCCGGCCTCCGTGATGGGCGGTTCATCTCCGCCAAGGACAAGCACGTCGTGGTGATCGGCGGCGGCGACACCGGCACCGACTGCGTCGGCACCGCCATCCGCCACGGCGCGAAGAGCGTCACCCAGCTCGAGATCATGCCGCGCCCGCCCGACGAGCGCGCCGCCGACAACCCTTGGCCCCAGTGGCCCAAGGTCTACAAGCTCGACTACGGGCAGGAGGAGGCGAAGGCGCTCTGGGGTGACGATCCGAGGCAGTACGCCGTCTCCAGCAAGCGCTTCCTCGGCGACGACGCCGGTCAGGTGACCGGCATCGAGCTCGTGAGCGTGGACTGGCTGCACGGCAACGATGGCCGCCCGGTCGGACCGCGCGAGGCGGAGGGCTCGAAGCGGGTCATCCCGGCCGACCTCGTCCTGCTCGCGCTCGGGTTCCTGGGCCCGGAGAAGGGCTTCGCCGCCGACCTCGGCCTCAAGCTCGAGGAGCGTGGTCAGACCTGGACCGTCTGGACCGACCGCGACAAGATGACGAGCGTCCCCGGCGTCTTCGCCGCCGGCGATTGCTCGCGCGGCCAGTCGCTCGTGGTCTGGGCGATCCACGAGGGCCGCAAGGCGGCGCGCGGCGTCGACAAGTACCTCATGTACGGGGAGACGGTGCTGCCGTAGCGCTGGGGCTCTAGGCGTTCGTGATGGTGGCCTGATCCGCTCTGCCTGATGTCTGCCTGATGGGCGCGACGGTCGCCGTGCTGGGGCCGAGGTCCACATCCAACGTCGAGAGGTCGCGCTCCGAGAAGAGATCGCGACGCAGATGCACGTAGTGCTTCTCGGTGATCGAGATGCTGGAGTGGCCGAGGATCATGGAGAGCTTCTCCATGCTGCGGTCGGCCATCACCCACTGAGATCCGAACGTGTGACGGGTCGCCTGGTACCACGTCATCGCCTGGAGCCCGAGAGAGGCGAGGGCCTCAGCGAGCGAGTCCCAGAGCACGTCACGTGAGATGTGAGCGGCCTGCGCCTGCATCGGCCTCACCACGAGCCCCTTGCCGCCGCTCTTCAGCTTCCACTCGGTGAGCACTGGAAGGAGACCGTCGAGGATCGGGACCTTGCGCGGCTTCCCGCTCTTCGGCTCGCGCTCCTCGCCTGAGTTGCGGTCGGCCTGGAAGCGAACCGTGATGGTGCGTGAGGCGAGGTCTACCTGCTCCCACTTGAGCGCGACGATCTCGCCCGTCCTGAGCCCAGCCATGGCGCCGAGCGCGTAGGCGATGCTCACCGGCTCTGGGAGCGTGAGGTAGATGCGCTTCACGTCGGAGAGCTTCTCGATGAAGGAGACGTTCTCGGGATCGAGTTTGCCCTTCATGAGGCGCCGGACTTCCTTCGGGAGAGCGTGGCAGGGGTTCGAGGTGGCGAACGGCGTGGGCTTGTGGGACATGAGGTCCGAGAAGAGGGCCGACAGGATGTGGACGCAGACACCGATCGTCCCTGGTGCCAGCTTGCTGCGGCTCTGGGTGATGAAGCGCTCGACATCAGCCGTGCCTACCTCGTTCGGCTTCATGCGCCCGAAGAAGGGACCGAGGTGAAGCTTCCAGCGGCGCCGGTCATCCTTCGCTGCCTTGTGTGTGTGGTCGCGCCTGCCGAGCCACTCTGGCGCTAGATCGCCCAGCGTCCTCGTGTCCTCGACCCTCGGCTCTGGGATGCCAGCCTTTCCGAGGGCGACCTGAGCCAGGACGTGAGCGAGTACCTTCTTCGCGTCGTCCTCTGTGGCGAAGCCGCTGCGGTACCTGCGCCTGCCGCCCTCGACCCACCGCAGCGCCCAGCCTCTTCCTTCCTTCAGGATCCGGCCGCTGTTCCTCATCCTGCGTTTTGGCTTCATGACACACCTCCAGCGGTCAGCATGAGACCGGGAACCGATCCGTCAATGGGAGAGGGCACGGCTACTTGGTGCCTGAGCGGACCTGTCGGGCGAGGGCCGCAGCCTCGACATCACTCAGGCCCGGACGGAACTGGTGCATGTCGATGCGGATGATGCGGCCGTCGCGCTCTGCTCGAACCTCACCGGCCTGGATGCGTCGGCGCATCGTCTTCGGTGAGATGCCGCGCTCCCTGGCCGCATCCTGAAGCGAGAGCAGCCTCGGAGGCATGGAGGCGCGCAGCTGCTGGATCTCGTCCAAGAGGGCGCGCTGCCCGTCCTCAACGCGAACGATGGCGGCGGCGAGCGCGTGGAGGTCGTCCTCGATACCCATCTCGATCTGTATCGAGTACGGCTGGGAAGCTGTCAAAACAGCCGAGCGCCGGTCTGCTGTCGGGTGGTTGTGGTTGGGGCAGCAGTGGGGTGACGTACGGTGGGTATGCGAACGCTTACGCCTGAGACGCAGGCGTGGCGTCAGCGACGTGACGCGTGGTCTGCCCGATGTCTGCCCGAAACCGTCGCATTTGACCTGGGCGCGTTGGAAGCTCGACCCTGCCTCCGGGTCAACCTCGTGCCGATCGCCTTCAGGAAGCCCTACGGCTCGTTCCACAGCGGCCCTGGAGGCAGCCCTGATGCAACTCCATCCATTCGCGGATGCCTGACTCCTCGGTCTTGGCCTGGATGGCACGCAGGAGCTTCATGCAGTGCTTGCCGATGGCCTCCAGCCGCTTCTCGTCGATCTCGCCGCGCTCGAACTGATGGGCAGCGACGGTGAGCCAGCGTCGGATGTTCTCAGCCGTGTAGAGGCGACGACCGAGTCGATCGGGTTCCTTGCCCCTGTGCTGGCGGGCGGACCTGGGGGCGCTGATGCCGCGCTCAGTAGGCGGCTGATAGCGAGGGAAGGGCGTCCTGCATTGCCTTGCCCCGTGGCGAGATTCCCTCGCGGTCAGAAGCCCCAGGGGAGTCCGAGCACCTGCCACCCAATCAGGAGAATGACCCAAACCACCTGGATGATCACGACGTAGGGGAGCATGATCGCGATGACCGTGCCGATGCCGGCACTCGGCTGGTATCGGGCTACAAACGAGACGATCAGCGGGAAATACGGCATCACCGGGGAGACGAGGTTGATGGGCGAATCCGAAACGCGGTACGCGGCGAGCGCTGCCTCGGGCTGGACGTTCAGCCGCATCAGGAGGGGCACGAAGATCGGCGCCAGGATCGCCCACTTCGGGATGATGCCTGAGACCACGAGGTTCAACAGCGAGGCCACGACGACGAACCCCGCGAGCAGAGGAATCGGGCCGAGCCCTGTGGTTCCCAGCGCATCTCCCACCTTCGCGGAGGCGATCGTGGCGATGTTGCTGTAGGTCAGGAGCGCGATGAACTGGGCCACGAAGAACAGAAGGAACACCAATGGACCGAGCGAAGTGACCGCCCTCTCCATCGCCCTGACGACCCCAGCCATGCCCTCGAGGGTGCGCGCGCCGGCGCCATAGGCGGCGCCCGTGACGAGAAATAGGAGCGCGACGAAGGTGATCAAACCCGCCATGTACGGCGAGTCTCCGATGAGAGCGCCCGTCTCCGGATTGCGCAAGGGCGCTCCCGGGGGAATGGCCAGCAAGGTGAACACCCCCAGGACGATCGTGAGCGCCCGGCCCGCGTACTTCAGCCCTCGCGACTGATCCGCAACGGCGACCTCGGGGCCTTCGTCGTCCGCGAGCTTCTCGCGAAGCGCCACCGGCGGCTCGTAAGGTCCCAGGCGAGGCTCGACGATCTTCTCGGAGATCAGCCCGCACACGATCGTGAGCACCACCACCGACGCGACCGAGAACCAGAAGTTCGCGGTCAGGGAGATCGACACATTGGGGTTTACCGGACGGATCGCGTCGTTGGTGAGCTCGGTGAGGATGACGTCGATCGGCTTGATGACGAGGTTCACGCTGAAGATGCCCGCCACCGAGGCGAAGGAGGCGGCGAGTCCGGCGAGGGGATTACGGCCGACGCTCAGAAACGCCGCCGCTCCTGCCGGAATCAGCACGAGGTAGCCGGCATCGGAGGCAATGCTCGACAGGCAGCCCACCAGCACCAGCACGTACGTCAGGGCGCGCGGCGAAGATGCTGCGACGAGCTTCCTGATCAGCGCCTTGATCAGCCCCGATGATTCGGCGACGCCGACGCCGAGCATGACCACGATGACCAGGCCGATGGCGTTGAACCCCATGAAATTGTCCACCACATTGGAATACATGAAGCGGAGGCCATCCCCCGTCAGCAGGCTCCGGGTCTGGGTCGTCACCAGCTCGGCCCGGTGGGTCTCGGGGTTGATCGTCTGATAGGTCGCGGCGAAGCCCAGCAGGGACAGCAGCTGGGAGAGGACGATCAGGATCAGGATCAGCCAGATGAAGATTACCGCGGGATGAGGCACCTTGTTGCCCCATCGCTCGATGACGTCGAAGATCCCCTTCTGGCGGGGCTTGGTGGGACCCTTCGGTGCGCTGGCGCGCTGCTCTGCCGGTGCGGCTACGCAACCCGTGGGCCGCGTCTGCTCAGCCATCGACGATCCCCCGTCGGTATCGGGTCAGGCGCTCGGCCGATATCAACTCTCAGACGCCGCCTCGCCGGACGCGTCTAGCTCTAACCTGCGTCGACGCTGGTTCAAGCTGGGCTGCCAAGGAGTGGCGCGCAACTCGATCGGTACACGGAACGCTCCACCAGAGCGCGAGTCCGTGTGCGATCCGTGAGGGCCCGGTCCGCACTAAGAGCGGAAGCCCGGAGTGAGCTCCCCTCCCGCAACAGATCGCGCTTGCCCGCGTCGCCGGCGCCGTCCAGACGGCCGCCGCGAACAGCGCGACGATCCCACAGCCGATCGCGGGGCGCGTGAACGCGCCGTGAGCAGCGCGTCTCCGCGAAGCCACCCGCGCCGGCGGCAGGCATGGGCAGCGTAGTCGCGAGAGCGGGGAGCGCGCTCGGCGGTGAGCCGGCCTCCCCGCCAGGTGCTCTTCCGGGAGCCGAGCAGCCCGGCGAGCAGGACGAGATTCACCTCAGGGCCTTAGCCGCGCCGGAGCGCCGCCGCCGCTGTCCCGCGGTCGTCGCGGCCGACCGTCGCGTTCCCACGGCTCAACCGACTCCGCCGAAAGCGATTTTCTCGTCCCATCTTCCCAGCGTCACGGCCAGGTCCCCGGCCGTCATGGGCGCCACGCTCGCGGACTGCGGCGTGAACCGGTCTCCCGCGCCGTCGTCGAAGCCGCGACGTGCAGGTCAACGCGGGCGGTGATGTGGTCGGCGATCGAGCTACCGCACGCGCAAGGAACCGAACCCCGCCGACCCCGAGCACCCTCGGGTCATCGCGGAGATCGACGAACCGCAGGCCCAGGTAGTCCGCCGGATTTTTGAGAACTTCCCGGTCAACCTCCTGGTTGGCCGGGATTGTTATTTCAATGCTCCTCGACGCCGGGCTCGGTGGTGGAGAAGGGCCCGGCGCGCGAGCTCTTCGAGAACCCCCGGAACGAGCGAACCTGGGCCTTCCTGAAGCGATTCTCCGAGTCGGCTGGGCAGCAGGGCGCCCGGGGCTCCGGGCAGGAACACGACGGTCAGCCACGCGAAGAGCCGGCCCCTCGGCGCTGCCGTGCTTCTCTCACATGTTGATGTAGTAGCGGGCCAGCAGGTTCGTGCGGAACTCGTCGCCCTTTTCGTTGGCCAGCGTCTCGCGCGCGCCGTAGATGGCCTCGAAGCCGAAGTCGGTCTCCGGGAGGGGGCTGAGGAAGAAACCGGCGTGGCCCTGGTTCACGAAGCGGTTCACGCCGAACCGGCCGCGGTCGAAGCCGGCCGCCTTGGCGAAGTCGGTGTACTCGTTGTCGAACGAGTAGGTGAAGCCGTAGACGAAGTTGAAGCGGAGCATGTCGGACGGCTTGAACTGATAGCCGAGGTAGCCGCCGATGGCCTGCTCCAGCTTGATGGAGGCGGAGCTCGGGTCGTAGGCGGCCCCCTCGATGTAGTTCAGGTAGCGCCCGATGCCCTTGCCCCCGGTGACGCCCCAGGTCAGGAAGTCCTTGCCGCCGCGGGTCTTGACGAGACCGCTCACCGCCGCGCCAAAGCCCTGCCGGGTCGCGTCGACGCCGCCTCCGTTGAGGCGGAGTTGCTGGGTCACGGCCCGGAGCGAGAGCGCGCCGAACTCGAATTTCCGGTCCCAGCGAACGACGAGATCGGGGATCCGGGAGTGGCTGTTGTTCATGGGCACGGGGCTGGAGGGGTCAGTGACGTCGAGCACGTAGGTGACCGAGTTTTCCAGGGCGACGGTGAAGGTGCCGGCCTTGGGAGTGGCGTAGGAGTAGCGGATCTGCGGCTGGCGGATGAAGGTCGCGCCGACCGGGCCGTTGAAGTCCACGGTCTCCGGGAAGTTGTCCACGTCCATGAAGGTGGACCAGGTCTGGCCGGCGAGCAGGCCGCCGAACTGGCCGTAGGCCTGGCGCAGGCGGAAGCCGTAGCTATTGGTGATGTGTTGCGTGTAGATGTTGCCGATGGTGCCGTACACCGCGGCGTTGCCGGTGCGGGGCTCGTTACTGAAGTCCCCCTCGACCTTCGCCGCCAGGGCGCCATATCGGGTGGGCTTCCCGGCTTCGATCCCAAAGCGCGACACACGGGCCGTGAAGTAGTCGCGGCCGCCGCTCTTCGCCTGCTCGGAGCCATGGAGGGGCAGGTACGGGGCGAAGGTGGAGAAGTCGATGTCGGAGTTGTCGTTGTTGAACGCGTGGACCCAGTCCAACTCGGCGAACCCGTACACGAGCAGCGATATCTCGCTCCCGGGGATCCGGAAGGAGCCGGGGACGTCGCCCTTCACCACGGCGTCGAGCGGCTTCACCTCGTGCGGGTCGACGCGGTCGCTGGCTCGGGCGCTGGGCGCGGCGAGTAGCACCGCACCGAGGGCCAGGAGCACCACCAGGTTCGGGGTGTGCATCGTGGTCATCTCGCCTCTCCTCGGCGCGCCGGTACTGTTGGTCAGTTGGGCGATGTGCCGCAGGCAGTGAGGTACGCAGGACTTATGGATCGGCGTGAACTGAACCTGGCGGATTTCTCGGGGCTGGCCCAACCGGACACGCTTGCAGGCGCGGGGAGAGGCGCGCCGCAGGCTGGACCGTGCCCGATGCGGCCGAGGCCGCCGGAGTCAGCATCCGTACGGTCTACAAGTGGCTTGCCCGATTCGAGCACGAAGGCTCGTCCGGGCTCCTCGAGGACGCCTCCGTGTTCCCGGCGCCATCGCGCCTGCTCTTCCGGTCGCAGACGAGGCTGCGCGCGTCGCCGACGAGCAACTTCGCGCTCTCCGTCGACCTGTTCGAGTCCAACAGCTCCCCCGCTCGCGGCAAGACCATCGCCGACACACGCGGCGTCACTTCATCGCCGCGACTCCGAGCACCACCGACGACACCACGAACATGATGAGCAGCATCGGCAGCACGAACCTCAGGTACTTGTCGTAGCCGACCTTGGTGACCGCGAGCCCGCCCACGACGACCACGGCGGTGGGCGAGCCCATGAGCATGAGGCCGTGACCGAGCTGGAAGGCGGTGATTGTCAGGGCGCGACTGACCCCGGCGAAGTCGGAGAGCGGCGCGAGGAGCGGCATGGCCAGGACGGCGTGGCCCGACGTGGACGGGACGATGAACGACAGCGGGAAGTTGACCACGATGTTGACGACCGCGAACACCGCGACCGAGGTGCCGCGGACCACCTGCTCCACCGAGTTGAGGATCGTGTCGAGGGTCTGAGTGTTGGTCATGATCACCGAGACGCCGGCGGCGAGCACGATGACCAGCGAGGGGCCGATCATGTCGGCAGCGCCCTGGGTGATGAGCTTGACGATCTCACGCTCCTTCATGCCCGCGACCAGCCCCACCACGACCGAGGCGAGGACGAAGAGCATGGAGAGCTGTGGGAACCACCAGTTCAGCTCGAACCAGAGCGGCTTCGCCTCCGTCGTGTGGTGGAGGTCGTCCGCCGGACCCGCCACCGCGCCGAGGATGCTCGACCACGGGATGACCGAAATGATCAGGAGGACGAACGTGGCCGCCGTGATCACGAGCACCCACTTCTGCGTGCCGGTGAGCCGTTCCTGGGGTGCCGTCGTCGCGCCCGCGGGAGAGGCGCCCGGGCCCACGCCCTCGGCACGGTCGAGCTCGAAGCCCACCACCGAGGCGCTCGGGTCGCGCCGGATCCGGGCGGCGTATCGCAGCGTGTAGGCCACGGCGATCCCGGTCAGGAGCACCCACAGCAGGATTCGTAGCCCGATCCCGTCTCCGATCGAGACGCCGGCCTCTCCGGCAGCGACACCCGTCGCGAACGGGTTCACGGTGGAGGTCGTCACTCCGATGAGGGCTCCGACGATGATCATGACGGACGTGACCATGCGGTCGTAGCCGAGGGCCGCCATGAGCGGGATGAACAGCGAGTAGAACCCGAACGTCTCGACGGAGAAGCCCATGGTGGTGCCCAGCAGCGAGAAGAGCACCATGATGGCGGCGATGAGCAGCCCCCCCTTCTCCTTCTCGCGCAAGCGGGCCGCGAGCCCGCCGACGGCCACCTCGAGGCTGCGGGTGGCGAAGGTCACCGAGATGAACGCCCCGATGGCGAGGATGAACAGCACGACGCCCACCGCGCCGAACATGCTGCCGACGGCCTCGGTGTCGACGAAGCCGGTGTCGGTGCGCAGTCCGTACATGCCGTTGACGGGGGCGAGCACGAGCTGCTGGAGCTTCTCTCCCGCGCCGAGCGGCGACTCCACCCGGTGGTAGGTACCGGGGATCGGCGCGCCGTCCTCGTTGTGCTCGTACGCTCCCGGGGGGATGACCAGGGCCGCCAGCCACACCGCGATCGTCACCACGGCGACGGTGGTGAGCGCGGTCGGGAACTCGAACTTCTTGCGCGCCTTGCGTTCCGTGGCCGCCTTCACCTGACCGGCCGGGAGGACGTCGGTGGTCATCGGACGCTCCCCCCGGTCAATCCTCGACCGCGTCACGCACGATGGGGCAGGTCATGCAATGCCCGCCGCCTCGGCCTCGCCCGAGCTCGGCTCCGACGATGGTGATGACCTCGATGCCCTCCTTCCGCAGCAAGGTGTTCGTGTAGGCGTTGCGATCGTAAGCGAACACCACGCCGGGCGAGGCGCACACCAGGTTCGCGCCGCTGTCCCACTGGGTGCGCTCGCGGATGTAAGCGTCACCGCCGGTCTCGACCACGCGCAGCCGGGCGAGACCGAGCGCCTCGGCGACGACGTCGACGAACGGCTTCTTCTCCTTGCGCAGGTCGAGCTGGCCCGGCTTGTCGCCCGGCCGGTACGAGTAGGCGTGGATCTCGTAGACGATGTCCGGGTAGAGCAGCACGCAGTCGCGATCCGCGAACGTGAAGACGGTGTCCAGGTGCATGGCCGACCGGAGCTTCGGCAGCGCGGCGACGATGACCCGCTTGGCGGCGCCCTTCGCGAACAGCGCGGCGGCGAGCTGGCTGATCGCCTGCCGGGAGGTCCGCTCGCCCATGCCGATGAGGACGTTCCCCTTGCCGATGGGCATGACGTCGCCGCCCTCGAGCGTGGCCAGGCCCCAGTCCTGGTTGGGGTCGCCCCACCACACGTTGACCTTCCCCGCGAAGTCGGGGTGGAACTTGTAGATGGCGGTGGCGAGGATCGTCTCCTCGTGTCGCGCCGGCCAGAAGAGCGGGTTGAGGGTGACGCCACCGTAGATCCAGCAGGTGGTGTCGCGCGTGTAGAGGGTGTTGGGCAGCGGAGGTAGCAGGTACTCGGCGACGCCGGCGGCCTCGCGGACGAGCGTGATCATCTCTCCGCCGTGCGCCTCGGGGAACTCATACGTCGACAGGCCTCCGATGAGCGTCTCGGCGAGCTCACGGGCGGGCAGGCCCTCCAGGTAGCCGCGGACCTCGTCGACCAGGCCGAGCCCGACCTGGTTCGGCACGATCTGGTGGTCGAGGATCCAGGCCCTGGCCTCCGGGATAGCGACCGTCTCGGCCAGCAGGTTGTGCATCTCGACGACATCGATGCCGCGGTCGCGCATCTTCAGCACGAAGTCGAAGTGGTCCCGCTTCGCGTTCGCGACCCACAAGACGTCGTCGAACAGCAGCCTGTCGCAGTTGGTCGGGGTCAGCCGCTCGTGGGCGTGCCCCGGCGCACACACCATCACCTTCCTCAGCTTGCCGACCTCGGAGTGGACTCCGAAAGGCTTGCCGGTCTTTTCGGGCATGGCGGCTCTTCTTTCGGTGGAGTGTGACTGCACCAACGCTATCCACGCGGCGAACGCGCGCAACGGCCGGGGCTCGCGCAACCCAGCCCACGGTCTTTCCGGTGCCGTGGGATCGTGCGGCCGGTGGCTCGGCGCCCGCGCTGCGCTGAGGATGAACGACACCCCCTAGTAGCGATAGAACGCATCCTGCACCGCGCCGCGGTCCATGCCCGTGGCGATGCAAAGCTGGAGCAGCACGCGACTCTTGTGCGGGTTGAGCTGATCCGCCGCCAGCGTTCCGAGCGCGTCGTCGTCCATCTCGATGTTTCGGCCGACGTCACCGCTGCCCACGCGCGTGCTCCGGACGACGACCACGCCCGCTTTCACGGCCTCGGCCAGCGCGGCGGCCGCCTCCGTCGAGACGTTTCCGTTGCCCATCCCCGCCATCACGATGCCTCTCGCTCCCAATGAGACGCTGGCGCGTATCAAGTCTACGTCGCGCGCGCTGTGCAGGTCGTTGTTGATGGCCACGATCGCGCCGCGCCCCCGCGCGCCGGGATCGGCGGCGACGGCGACGGCGTTGTAGAGGTTCAGCGGTCCATCCGCGCTGAGCGACGTCGCGGGTCGCATCGAGCCCGTGAGCACGACGGGGTGGTCGCTCTTCACGGTGAGGTGCAGAAAGAACCCCGTCTCCTCGGCGGTATCCGTGCCGTGCGTGATCACGATTCCGTCGGCCTTGTCGGCGGCGAAGAGCGCGTTCACCCTCGCCGCCAGCTCAAGCCAGAGGCCGTCATTTATGTCCTGGCTACCGATCTGCGCGATCTGCTCGCCCGTGAGCTCTGCGAGCTCGCGCAAGCCGGGGACCGCGGCGACGAGCGAGTGAACCGACACCTCGCCCGAGCTGTATCCGGCCTCGACCTCCGAGCCCCCTTTTTCCGGCGATGGTGCCTCCGGTGGCAAGGATGTGAACTCTCGACATGGCTGAACCCCCTCCGTGCTCGGAATCGGCGGCTATGACACGTCCGAGCCAGCTCATCATCAGAAGCCCCGGGGAAGCCCGAACGCCTGCCACGCGATGAAGAAGACGCCTCTCGCTCGTCCGGTCTCCGCCACTCGGCCCGAGGAGTGGGGCGCAGGCGCTGCGCGCGGTCCCCCGCTCGCGCGAGATGCCTCACATCAGCGATGGAGCGCCGCCTTCAGGAAGCCCTACGGCTCGTTCCACAGCGGCCCTGGAGGCAGCCCTGATGCAACTCCATCCATTCGCGGATGCCTGACTCCTCGGTCTTGGCCTGGATGGCACGCAGGAGCTTCATGCA
>Ga0318568_10000334_pt1 | contig 18412 bp, 13 predicted proteins | sample GRESIP088b5f21_FD_203690 | JGI IMG/M metagenome (GOLD analysis project Ga0318568, IMG submission 203690) | Tropical soil microbial communities from Luquillo Experimental Forest, Puerto Rico - GRE.SIPMG.088b5f21 | ecosystem: Environmental > Terrestrial > Soil > Tropical forest > Bulk soil...
CCCATATTATTATTCTTCTGATCTTGTTGATGGAAAATTAGCAGGCATCTACCTCATCAATGATGGTAGCGCCGGTAATCCATTTCCAGCGCCAACAGAATACCTGACTTACGCACCGGGCGACAAAACATTGAACAGCACTTTTTACGGTGAGGCGGCAGTAAACTACAACCGCACATTCAGCGAGAAACATGCCGTTGGCGCGATGTTCATTGGAACAATGCGCAACTATGTTACTGGCAACGCTTCTACTTTGCAACTTTCTCTTCCTTCAAGAAACGCGGGCGTTTCGGGCCGTATGACATATGGCTACGACAACAGATACTTGCTGGAATTTGATTTCGGTTACAACGGATCTGAAAGATTTGCAGCGAACCACAGATTCGGTTTCTTCCCTTCTGTAGGTGGTGGCTGGGTAGTGTCTAACGAAAAATTCTGGGAGCCATTACTTAAAGTTGCCAACAACCTGAAATTCAGATTCACTTATGGTTTGGTGGGTAACGACCAGATTGGTAAAGCGGAAGACAGGTTCTTCTATCTTTCTGAAGTTGGCCTGAATGGTGCTGTGGCAGGCGGTTTCGGCACGAACTTTAACTCAAGCAGAAACACTGTGTATACCAACCGTTATGCGAACCCTGATATCACCTGGGAAAAATCACAACAGCTGAACCTTGGTATGGACCTGACTTTGCTGGACGACATCAAAGTAACAGTTGATGCATACCATCAAAAACGCAGCAACATCCTGATGTCAAGAACTACCATCCCTTCTACAATGGGTTTGCAGGCAACGCCATCTGCAAACGTAGGACAAGCGGAGAGCCAGGGTATTGATATCGCACTTGATTATCACAAAACAATTTCAAGATACTGGTGGGCACAGGGAAGAGGAACATTTACTTATGCAAAAAGCAAAGTATTGGTAAATGAAGAACCTGCGTATGCAGAAAACAACATCAACCTTTCACACGTTGGTAATTCTGTTGCGCAGATGTATGGTCTCGTTGCAGAAAGATTGTTCAGCGATGACAAAGAAGTAAGCAACTCTCCTACTCAGTTTGGTCACGTACTTGCAGGTGATATCAAATACAGAGACATTAACGGTGATGGTAAAATTAGTGTTGCAGATTATGTTCCTCTTGGTTTCCCAAGTGTTCCTGAAATACAGTATGGCTTTGGCTTTTCACTGGGTTACAAAAACTTTGACTTCAGTGCTTTCTTCCAGGGTACATCACGTGTAGCATTCATGATCGATCCGATCGCCATTTCACCGTTCTACAACCAACATGGTTTGCTGAATGCAATTGCCCAGGATCATTGGTCAGAAGACAACAGAAACGCTTATGCATTGTGGCCACGTTTGAATATCAACAGTGATGTGGTGGGTGGCGCTCCTACTTACAACAACAACTATGCTTCTTCATGGTGGTTAAGAGACGGTTCATTCATGCGCTTGAAATCTGCAGAACTTGGCTACAACTTGTCTCCAGCCGCTCTCAGAAGAATACATTTTGCAAATGCAAGAATTTATTTGAATGGAATCAACCTGCTAACATTCAGCCATTTCAAAACATGGGATCCTGAAATGGGAGCATCAGGTTTAGGTTATCCAATTCAAAAAGTTGTAAACGTGGGCATGCTATTCGGATTCTAAAACTTCAAACAACTAATTCATGAAATACAGTTTCAATAAAAATAAAGGCTATTCATTTTTCAAGGCACTGAAACCGTCCGGACGTTTGCGCGGTATCGTTGCAACAGGCTTCGTGATCCTGCTGTCGGCAACGGCTTGTAACAAAGGATTTCTCAATGTTGTGCCGGATAACGTGGCAACGATCGATAACGCATTTGCATCTAAAACAGAAGCAGAAAAATATTTGTTTACCTGCTACTCTTATTTGCCAAATGATGAGGACCCAACGTACAACCCGGGTATCACTGCCAGCGATGAAACATGGATCGAAGACAACGAAATTCACATCCGTTCTACCAACGTTGCGCAAATGCCAAGAGGTGGACAAAATACATCTGATCCTATTTGTAACTACTGGGACGGAACAAGGGACGGTGCGCTAAACAGCAATGGACACGGCATGTTCAGAGCGATCAGGGATTGTAACGTTTTTCTTGAAAACATAGAGGACCTGACGAAAGTTCCAGACCTTGATATCGATACAAGACAAAGATGGATCGCTGAAGCGCAGTTTCTGAAGGCATATTATCACTTCATATTGTTCAGGTCATATGGACCAATTCCTGTTGTTGATAAAAACATTCCGATCAGTGCACCGTTGAGTGAAACACAGGTTAAAAGACAACCGGTTGATAGCGTTGTAAACTACATTGCTAATTTATTAGACACAGCTGCGGTTCACCTGCCTGCATCTATTCTTAACCAGGCATCTGAATTGGGAAGAGTTACACAGCCTATCGCCATGGGTCTGAAAGCAAGATTGTTGTTATATGCCGCAAGTCCTTTGTTTAACGGCAACTCAGACTTTGCAAGTTTGCAAAACAAAGGCGGCGAAATGTTATTCAATGCTACTTACAGCGCAGACAAATGGAAAAGAGCAGCAGATGCATGTAAAGCAGCGATTGATGCAAGTACGGCACAAGGCATTGAACTATACACATTCACCACTCCTGCCGGCAGCGTTCTTACTGACACGACTATAACGCAGATGAGCATACGCAATTCCATGAGCGATCCGTGGAACTCAGAGCTTGTGTGGGGACTGACTCATAGCGGCATGGGTCTTAACTCATTCTTCCAGGCAATTGGTGGCGCAGCGTATGACAGAACTTACATTCAAAACAACGGTATCACTTACGGTAATGCATTGATGGGGCCAACGTTAAAAATGGCCAAGATGTTTTACACTAAAAACGGTGTACCTATTGATGAAGATAAAACGCTTGACTTCTCCAACTATTCTGCATTGCGCATTGCAACACACGCAGAAAGGTTCAACGTAAAGGAAGGTGAATCAACAGCAAGATTGAACTTTGACAGGGAACCCCGCTTCTATGCAAACATTGGTTTTGACAGATGTATCTGGTATATGGCGAACAGTCCTTCTCACTCTGATGAGAATACATTCTACCTGTTTTGCCATGCAGGTGAGTTCGGACAAAACTCTCCTATTCCAATCACAACAATGTACATGAAGAAGATTCTTAACTGGAAATTCGACTGGAAAACACGTTTGTACACACCTTACCCATATCCTGTAATCAGGTTGGCAGATCTGTACCTCATGTATGCGGAGGCTTTGAATGAAGCGAATGATGCGCCGAACGCAGATGTTTACCAATATGTAAATCTCGTTAGGGCAAGAGCAGGTTTGCAATCAGTGCAGGATGCATGGTCAAACTATAGCAACAACCCAACCAAGTACACAACTAAAGCAGGTATGCGTTCTATCATTCAAAGAGAACGTGCGATTGAACTGTGCTTCGAGGGGCAACGCTACTGGGACCTGATCCGCTGGAAGACAGCAGCAACGGAGCTTTCTGGAAATGTTACGGGTTGGGACAGAACAGCAAAAACTTCGGACCTGTTTTATCGTGAATTAACTTTTTACTCAAGAAAATTTGTTGCACCACGCGATTATTTGTTCCCGTTGAAAGACAACGATCTGTTGAATAATCCAAACCTGGTACAGAATCCAAACTGGTAAGAAGTTAAAGCATTCGCTCACTAATAAATTTCAAAAAATGGGTAAACTAAATTTATATATTCTATCATTTTCTTTACTGGCATTTGGTTGCAAGCAGGAGACGTTGAATTCACCGATTGTTACCAATTCAAATGCACCTGGCACTGTTGCAATTGTAAAAGTGCTTAACCAAAATGGCAAAGCCAGCATTACTTATTCGTTGCCATCAGACAAAGATCTGCAGTATGTAAAAGCTGTGTATGAAACTTCACCTGGTGTGGCCGCGCAAGTGATCGCATCACGATATGTCAACAACCTTACTGTTAATGGTTTTGGCGACACACTTGCACACACGATCAAGTTGTATTCTGTAAACTCAAGCGAGGTATCTTCCGCACCTGTCGATGTTACAGTTCAGCCGCTAACTCCGGGCTACATCCTTGCACGCCGTTCTCTGGAAGTGAACATTACATTCGGCGGCTTTACCATTAAAGCACAGAACCCAACAGGCGATAACCTTGCGATCATTCCAATGGTTGATACAACGGGCAATGGCAACTGGGGACAAACAACAGGTATGGACAACGTTTATAGTGCAGATACTGTAATCACCGCTACCATCAGGAACCAGCCTTCTATACAAAGAAAATATGCATTCGCTGTAAGAGACAGATGGTTCCATTATTCCGATACATTGTTCTTAACACTTACTCCTTTGTTTGAGCAACAGTTGGATAAAACCAAATTCGCAACGCTTGTACTACCACATGATGCAACAGTGTTGAACAATGGTGGTTACACCTGGCCGTACTACATGTACGATGGCAACTATCATCCCGGCTGGCCGTCTACTTACTTCACAGTGGAAAGTTCCATCACACCACAAATGGTAACGCTTGATCTTGGCGCTCAGCATACGTTCAGCCGCTTCCAGATCAATCCATATCTAGAAGTAGGCAACTATTATTATGTGAGAGGTAACTTAAAAGATTTCGAAGTTTGGGGATCAAACAGTCCTGACCTTACTGATCCTGTATCGGCCACCAATGAACCAGGATCATCATGGACAAAAATTGGCACCTATCATGTTACAAAGCCATCCGGCTCGGGGTACCAGATAGAAACAACAGCCGACCAACAGGCAGCGTACAATGGCTGGCAGTTTGACTTTCCTGTGGGCCTGAAAGATTACCGCTACATACGCATCCGTCAATTATCTAACTGGCAGGGAAGTTACTTCCTAACCATTGCAGAGTTGACAGTGTGGGGAAAATAGTTACAGCTTAACATAAAAAAATTAAGAACAATGAAAAGAAATTTAGCAATAGCAACTGTCATCACCATCGTAGCGATATGGGTGGCAGCATGCACCAAAATAGACGATTACAAGTCGAAGTATATGTCTGGCGGAGCCATCATTTACACCGGAAAAATGGACTCGGTGAAAATATTCTCCGGTAGATACCGTGCACAATTAAACGGTCTGTTTACATCTGATCCTAACATCATGAAGTACCGGATATTTACAAACAGCAGACTCGATTCAATGGAAGTTGTAGTGAAGAGAACTTCAGGCGTAGACACTGCAAAAACAATTATTCCAAACCTTGAAGAAGGTACGCAAAGCTTTGAAATCAGAACCTACGACAGCGCGGGTAACTCTTCTGTTCCAGTGTTTGTAACAGCGAATGTTTACGGCGCAAATTACCAGGCTTCTATTGTGAATCGTGGTGTTGCAGATGCATCATTACAAACCGATGGTTCTGCAAAGATCACATGGGCAGATGTAAGCGCTGATGCAGGCGTGCAATACATGCAAATCAAATTCTCTGATGTTTCGAATGTATTACACGACACCGTTGTATATTCTCAAGCAACCAACTTAACTACCAGCCTACCCAACATTAAAGTAGGTTCAACATTTTCTTACAGAACAGCATACCTGCCAAACCCAACAGCGATTGATACATTCTACACCACCTACCAGGACCACAGCGTAAAGGCAGATGTTACGAAAGTATATCTCTCTAACTACGGACCTGATTTCAAAGGCACACTTGGCAGTGATGGAAGATTTGGAACATTGAATGCTCCATGGGTTTCAAACGCAGGTGCCCTGAACAAAGGCGGTGGTACGTTCGGCGGTTACCAGCATGCATCCTGGCAATCTGCCGGTGTAATCACATGGGAGACATGGAACAACACGCCGGTAGTTGATGGAAAGGTTTACCAGGTAACAGCAGCGCCGTTGCCGGCCGGAAGCTACACCGTTACAATCAACTATTATTCTGAAGTGCAGTCGAACTCTTCCCTGTATTGCATTGCAGCAGCAGGCAACAGCGGAATACCTTCACTGGCGAATCTTTCGAGCGCACTTGGATCTGTTGCCATGTATAATGGTGCAACCGTGGGTGCAACATCACCAAATGTAACCGAATCCAAAAGTTTCAATTTCACCCTTACGTCACCACAATCAGTGTCAATAGGGTTCCTTGGAAACATTGTTGGAAGCGGCAATCCGGGAAGTTACTTTGAAGTAAGATCTATTCAATTGATCCAAAATTAATAAAGCGGTTATCCGCAAATTGAATCGCAACCCTTACCGTGTTGAAAGACAGGTAAGGGTTTGTTGTTTTTGGGAAATAAAAAAGCCGCAGACATTATGCCCACGGCTTACAATTTAACACACGAAAAAAAAGCTACTGTTATTGATTTTCAAGAATTGGTAAGAGATCGAGCAAATCATCAATAATGTAATCAGGATTCGCTGTCAGCAATTGATCATAAGTATGAGCACCCGTCGTAATGCCTATGTTTATTGAACATCCGGCGTTTCGTCCTTCTTCAATATCAATAATAGAATCTCCCACTTTCACCACTTCATCAGCATCTGTGATATTGAATTTTTCCATGGCCAGTAAAATCATATCTGGATCGGGTCTGTTGTTTTGCACGTCAGTTGCCGTGATCAGTCCGTCAAAATCTTCACCTTGCTTCCATCCTAATTTTTCAATCAGGGTGACAGCCGTTTCATTATTATAACCGGTATTCAACACAACCAGGATATTTTTTTCTCTAAGCGATTGAAACAATTGATCAGCATTTTGCTGAGGCAATACTTCATGTGTATTGTATGCATTTTCCAACATAACGATGAAACTGGTATAAATTTCATTGGCCAATACTTCATCTTTGTTTTGTGCATAAACTTCGAGTATACTTTTGATCGCTTGCAGCTTTTCTTTACCTGCACCTTGCGCCAATACTTTATCCAGGGACAAATCAAACCCTTTCTCGTTAATGGCTTTCTGTAAAGTTTTATATACGAGATTATCTTCGTTTACCGTGGTGCCGGCCATATCAAAAACAACCATTCTGATCATGATGCTATAATTATGTTCGTTAAAAAAATTTGTTTTGTCGTGTTCCTATGAACCTGCATTCACCTTTACTCCTACCCGCACAGGTTTCCGTTCGCTTGCAAACGCAAAAGCTTCTTCAACTGTTTCAATGTTGTATTCTTTCTCCACTAAATCAGCAAAAGGATACTTGGTGTAATTTGTTTCAATAAACGCCGTCGCGTTAACAAGATCCTCATAATTGTAATTGTGCAAACCACGGATCTGCAATAATTTTCTAACCACTTTTTGCGCATCAACTTTTACCGGCATCTCCGGAAACACAGCACCGATCCATATTGCAGCGCCTCCCAGCGCCAGAGAATCCAAGCCCAGCTCCATTGCTTTAGGACTGCCTGTCATATCGAAAACAATATCAGCATCCGGCCACGGCAGATTACTTTCATCAATGTTACTGTCTAAAAGATATGATTCATTGGCGCCAAATTTTTCGCCCCATTGCAATCTGCCATTGTCGCGATCAACAAGTCCTATCCATGAAGCACCTGCTTCTTTACACATTGCCAAACACGACAAACCCAACATGCCGGCACCAAAAACGATCACTTTTTTATTTTCAATTTTTCCTGCAATTCTCAAAGCGCCCATCACCGTCGCATGCGCACAATTAATGGTTGCTGCAACCTGTAGCGGAACATCATTTGATATTTTTATGATGGCAGTGTTTGCACGCAACACACAATAATCCGCCAAACCACCGTTGAACATATCATCATCCTTTGCAAGTGCATGTCCATATTTAAAAAGCTGTTCACTCTTCTGCGGCATGTCCGGATGCGGAGGCACAATGCCCGGAGGCACTGAAAAAATGGACCATGTAATTCTGTCTCCCTGTTTTAAATCTGTACCATTCAGATCTTTACCGGAATGTTGCGAATCGATCCACGCAACTTCACCTACAATTTCATGACCAAGCACCACATTAGGCGGCTCCTGTCTTCTGCCGCAATATGTATGAATGTCGCTACCGCAAAGAGTTGTATACAGCGTCTTTACAAGTATTTCACCCTGCTTAATCAATGGCACTTCATGTGTAGCAATTGAAAATGGTTGTCCATGTCCATTAAACACTGCTACTTTACCGGGTGGAAAGTTGAGTAACTCCTGATTCATTTTCTTTTAATTTCATTTTAAAATACCAGTTACAGAATAACACGAGCAAACCTCCTGAAATTCCGATGTAAACACATATACGCAAGAACAAAGACAGTATGGAACTATCGGGCGGAGCAAGATATCTCAGCAACATCAGCAAAATGTATCCTGTGTATCCAACCGCATCTACCACATACATCAGAAAGCCAATATTGGCGCGTTCTTTTGTAATGGCGATAAGTCTTTCAAATATTGTGGTGTGGATAGCAACATAGGGAATGTACACGCCAAGCCCTACAAGCACCATAAACGCAAAATTTCCCATGCCATGCCCAACGCTATTTATAGCGACCAACAGAATAGCAAATCCGAAAACGCATGTCATCAATGCAAACCGGAATGCTTTGTAGTGATTTTTGATGAGGACAGCAAAGCCACTAATGATCACCACGCCGAGAGATACAAGAAGCTCTGATTGCGTAAAGATTTCAGGTGTTTGCTTAAAACCCAGATCCCGCCAAAGTTCCGGCGCAAAGTCTGCACGGATGCTGCGCAAAATGGTAACAAACAAATACACGATCGTGATGCCGGAAATACCGGGTGCATATTTAATAAAGAATGCTTTTCTTGCTTGCGAGGACATGGGTGTTCTCTCCGAACGACTGGTTACATCAGCGGTTGAAGGTGCAGGCACAACATTTAACATCGCTACGAATATCGCCATTGGTACCATGAAGAAAATGCCTGCAGCAAATGGCATCCAACTCTCGGGAACACCCCAATGCAAAAGCAAGTTGCCAATTGATTTTGAAGCTCCATCTGCAACGATAAAACTTGCGCAAAGGCCCGCAATCAATGCTTCCGAGTGTCGCCTGCCTTCAAGAAATCCTAACACCAACCCGAACACAACACCAAGGGGCAAGCCATTCAACAGTAAACAAACAATGTTCCAGGGACGCGGAACAAAACCAAAGAGCAACAATGTTAACTCCGCAAACAATATCAGACCGATCAACACTTTTATTCGTTGTGAGGGTTTTATTTCGGCCACTACTTTTATGCCGATCCACTTGGCCAACATGTAACCGAGTGTTTGTGAAATGATCAGCAAGAATTTATAGTCGATCCCCCAGTATGCAACGTCCGTATATGTCGCAGCAGTGTAGGGCTTTCTAAAACCGTACATGCAGAAATAAGTTCCAAAGGCTGCAACCAGCGCCCACACGGGATGTTGAGATAATTTCTGCAAAGGCTTTGAAGGCATGGCTTGTGTTTGTGTGAATAATAAATGGCAGTTGTGCTGCGCTAAATGTTTTGTAAAACTAAACACAGTTTATTATTTGTAAACAAACGAAGCATTAAGGATTTATTACGGAATAGTTAAAGAGTTGAGAGTTGAGAGTTGAGAGTTGAAAACTACATCTTCTACTTTTGACTTTTGATTTTTAACTTTTTACTTTTCACAGCTCCACCAATTGCATTAAAACCAACTCCCGTATCTGGTTCCAGTCAACCGCATCTCTTTCAGAAAAATCAAAAATGCATTGCACACTTTTCGTTTGATGCCGCGACGGAAATGCGATGCAGGTATTGTCGAGATATTGATTAAATACACAAATGATCTTCGTGCTCAACTTATACATAAACACGTTGTCCAACTTTTTCTCCTTTATTCTCGGATCAATGTTTTGTAATAAAGTACGTAGTTTTTGCAGATTGATTTGTTGCTTCAGATTTTGGGATGCGGTACTCATGCCGTGTTCAAGATTTAAACTTAGTCGATAGTTGATAGTTGTTAGTTGTTAGCCTTGAATATTCGTCATTCCTTACTAACACTAACAACCAACAACTAAAAACTCCTTTTGTTGTATCTCTTATGTGTTTCTTCAAAACCGTTCTGCAAATAGAACTTATGAGCCTGCAACCTGGTAAGTTTCGTCGTCACCTCCAAAACAATGCATTCACTGTTGCGGGCCAATTCTTCAATGAACCGAACCAGCGCTTTACCAATGCCGGCAGAGCGGTAATTTTCCTTTACACAGAGTGCTGTGATCCTTCCCGCAAATCCATCGCAGTGAATTAAGGGAAACCGCGCAAAAGAAATGAACCCAAGAATCGCTTCCTCCTTTTCATACACAAAAGCAATTCCTCCGTGCTCAGCATATGACGGGTATCGTTTTGCAAATGATGCAACAGTGCTATCGGGATAACCAAGTTGATCAAGCAGTTCAACAACTGCTGCATAATCTTTTTCCTCTACTTGTCTGATTTGATCTTCGTTATTCAACATACATTGATTGCAGTTTTTTCAGCTTCGATTTTGTCAAACCCATTTCCTTTGCGAGGTAATTATCAACGCTTCCGTATTTTGTTTTGATAGAATTGAATGTTGACTCCAGGTAAGCTGGATCCGCTGCCATCATTTTTTTTGCTCTTTCTTCCGGCATTTTATAAGTGGCAGTCATCATTTGCATCGCCTTTTCATTTTCGTTGCGACGATAGTAATTGGTAGCAGTATAATCTGCCATAATCGTTTCCTCATTTACGCCCAATGCATACAATATCAAAGCTGCAGCAATGCCAGTTCGATCCTTGCCTGCGCTGCAATGAAACAGCAATGCGCTGTCTGAAGGCACGGCAAACATTTGATCAAACATTGGTTTATACCTTGCGGTAAACGGCGCAAGATCACTGTAAAATTCAGTCAGTGAATTTGCCTGCATCATTTTTCTCATGCTCGTAGAATCGCCGATCGTTTCGCTTCCTGCAGGCAGGGAAATTCTTGTTGTAGTTGTGGGAATGCGATCAGGCGCAACAGCTACTTCATACGGACCTCTAAAATCAAGATCGTAGCTAATACCAAGTTTGGTTAAGGTTTCTACATCTTGCTCTGTCAACTTATTAAGGGCTGCGGAACGATACAGTTTGCCCCATTTAACATGCTTGCCATCTTTCGTTGAGTACCCACCAATATCACGAAAGTTAATCGCACCTTGTAGTTTCACTTCTCTCTTTGAACTGTCCGCTATTTGCGCAAAAGAAAAAAACGGAAATATGATGAATGATAAAAAGAAAATTCTTTTCATGTAATTAGTTTTATAAATGTGCAAATGGAACGCAGATTCTCATGATTGTGATGATTGGTTATGATTCTTAAAAAATATCATCTTGAATAATCATGACAATCATGACAATCTGCGTTCTTTCTCTTTTTCAAATTATTTGATGAGCCACATGTCTTTGTTCAGATCATCTGAACCGCCAAATTGTTTTTGAAGGGCACTTGTGCAATTGGCTTCGTTGTACACTTTCTCATCAGTTGGATATTGCCAGCGACGAGGAATAACGCCTGAACCATTGATACCAGGGCCATTCTGTGCAAACACCGGCACACCTGTTCTTCTGAAATTATAGAACGCTTCGATGCCTGAGTTTTCAAACATCGCCACATATTTTTGATTCAAAATCTGTGTAAGTCCATCGTTGTTATTGCCTTTATAAACCACCGCTGGATTGGTAAGGAAGTCACCCATCTTCACTGTAACAGTTCCTAATGTTTTACCCGCAAGGTCACCAATAGTAAGTATTTGACCATCTGCCAAACCATAAAAGCTGAGTGACGCGTTGATACCATTGTTGTACCATGTAGCAGCATCTGCACCCGTTACCCAACCTCTGTTGATCGCTTCTGCAATGTTGAAACACATCTCAGGATAACCGACCATGATGTAAGGCTCTGGACCTGTCAATGAAGCGAAGTATCTTTTATAGTTAACGAAAGAATAAGTACCAGCATTAGAAGCCACGTTCAAATCAGACTGTGCTTTTGAAATATCTGCACCAACATAAGCTGTGAAATCACTCACAGTTTTACCACCCGCAAGTTGTGCAGGCGCAGGTGTGGCGATCACAAACGTGCGTGGATCTTTTGTTGCTGTTGTAATATTCAAATAAGTGTTGCCGATATTTTCGTACAAGTTATAAGGCTCCGACGGAGTGCGTGGGTACTGGTTGTACGAAGAGTTAAACTTGAATGTCAGGTTATCCGCATTGCTTGTCATTACAGGATACTTTGTTGGATTGCCCAGTATCGTTGCAAACTGCGACTTGATGTTCAGGTCAGCATTGTCATCTGCGCGTTTGCTCAGGCTGATCAACACACGCAACCTGTATGTGTTAACCACCTTTTGCCATTGCGATACAGTGAGTGCATAAATATCGCCATCAATTGTAGTATTTGCATTTGATGATGTGATCAAACTACCAAACATAGTATTCGCAGTATCCAGCAACGCAAGACTGTTCCTGTAAACATCATGTTGTGAATCGTATGTTGGAGTCAGGTTGTTTTCATCGCCGGCTTGCGTCATAGGAATATCTCCCACTCTTTGCGTGAGCCAGATAAAACAATAGGCACGCAGGAATTTACCCAAAGCACCGTACACGTTATTTGGAGAACCAAACTGAGTGGCAGCTTGCGCTTCCATTTTTGAAACATACTTCAGGATGTCATACGCCGTGGCGGTGTTTGCCCAGTTGTATGAGTTGTTCCCGCGATAATAGCTTAGGTTGGAAACTGTATACTGGTTCCATCGCATCGTTTGATCCCATGGACCTTCGAAAACACTGTTTGCTCTCGAGTCTACTACTCCACCACCCTGGTACACACCATACAATGCGCGGTTCAAAATAAGCGACGGCGGTACCAGCGAATTTGAACTGGCAACATTCGGATTGTTTTCCAGGTTGCCTTTCTGACATGCACTCATCGAGATGACAAGCGCAAAAAGAGCGATTATATATTGAAACTTTTTCATTGCTACTTTTTTAAAATCGGTTCTAAAAATTTGATTCAATAATTAGAAAGATAAGTTTACGTTAAATCCAAAACGACGTGCTGTTGTTGATTGCAAACCTGGTTTGCTGTTAAGCGATCTGTCAGAGATATTGAAACCAGATGCATACTGATCAAGGTCTATATCCTTACGCTCTGCGAAGTACAGAAGGTTTCTACCCACGAGTGAAACAGAAGCTCCTTTAAGGAATTTGCCGTGGAATTTTTCAGCAGGGAAAGTATAGCCTAATACAACTTCTCTCAATTTCAAATAAGAACGGCTGATCAAAAACGGTTCGTCGAATTTTGCATACAAACTGTTCTGCACATAGTTTTGAACAGTTACTGCTTTTGTGTTTTTGTCAAACTTTAATTGGTCGAGGTTGGTAATTGCACCATTTTCATACACCGGAGTACCGGAGCTAATCACAACACCTTTACCAACATATGCAGGCGTCGCGTCAACAGTACTTAACGATGTGCTCTTCCATTCGTTCAAACGGGCAGCACCATAATCGCCTTGTACAAGATCAAGTGCATTACCAGAGTTCATTGATTGCGCGAAAACGTAGTCATATATTTTGCCACCTACGCGGCCATCAAACTGAAAACTGAAAGAGAAATTTTTGTAACCAAAACGGTTGTTGATACCAAACACATAGTCAGGGTTAGCGTATCCGAGCAATTGTTTGTTATCCGTACCAGTCTTAGGTTCCAGCAACAATCCACTTGAGTTATAGATCGGCTGTCCATCAGGAGCGCGGAAAACTTTGTAACCATAAAATGCATCCAGTCTGTCACCAATATGATAGTTGTGGTCATTGATCGTTACAGTTTTCTCGTTTTGGTAAATGTCTTTCAACTTCTCTTTGTAAGTTGACCAGTTCACCATTACATCCCATGAGAAATCTTTTGTTCTGATTGGTGTACCAACCAATGAAACTTCCAAACCATCTTTTTGTGAAGTGATACCATTCACGTTGTGAGAATAGTAACCGGTAGAAGACGCCACAGGCAAAGGATAGATCAACGGACCATTGATTGTTCTGAAGTAAGTAACATCAAGTCCCAATCTGTTCTTCAGAAATTTAACATCCAAACCTGCTTCGTATGATTTGATGTCGAAGCTTTTCAAATCCTTATTTGCCAAAGTGTTTGAATAAGTAATTGAAGGCGTGTTGTTGTAGAAAGTTGTGGTATTGTACGCCATTTGGTTGGTGTAAGAAGGACCATCATATGAAGTGTACAACTCAGATCCATAACCCAACAAACCACTGTTAAGCGTTTGCGGATTTCCAACGGATGTTGTCAACGCGTTGTATGCAGAACCAATAGTTGAATTTGTCAAACCACCTTTTACATCTGCAAATGAACCACGCACCTTCAGGAATGAAATGGCTTCAGGAAGTTTTGTGTAATCAGATATTACAGAGCTTACGCCAAGAGAAGGATAGAAAATTGTTTGCTGACCTTCAGGCAATGTTGAAAGCTTGTCTACACGACCCGTTGCAGAAACGTTCAGGTAATTTTTATAGGCAAGATCAACCGATGCGTAACCACTTATCACCTGCATGTTTGAACCGAATGTGTATGCCTTTACAGGATTTTTTGAGTTGGACAAATTGTATACACCAGGAATTGTCAACTGATAAGTAGATGCCCAATCAGAATTGTATTTAAATGTTCTGAGACTTCCACCTGCAATCGCTGTCAGGTTGAACCCTTTACCGAGATTCTTGTTATAATTGGCCATCAGGTCGGTATTGTTTTCAATCAGCATGCGTTTGTCTTCACGATAGTCTCCGTACCAGATATTGTAAAGTGGACCATTCTTTTGAAAATAATAACCACTGTAATAACCATTCAGGTTAGTGGACGGAGGCACTTTTTCTGTGCGGAACTGGTTCCAAGTTGTTACTTGTGAACGAAGGCTGATGTTCAGATCTTTGTTCACTTTGTAAGTAAATTTCAGGTAGCCATAGACATCTGTTTTGTAGTGACCGTGCAGCCACTCATTAGCAACAAAGTAAGGATTGTTTTCACGACCATACTCTGAGTAATACTGTACCAGTCCCGGTCTTCCGGTTGGGCCCTTCCAGTAGTCTTTCATATCAGACAATGCCCAGCTTGCAGAACCATACACTTTAAACATGTAAGGATAACTATTAGGACCATAGCTTACATCCGGAATGTTTGGAGTGTATTGCGCATTGAAGTTAAGGTTAGCTTCCATGCGCAATTTTGGAGAGAAATTATAACCGGTGTTGATGTTCAGGTTATCGATGTTCAACTTCGTATTTGGCGCCATGCCTTTTTGATAGGTATGAGAATAAGACATACGAAGATCATATTTATCACCAGATGCAGACACCGCGATGTTGTTAGTTGACAACAAACCTGTCTCCATAAAATTTTCAAAGTTGTTTACACCACGCGCAACCCATGGTGTTCCCGTGCGCTGTCCTGTAGTTGGATCAATCGGGCTGTCATATTGCTTTACGGGCTGGCCCTCAAAGCGCGGACCCCAGATATTTGAACGGCGATAAGAACCATCAAGATCATACAGATCATTACCGTAGGCATACTTATAGTTGTTACCATAGCCGTATTCTGTTTGATTCTTCGGCAGCGCAGTGTATCCTTTTTCAAACATTGTGCTTGAATTGAACTCTACAGAAAAACCTCTTTTTTCTTTGCTTCCTTTTTTAGTTGTAACGAGGATTGCACCATTCTGTCCCCTGAAACCATACAATGCTGCTGCGTTTGCGCCTTTCAGGACAGTATAGCTTTCGATGTCATCAGCACTCATGTTCCATGTGTCTGAGTTTACAGGAACTCCATCTACTACGAACAAAAGGTCAGTGCTACCGCGCAATACAACCTGCGGGCGGCCAAGCATTTCTGCAGACGCACCCACGGTAAGACCAGCTACTTTACCAGTCAACGAGTTGATAGCATTGGGCTCACGAGCTTTTGTGAGTTCGCTACCTTTTACTTCCTGCGTAGAGTATCCCACTCTTTTCAATTCTTTTTTAACACCAAGAGCAGTCACAACGATTTCGTTTAACTGCATTTTATTTTCGTGAAGTGTAATATTGTGTTCATTTGTTTCGCCCACTTTCTCTTCGAAGGCATTGTATCCTACGTAAGAAAATACAAGTGTGGCGTCACCAGCGGGAACCTTGATGTGGTAGATTCCATATTCATCTGCAACGGCAGAGATGCGGGTTCCTTTAACACTAACAGTCGCCGAACTTACGGGAACTCCGTTCTCCCCTAATACTTTTCCTGAAACGGTTCTGGTTTGTGCAAACGCACCAACATTCACCAACAGGCCGGAGATCATCAACAGGCTTACAGTGTACAAGCGAGTCAATTTTGATTTCATTTTAATTGGGTGTTTTATGAGAAAAAAGATCATCGAGGTGATGAAAGCACAAATGTTGCATGAATACAAACCTTACTCGAATGTGCCGCGTGGGACGTACGTTTTTTGTATTTCCCAAACGGGAAATACATTTTAAAATCACAACCAATTACGAATCAAGCTATTGCAATATTTAGGGATTGTTACTTAAATTTTAAGGGATTGTTAAGGGGCAAGCTGACGATCTATCTCTAACAGTTATGCACATATGTTTTGTGAAGAAAGCGTAGAACTATGAACTATGAACCATGAACCATGAATTATGAATTGTGAGGTATGAGGTATGAACTTTGACTTCTGAAATAAATTGAATGTAGGGCACAGCGAAGCCGCTCCCAGTCAAAAGTTCATACTTCATACTTCATAGCTCACACTTCATACCTCACGCACAAACCAGCACACTCTTTCTATACGCAGAAGGTGTAACACCGGTGATCTTTTTGAAGTAACTGTTGAAGGAGGATTTTGAATTGAAACCGCAGTCAAATGCAAGGGAGAGCATATTCACATCTACATCAGGATCGCGGAGTTTTTTCATGGCCTCTTCTATTCGATACTCATTAATAAAGGAATAGAAGTTTTTGTGAACCCTGTCGTTAAGTAGTTGCGTGATGTGATGTTTGGGAATTTTTATTTTGTGGGCGAGATCATCGAGAGAGAGCTCCGTATCTAAATACACTTTGCTTTGCAGCATATACTTTGTCAATTTCGCTTCATACTCATCCATCATCTTTTCATCGAGTGCAGATTTCAAATAGCGTTTCTCTGGTTGCTTTTCAACAACTTCACTTTGCTGTACTTCTTCAGCTGGCTCTGGTTTCACTTCTTCTTTTACCGGAACAATAACGCTAAACCTTTGTGTGAGCTTATATTTCAGAATAGCAATTGGAATGAGGGCGAAACAAAGATATGGGACAATGCGAATGTCAAACTCCGTGCTTTGCAGTTCAAAAGTATGGACGATAATGAGCGTAATGCCAAACAAAATACCCAATACTAAAATGTAGGCAATATTGTTGAGCAATGATTTTTTATTTACATCCAGGTCAGCACTATGCAATTTCAAATGTCTGATCGTTGCTACCGGATAAGATATCAACGATGCTATGACGAGCCATTTATAATAAGTCGTGTACGTAATTACAAAATCGGGACTTACAACTTTCGTTGAACGAGCCACAAGCAATGAAAGATAAACAATAGAAAATAGCAGGAATGGCAAAAAATGCAGGGACGATTGCCTGGCAGAAATCTTTTTCCCTGTAAATGACAATGCTGTTATGTACAACAACGGCCCATAGCACAGGCCAAACCCGCTTGCTACTTTACCATATAAAAATTCGTTTTTCAATACCGCCAGGATAAAGAATTTTATACTGAGGTGACAGAGTAAAATAAAAAGTAGCTTGTAAATATTTTTATCAAAATCGTCCTTTACACCGCTTACGTTAAGCAGGTAAATACTTATAGCAGTTTGAACGATAATGCAAATGAGTACAATTACACTAACCATGAAACAGTAGTTGGGTGTGACAAAACTAGTAATCCAATGTTATCCGATCGTTAACACTAGTTGCAGTTGTAGACGTTTTGAATTTCTTCAACTCATCAAATCTATGTCGCCAATGTTAAGTTATTGTATACAACGCATTACTTATTAGTTAAGCATTGCTAAACTTTCATACCATTACAACTCAATTTGTTTAACAGATATAAACTTCGCCTCAAAAAATTTCGACAAAAGTTTACAAATACCAAACAATGAAATTTCATTAATAGGCTTGATGTATGTTCCTTTGCACAACGTTACCTATCATATTCCCAGAGAGACTTACCAAAATGAAAGAAGATATTTTACTGAGCATTAGTCAGCGAATTAAAGAGCTGCGTAAAGAGAGAGGCATCACCGTTCAGGAGCTGGCCAACAACGCACAAGTAACCAAGGGCCTGATTTCGCAGATAGAAAACAGCCGTACCA
>Ga0318568_10000337_pt1 | contig 18374 bp, 15 predicted proteins | sample GRESIP088b5f21_FD_203690 | JGI IMG/M metagenome (GOLD analysis project Ga0318568, IMG submission 203690) | Tropical soil microbial communities from Luquillo Experimental Forest, Puerto Rico - GRE.SIPMG.088b5f21 | ecosystem: Environmental > Terrestrial > Soil > Tropical forest > Bulk soil...
GGCGGGGGAGCTGACACCGTCGCAAGGCTGACCGCGGTGAGCCTTCCCGGAGGGGCACAGCTACTGCTGCCCGCCCAACCCGATCAGGGCGGGCGACCCGACGAAGACGACATCCACGCGATCCATGCGGCCGCTCGGCCGCTCCTCGACCTGCTCGCCAACCGCGGCTTGCTATCCCTCGATGAACGGAGCCCATCATGACCGTCCGCATCACGCCGATGACCGACGCGGAGACGACGTGCATGGCCGCCCCGGACGACGAGGCGGGCCTGGGCGCTCTGCGCACCGAGCGGGGAAATCTGCCGCTCGACCGCATCGACGTGCGAGCCGAGATCACCGGGCTCACGAGCCGCGTCGAGCTGACGCAGGACTTTGTCAACGCCTTTGACGTGCCTCTGGAAGCCACCTACGTGTTTCCGCTGCCGGACCGGGGCGCCGTCACACGAATGCGGATGACCGCCGACGGGCGGGTCGTCGAGGCTGAGCTAGGTGAGCGAGAGGCCGCCCGCCAGGCCTATGACGAGGCCATCGCCTCGGGCCGGCGAGCCTCCATCGCCGAGGAGGAGCGGCCGGACGTTTTCACCATGCGGGTTGGCAACATCTTGCCGGGTGAACGGGTCAGCGTGGCACTCACGCTGGTCTACCCCATGGCCTACGAGGACGGCGAGGCGACGTTCCGCTTCCCGCTTGTCGTTGCGCCGCGGTACATCCCGGGCGACCCACTCGCGGATCTCGCCGTCGGCGACGGCTACGCCGACGACACGGACGCCGTCCCCGACGCATCGCGCATCACCCCGCCCGTGCTGTTGCCCGGTTTCCCTCATCCGGTTCCACTGGCCATCGACGTCGGCATTGACCCCGCCGGTCTGACACTGTCCGAGGTGCGGTCGAGCCTGCACGCGGTGTCCACCGAAGACGGCCGGATACGGATACATCCCGGCGAGCGGGCCAACCGTGACTTCGTCCTGCGGCTGCGCTACGGCGCTGAAGACCTCACCAACGCGCTCGTGCTGGTTCCCGATGTGGAGGGCGACGCGGGGACATATCAGCTCACCGTGCTGCCGCCGGTGTCAAGCGCGCCGCCGCGCCCTCGGGACGTGGTGCTGGTGCTGGACCGCTCTGGCAGCATGGGGGGCTGGAAGATGGTGGCCGCCCGCCGCGCCGCGGCGCGCATCGTCGACACGCTCACCACTGCTGACCGGTTCGCGGTTCTGACCTTCGACGACGAAATCGACTGCCCCGCTGGTCTTTCCGAAGGGTTGGTCGAGGCCAACGACCGGCACCGGTACCGCGCGGTCGAACACCTCGCCCGCGTCGACGCACGGGGCGGCACCGAGATGCTCGCGCCGTTGCGGCGGGCGCTCGCGCTTTTGCGCACCAGGAACACCCGCGATGCCGTGGTCATCCTGGTCACCGACGGGCAGGTCGGTAACGAGGACCAGCTACTGCGCGAGTTGTCCAATGACCTGCAGCGGGTACGGGTGCACACGGTTGGCATCGACCAGGCCGTCAACGCCGGATTCCTGGGCCGCCTCGCCAGTGTCGGCGGCGGCCGCTGCGAGCTGGTGGAAAGTGAGGACCGCCTCGACGAGGCAATGGCCGACATCCACCGTCGCATCGGCGCGCCGCTCGCATACTCGCTGGCGCTGCGCGCCGAGGGGCTGGCGACCATCGAGGACACCGCGAGCCCGGCTCGGCTACCCGACCTGTTCCCGGGCGTGCCGCTGGTGCTGAGTGGGCGGTATCGGGGAAGCGCGACCGGCTCGCTCGCCTTGCACGGCACGACCCGCGACGGCGGGGACTGGTCGACCACCGCCGCCGGAGAGCGCCGCGACGCGCCGGCGGTGACTGCCCAGTGGGCGAGGGCCCACTTGCGCGACCTCGAGGACCGCTACGCGTCGGCATCGCCCGGTTCCAGGGAGGCCTTGCAGAAGCGGATCGTCGAAACCTCGTTGCGCTTCGGTGTGTTGTGCCGGTTCACGGCATACGTCGCGGTCGACAGCCGGGTGGTTGCGGAGGGCACGTTGCAGCACCGCGTGATGCAACCCGTGGAGGTGCCGGACGGATGGGACCTGACGACGGTCATGCCCAGCCTCGTCGGGGGACTTATGGCCGCGCCGCTGGCCCAACGTGCGATCGATGGCGGGCGGGCTACTCCGGCCGAGCTGATAGCGCCGGCCCCGGCCGACGCGCTGGGCGCGATGCCCGCTCAACCCGCGCCGCCCGTCGCCCAGCGGGCGCAGGGTGGAAAGCCGGCGGCACGAACAGTCAAGCTACGCAACGTGATTGCGGTGGGGTTGGTCGGCATGTTGCTGCTCGGCTCCGGCTGGGCGTGGTCGCTCAACCGAAGCGGCTTCTCCACCTCGACGCGCGATGGCGCACCGATGAACGGCGTCATCGCCGGCCGCCCTCCCACGGGGAACTACAAGACTCCCAGCGACTCAACGATTTCCGGCGGCGTTGCCGAAAGCCCGCCCGTACCACCACAGGCCCCTGCTGCCACCGTCCCTCGGGACATTGTCACCAACGGGTCGCTGCAGATGGTCGTCGCCGAGCCCGCCCAGGTGGCCGACAGGCTCGTCTCCGCGGTCACGGATGCCGGGGGGCGCGTGGACTCGCGGTCGGAGCAGTCCGCGTCGTCTTCGCCGACGGTTGATCTCGTGTTGCGCATTCCTTCGGACAAGGTCGACGCCGTCCTGGCCGAAGCCAAAAAGCTTGGCGCGGTTCAGTCGATGTCGATCGGCCGCACCGACGTCACTTCGAAACGCGTCGACCTCGATGCCCGCATCGAGGCGTTGCAGACCTCGGTCAATCGTCTACTGGAACTGATGGGCCGGGCGGGCAACGTGGCCGACCTGCTTGCCGCGGAGTCAACGCTGACCCAACGGCAGGCCGAGCTGGACTCGCTGAGGGCGCAGCGCACCGCACTCCACGACGAGATCGACTATGCGACGCTCAACGTCAACCTGTCGGTCAAATCGACGGTGCCCCGCGTTGGTTTCCTTGGCGCGCTCCAACAGGGTTGGCATTCCTTGATCGCTGTGGCCCATGGTGTCATGGTTGCGGTTGGGTTCCTCATCCCGTGGATTCCGGTGCTGGCCGCGCTGGCGCTAGTTGTCGTACTGGTCTTGCGTCGCAAGCCTTTCCGGCGAGCGTCCAGCACTGAGGCAAGCCAGGCGTCAACCTTGATTGACGGTGACGTCGACACCTGACTTGGTGATTTTCGGTGTGCCGGAGTGGTAGATCGTCACGGTGTGGACGCCTCTTAGGATTCGTCACTAAGCCAACGAAACCGAGGTAGGGAAACACGAATAGCAACATCGACATATGCCAGGCGGCTTTGCCTGCGCCGGCCGCATGAACGATGTAAGCCATGAGGAACATCGCGGCCACCGAGCCGAGGACCACGACTACCACCCACATAGGACGGATCCGCTGGGCCGACGCCACGAAACGGCGCGACCCAGCGGATTCTTTGCTGGCGGGCATCAAGACATCCTAGTGGCCGACCCACATGCCCGACCGACCGTGATCTCGAATAGGTCGATCGCTTGACGGTTCGCCTACCATCGAGCCTGCGGTGAGCGAATCGACTCTGCGTGTAGCGTCACCCGAAGCCGGAAATCACGCTCTCATCGCAGACTCGGCGCCGGCAACGGCTAGAGGCGCTGCCTTGCAAGCGATTTGAGTCTGACGGAATGCTGAGTTAGGCCAGTAGCGATGCAAGTTCGGTGCGGGGCACCGTGACCTGTTTTGACCCGCTGTTGTCCTGCACCACTTGGTCTTGGCCGAAGAAGAAGATCACCGCGTCGTCGGTCAACGCGAAGTTTTGGTATTTCTTTTCGTCGAGTTCGGCATTCGGTGCGTCCAATTCGCGCTTGACGATGGGATCGAGCACCTCCAGCGGCTTTGACCCCGGCTTGAACAGCGTGCCGAAGGTGATCGGCGCGCGCTTGCCGAGGTCGAAGTTGAACGCCCGGAATGTGGTGTTCGGGTGGCCTTCATGCGCGAACCCGGTGTCGTCGTCGATTGCGAGCACCAGACTTTGGGTGCCTGAGTCCCGCGACCCCGAACGGTAAGTCTCGGCAGAGACGTCAAACAGATAAGTCCGTCCGCGCCTATCAGTCGGCCCGAACTTGGCGACCCAATCGAGGAATTCGTCGCGGTCGTGTTTCAGGAAGTCGGTCACCGCCCGCATATCCGGATAGTCGAGGGGAAAGCTCATATCGATCGTGTAAGCGGAGGTGGCGCTGTGGACGTGGCAGTTCTGGTCGCGGCCGACGGTTCCGTTGAGGTCGGCGCACGCCGATTGACCTTGCGCAGCGGGCGACGTGGTCATTTGATCGGACGCCACCCTCGATGTGGTCTGGTGCCTGTTATTTGACGTGCCGCACCCTGCCGCGAGGGCGATCACGGCCGCGGCCATGATGGCGCTCAGTGCGCTCCGCCTGACAAAACGCGACATGGTCATCACGGGGCCGGCAGCTTGAGAATGCGAACGGAGAGGTCGCTGAGGTACACGTTTCCCTTGCTGTCGACCGCCAGCCCGCAGGGGCCGTAAAGGCCGTTGAACGGTAGGGTGGTTGAGCTACTCGCGCCCGCATCCAACTTCAACACGCGGTCAGCATTCTGGTCGGTGACGTAGACATTGCCTCGGGTGTCCACCGCCACGGCGGTGGGTCGCTTGAGGTGGGTGAACGGCAGCACCGTTGGGCTATCGGCGCCAGGCGCCAGCTTCATTACTCGCTGGCCGCCCTCGTCGGCCACGTAGACGTTGCCGCCGGTGTCCACCGCCAGGGCGCGGGGATGAATGTGGTTGAACGGCAACTCTATCGGACTCGTCGCCCCGGGCGCGAGCCTCAATATCCGATTGTTGCCCGCGTCGCCGACGTAGACGTTGCCCGCGGTGTCCACCGCAACGCCGGCGATTCGATTGAGGTCGGTGAACGGCAGCACGGTTGGGGTCGAGGTCCTCGGTGCTAGCTTCAGTACCCGGTTCTGCGAAACGTCGGTGACGTAGAGGTTGCCCGCCGCGTCTGTGGCCGCATCAACGGGTCGGCCGAGGTCGGTGAACACCAGCTTTGGTTTATCCGCGCCAGCCGCCATCTGCCAAGCCTGGCCGTAAAAGTCGAGGACGTACAAGTTGTCCGCGGCGTCCACCGTAATGCCGGCGAGCATGATGACGTTGTGATTGTCGAACGGCAGCTCGACTTGAGACGAATGGGTCACTCCACGCGACGGCTGGGCTGCGCTCAGCGACGTCGCGGCCGTCGGGGTGCCCGGGATGGTTGCAGAACAACCCGCCGTAGCGACCCCAGCCGCCACGGCTAGGGCGATAAATGCGCTGCGTTTCATCACGGGTCCTTATGGTTACATGGCCGGTCACATAAAGGCTGCGGCAAACACCTTGCGCGATTCTTGCGCGAGCCTTGCGTCGTGTCAGCGGTAGTGGAGATCGAGCGGATCGCTGCGCTTGGATGGTATGGGGCTGTCGAACACTCGGTGGTCGTGTGCCGAATTCACTTGCTACTGGTTCGGTTTCGCCAGTCAGTAAGGTGCCTCGACTCCGTCCCGCGCCATGGTCAGGTCGCCACAGCTGATGCCGCCGACTCTGGACATTGCGGGGACGGTATCGGAACGGCCAATCGTTGCCGTTGCACCGTTCAAGTCGATCTCGGTGCGCCGCACGGTCGGCAGTCGTCTGTTCTGTTCGTCCCGCAGCTGCAGCAACCCGACCAGGTGACGGCCGTCGCCGAGGTCGGCGCAGCCGACGCCGTCGCCGTTGCCCCTCCGGTCCTCAATGTCGAACCGGAAGGACTCGCCGCGCCGATCGACAACCGGGGTGATGGTGCAGCCGGACACCGCGTAGAGGATTGCCTCCCGCCCGGCATCAACGATGATCTGGTGGTTGCCGTCCTGTTGGGCGTCGATCAGCAGCGCGGAGCGCTGAAGTGGGCTGGGGCTGAGTATGTCTGCCTCGCCGTAGCCCTGGGCGGTAGTGATGCCGACGGTGGTGTTGGTGATCCATAGTGTGGCGGGCTGGCCGTACGTGTCGCTGACGTCCTTGCTTGCCGCGCGTGGGGGTGGCCCACCGGGCCCGCACCCCGCGTCCGCAACTGCGGGCGGCGCGATGACCACACCGAACGACGGGATCACGATGGCAAGTAGAACCGACAGCGTCGCACCACGTCCGCATTGAACGCCGTTTTTTCGTTTCATTTCTGACTTCCTATCTGCAACGAAAAGGCCTGGTATGCAACACGTTAGGCCGCCGCGAGTTTTAGCACGCTGCGGCTGCCGATGTCGGTGACGTAGACATTGGCCGCGGCGTCCACCGCTACCTTGACGGGGTGCTTGAGGCCGGTGAACGGCAGCACGGTAGGCGCATTCGCCCCGGCCGCCAACTTCAGCACCTGCATGCGGTCGGCATCGACCACGTACACATTCCCGGCCGAGTCCACCGCCACATCGACGACGCCGCGGAGCTGGGTGAAAGGCAACACCGTCTGGGTGTCCGCCCCCGCTGCTAACTTCAGCACCCCCCCGGGGTCGCCAACGTATACATTGCCGGCGGCGTCCACCGCCATTCCGCCGAGGCCGCCGCCGAGGATGGAGACGGTGATCGGCAACACCGTCGGCGCGTTCGATCCCGCCTCCGACTTCACGACGTGGACAGGCACGCAACACCCGCCCCCTGGGTACACGCCGCCGCCGTTGGTGCCGTAGGCGTTGCCGGCGGCATCCACTGCCTGCACGTAACCGTGGACGCCGAGGTGGGGAAACGGCAGCGCGGTCTGGGTGTCCGACCCGGCCGCCAGCTTCACCAGGCGGTCGTTTCCCGCGTTGACTACCCACACGGCATTTGCGGGGCCCGCCACCAGTTCGGCATGAACGAACTGCGGCAACGTCGTTTGGGTGTTCGACCCCACTGGCAATTTGATCACCCGGGTCGTCACGTCGGGGAACCCCTTGTCGTCCTTGAAGTGATGCAGGTCGGCGACGTACACGTTGCCGGCGGCGTCAACCGCCAGATCGTGGGGATCTTCGAGGCCCGTGAACGGCAGCACGGTTTGTCGGGAGGTCGGCGTTGGCGTCGGTGCCGTTGCATGCGGGGACTGCGACGTTGCGGTGCATCCGCTGACGCCGAAGGCCGCTACCGCGAGCGCAAGCAAAGCGCGCTTCATAAGTCGTTGGCGGCGTGCGGTTTTGGTCATATTGGTCTCCTACTTCTGGCCCCGGTAGGGCAGCGCATTGATGACGCCGCCGCCGTTGACCGGCGGCCCGAGCAGCACGGTTGAGGTGCCGGAAGCTGGGTTGTAGTCGATGAGTGACTGGCCGGTCCCGCACCCTGCCTTGGCTTGGAGGTCGAGGTCGTCCCCGTTGACGCCGATCACGACGACGGTGGCGCTGTTCACATTCGGGACCGAGACCTGTGACGTCGTGCCGTCGCCGTTGAGCTTGGCGAGGAAAACGACCCCGCACGCGCCTGCGGCCTGCAGGTAGGTCCCGGCCGGGAGCTGCCATGCGTTCAGGTCGCCGTAATCGGGACCATTCTTCCCGTTGTTCGGTGCGGTGAGAGCGGTCGGCGTCCCCCCGTCGATCGGCACCAGCCACAGCTGGGACCCGGCGGAGTTACGGCAGTTGGCGAGGGCGATCCTCGAGCCCGTGTCCCACCACCGCATCGGTGCGCAGTCCTTCTGCCCGGCGATCGGCAGCGCCCTGCCGACCACCCCGTCGTTGCCCATGACGGCGAGGTCGGAGGCCGTCCCCACCACCAGCCGCGTGCCGTCCGGCGTGGCGAGATACCCCCGAAAGTCCTTCCCCACCGGGTATGTCATCTGGTGGTTGCCGGCAAGGTCGACCCGTTCGAGGCCCTGCTGCGTGGTCAGCAGTACCGCCTTGCCGTCGGGGCGCGTGTAGCGAGGTCTGGTAAGGGGCTCACTGACCGTGAACGTCGTCTTCGTGCCGCTGCGCAGGTCGACCTGTGTGACGACGGTCTTGCCGTCCTCATCGGAAGAGAACAGGGCGCGTGTGCCGTCGCCCGACCAGTCGACCAAGCTCGGGCTCGGACGGTCGCCCGGCGGCGCGAACGTCGTGATCGGGTAGCGGCCACCCGCCGGGTCGACCAGGTACAGCGTTCTGGTGGCCGTCTGGTATGTCGGCGAGCCGGGCGGCGGCAACACACCGGTATGCGAGCCGGGAACCGGGCTCCACATGGCGAGCATCCAACCCGGACCGACCTGCGACCAGGGGACGGTACCGAGTGGGGCCTCGACGCCATGGGCCGCCATTGTCGGAGAAGTGTCGGGCTCGGCGTTTGGGATTGGCGGGCGGGTGATCGTCGCCGCGACCGTCGCCGTTGCCAACAGCGCGAGCGTCGTCATCTTCACGCGTCGTCCCATCAGGGTGCGGTGGCGCGAGGTCGTCGTCATATCGGTGTCCTTTGGCAAACATGTCCGGATATGGGTGCCGTGAAGGCAGGTCCTCTTGAGGCTGCGGCAAACACCTTGCGCGATTCTTGCGCGAGTCTTGTGACGGGTTAGGCTGCCAGCCAGATACTGCGTCGGTACCTGAGGAAATCAAGGGGATGGCGGTGGACTCGCGCGTCGGTACGACGTTCGGCAAGTACAGGATCACGCGCCTGCTCGGCAGGGGCGGGGGCGGGACGGTGTACGAGGCATATGACACCGGCAAAGGGCGAACTGTCGCGCTGAAGATACTCGCCGAGGAGCTTTCAAACAACGCCTCTTTTCGGACAAGGTTTCAGCGAGAGTCCCAGGCGGCGGCAGTCCTGCAGGAACCGCACGTCATTCCGATCCACGACTGGGGCGAGATCGACGGCAGCCTCTATATCGACATGCGCCTGGTGCAGGGGGAGACGCTTCTTGACCTGATCGCGGAGGGTCCCCTCGAACCCGCGCGCGCGGTGGCCATCATCGGACAGGTCGGCGACGCTCTGGATGCGGCACACGCCGCGGGATTGATCCATCGCGACGTCAAGCCGCAGAACATCATCGTCACCCCTGCCGATTTTGTGTATCTGGTCGACTTCGGAATCGCCGAGGCCAAGGGTGATGCGCGGCTGACAACGGCCGGGACTCGGATCGGCACCTTGAATTACATGGCGCCCGAACGGTTTAAAGACTCGGTAAGCACGCCCGCTGTCGATGTCTACTCGCTGGCGTGCGTGTTGTACGAGGCGCTGACTGGAGACGCGCCGTTTGACGGGGACAATCTCGAGCACCTGGTGGCGGCGCACATCGCCTCGCCACCGCCGCGCCCGAGCCTGGCGAATCTGCGCGTTCCCGCCGCGCTCGACGACGTCGTCGCACGCGGCATGGCAAAGCACCCCGACGACCGGTACGGAACGGCGGGCGCTCTGGGCCGCGCGGCACATCGCGCCCTTGGGACCGGCGGACACTCGTCGCCCGTCGCGGACGCCACTCGACCGTTTGCGGCGGACGTCTCGTCAACGACTTCGGGGCGTGCGGGCACGAGCTTTCCGAACGGTGTCACCGCAGCGGAGCCTCGTGACCGCGACTCGAGTCGACCCAGGCGCAGGTGGGTGCTGCCGACCGTGATCGCGGTGGGGGCTCTGGTTCTCGGAGGCGTCGGTGTGGTCATCGGCCTGCTCGTCCATGGACGGACCGCGCAGCAGCCGACCCCGCCCCCGCGCGCCGCAACGCCTCCACTGGTGACGGGACCCGACCTGAGTAGCCTGCATCAGTCCTGCGATCACGGCTTCACTTTGCCGAACGCCACGGGGTTCGGAACCCACGCCGGACGTGGGACTCCCGAAACGTCATGCCTTTTCGCCAACAGCGTGCTGACGTCGTACTGGGCTGAGTACGGCAACGCCAGCCCTCTACCGCGGGCGGTTTCGGCGCCGGGGGCCGTTGACTGCAAGGCCGTGCCCGGCGCGTTGTGCAACGGTTCGAACTTCCTCATGCACTGCCAGCAGTTGCCGGGAGACAGCTGGATCACCTGCATCGGTGGAAGCAGCGCGCGCGTGTACCTGTGGTGAGTGCCCTGCGCTCCCGCGGTCAGGGACCGCATTGGCCGGCCGGAAGTGCGCCTAAGTGGGCGGTCAGCCATGAGGCCATCTCGTCGAGGGCGGCCGTGCCGTCATCGAACTTCCCGGAGGCCGGCTGTGCGGCGAGCGCGACGGCGATCCTCCCGTTGGGGGCGGGCAGCACGCCCAACTGCCGTACCAGATAGCTACCGGTCGGTGATGGGCCCCAGCCGCCTTTGAACTGGGCCCCGGGTACGGTGCCGATGCCCCATCTCTGATCCGGTTGGACCCGGCCCATGAGCGCGAAGACCGGCGCGTTTGCGCTGTCGCACACCGCAACTGAGGTGAACCGCGCCTGGTCCGTCAACGACCAGTCCGTCTGCCCGAACGCGGTGAACTCCGGGCGCACTTTTTGCGACTGGACGGTCGTCGAGTCGCCCGTTTGCCTCAGGACGGCTTCGACCTTGCGCGCTGCGGTGACCGGATCTCCCAGACTCGCCCAGATCGATTCGGCTGCCGCGTTGTCGGATTCTGTGATGGCAGCGGTCATAGCGTCGGTGACTGTGGGCGGGTTCTCTTGACGCAGTGCCGCGATGATCAACGGAACCTTGATCGTTGACCAGGCGGGTCCATGTTCCCAGTCTCCCAACATGATTGGCGCCTGCCCGTTGCCCACGGCGCTGACCGCGATGCCCGCCACCGCGTGCAGCTTCGTTTCCAATCGGGCGAAGTCCGCGGCCAGCGTGGCTCCCTGCGTGGGTGGCGCCGTCTTGTATTTGCCGAGACGGTATCCGACGACCACCCCCGCCGCCAGCACGATCGTCGCAAGCACTGCGACGCCGGCAATCAGCCGGATATCCCGGCTCGAGCGTTGCGGCTTCACCTGTTGACCATAACGAGATATTCGTTAACTACCGCAAACGTCGGCTGACGCCTCACAATAGGTCTTAAAGCATTGCTGGACTGAAGGGATTGCTAACGCGATGGCCCACAGCGCTCTCCGGTTTGGGGTGTTGGGACCGTTGCAGATGAGCGCCAACGGCACCGACCTGCCCCTGGGCGCGGCAAAGCAGCGGGCGGTGCTGGCCCTGCTGCTTATCAATCGAAATCGCATCGTTCCGAGTGACTCGGTGATCGATGCGGTGTGGCAGCAGCGGCCACCGCCGGAGGCGCGGGGAAGCCTGCACGCACACATATCGAGACTCCGCCGACTGGTGAGCAGCGCTGGGGTAGATCCCGCCGCCGTCGTGGTCAGCACCGGGCCGGGGTATCGGCTCAACGTGCCCGACGAGGCTTGCGACCTCGGTCGCTTCGCGATCGAACAAAAAGCGGGACTTGAGGCTGCGGCCGCCGGCCGATTCGAGGAGGCTAGCCGCCATCTGTCGGCCGCGCTTTCCGAATGGCGTGGCCCGGTGCTCGAGGATTTGTGGGACTTTCAATTCGTCGACGCCTTCGCCGCGGCGCTGGCGGAAGACAAGCTGGTGGCACTGACAGTGCGGGCAGAGGCCGAGATAGCTTGTGGGCGAACCCATTCCATAATCAGCGAACTCGAAGCGCTGGTGGTCCAGCACCCCTACCGGGAACCGTTGTGGGCACAGCTGATAACTGCTTACTACATTGCGGAGCGCCAATACGATGCACTCGACGCGTACGGGCGGCTGAAGACCGCGCTCGCCGACGATCTCGGAATCGACCCCGGTCCCACCTTGCGAAGTCTTCACCAGCGGATCCTTCGCCAGGAGCCGCTGGACATCAAACACGCCGCTCGCGCCACGGCAAAACATGTCGTCGCGACCCTGCAGCGCCGCCCCAAAGTTGCCCAGGAGTCCGCAGTCGCACAGCTGCGCGACGCCGCCGGACGCCATTATCCGCTGCGCGGAGTCGCCACCCGGATCGGTCGCCTCGCCGACAATGACATCGTTCTCGACGACGACAGCGTCAGTCGACACCACGCGGTGATCGTCGACACCGGAAACAGCTTTGTCATCACCGATCTGCAGTCAGCCAACGGAGTCGATGTCGCGGATCGGCGGATCCGCACCAGCGAGACGCTGGCCGACGGTGACCGCATTCGCATCTGCGGGCACGAGTTCACCTTCGAAATCGGTGAAAGCTGAAGGCGTGAACCGCCCGGGTATACAAGACCTTTCAGCTGTCAACGGCGTCTGAATCCTGTCCACGTTGTTGTGAAGACTCGAGCCAGCGGCTAGTTGACGGTGCGAGCACAAACGCGACGGTGTCAGCCGCAAACACCACGATCACAACACACAATTCAAGAGGAAGAGGCAAACCCAGCCCAGGCTATGCCGCCCATAAACGCCAGAATGAAGGCGATCCTGGTGGCTAGGCTTGAGCCTCGGAACGGCCCCCTGAAACCCTGCGGTGACTGCGCGCCATCGGCTGGAGTCGTCATCTCGCCCCCTACCAGGCTGTACCTGGTGCGTCAGCTCATGTTGCAGCAAAGCGCGTGTCGAAAAGGCGCTGTGGGAGCGGTCGGAAAGTCAATTCGCGAGTTTACCCGCAACACCCGAGACCAGCCGCCGGGCTGAGTTCTCACACCAGAAAGTCCGCGGACTCGCAGGGTGATTCAGTGCCCGACAAGTAGGGGCGCAAGAACGCGACAAGGATTTTGTCAGAACTCGGCAACCCTCTCCACGAATTCTGGTCTCCCGTACGACCCAACTCACCGAACAGGAGTCCACCCCATGGTCATCTCTCACTACACCAAGCCCGTTGTCGGCACCGCCATTTCCGCCGCCACGCTCGGCCTAGCCGCCCTGCTCAGCGTCGGCACCGCCCACGCCGGCACGGCGGATGATCAATTTTTGGCCGCCCTGCACCAGCAAGGCATCAGCTTCGGCAACACGCAGTCGGCCATCAACGTCGCCCACCACGTCTGCGATGCCCTCGGCCAGGGCATGGAGCCCAGCCAGATCAGTCAGCAGCTGGCCAGCCACAACCCCGGCATCGACCGGCAGGCCGCCTTGCTCATCACGGTCGACTCGGCGCAGTCCTACTGCCCGCAATACGTCCACCGGATGGCCAACGGCGCCACGGTGGTAGGCCCGAATCACTGACGGACCTGTGAGTTCTCCCGGTAGGGGACAACCTCAGCACGTCTGTGACCCGTCGGCGCACGCATGGCCTCGAGCCCGTCTGCGGCCGTCGCGGAAATCGTGGTCCGCACCATGTAGCGCGGCTCCGACGCTGGCCAGGGCCGGCCGCGATGCAAGGTTGCGCGGTTGTCCCACATCACCACATCACCCGTGCACCACAAGTGCAGATAGCTTTCACCGGGGGCGGTTGCCACCGCCGTCAGCTCGGCGAGCAACTTCCGCGCCGCTTTCTGCTCCATGCCCTCGATCGCGTAGGTGTGCGAGGCCATGTACAGCGCCTTGCGGTCATTGACCGGGTTCTTCCAAATAAGACGCCAGCATTGCGGCGGCAGCGCCGCCCGCTCCGCCGGGCTGGCGAGGTCGGGCGCGATCTTGCTGCGCGAATAGGCGTATTCGTGCCAGGCGAAGGAATTTTCCAGCCGCCGTTGCAACGCCGGATCGAGGCGGTCGAAGGCGAGCCGGGTGGAGACATACTCGGTCTCGCCCCCCCAGCCCGGAATGATGCGTGACGACAGCACCGAGGCGAGCGCCGGCACCCGCTTGAACGGACTGTCGGTATGCCAGAGCTGGTTCGCCTTGTTTTCCAGGGCGAGCCGGTGATCTTCCAGCACTACGTCTCCCTTATCGTCGAGAGTCTTGAGGATCACGAGGTTGGTGCCGTAGCCCTTCGAACCCACCTTGGTGACCTCGAGCGGGCCGAAGCGGCGCGAGAAGGCAAGCTGTGCTTCATCGGTGACGTTCTGGTCGCGAAAGACGAGAACCGAGTGCTCCTCGAACGCCGCGCGCACCGTCGCGTATGCGGCGTCGCTTGCCGCAACGTCGTGGATGGTCACTCCGCGCAGTTCGGCGGCAAAGCCCGGACCCAACGGCACGATTTTCATCGGCACACCCTCCATCGGATTCCGGGTTTGAGGACGACTTTCCATCAAAAACGAGCTGCCGACAAGCAAGCCGGTTCGCCGCACACGGTTTTATTTCTATGACGCAAGCGCACCTACCCGCGCGCCGGGAAACGGTCAGCCGCTCAAGCCCTGCGACACCGCCTTCGGCTGGTCGGCGGCCTTCACGTCACGCCCCGCGCCGGCCGCCATGGTGGCGGCCTCACCGCGAGCCAGGCCGACCGTCGCGACGATCACCATCGCCGCCGCCGCCGCCAGAACAAACCATTCCGGGCCGCTGGCGCCCAAAGTCTCGCCGAGCACGATGACTCCGAGCACCCCGCCCAGCACGGGTTTGGCAACGATGATCGTCGGGAAGGAGGCGGTCAGCGCGCCGGCGCGATAAGCCGATTGATGAATGATCATCCCGGCCACCCCGCAGAACACCCAGGCGTAGAACTGGGGCGTCTGCAGCAAGTGGCCGGCGTGGTGTTCGACGATGTCGACAATTCCCTTCATCAGCACCGCGAAGACCGCCAACAACGACCCGGCCACGGCCGCCAGCAGCACCGCCGCGACCGGACGATCCGACCAGATCCGGGCGCCCAGCAAACACAGCAACAACGGCGGGCCCAGGACGACGCCCACTACGAGCCAGGTCTGCCAGGACGCTTGCTCCTGGCCGCCCATCGGCTGCCCGACCGCGATGACTATCGCCAACGTCACGGTCAGCAAGACCGCCCAAGTCCACTCCCCACGGGTGATTCGATGACGGGTCAACCTCGCGTAAATGGGTAAGGCGAACAGCAGCGCCGTCACCTGCAGCGACATGACCAACAACACCGAGCCGTCGTCGAGGGCCCAAGCAAGTAGGAGATAGCTCGAGATGTCCCCGATGCCGCCCATCCACCAGCGTTTGTCGCGCAACAGCATGCCGAACAGCCTCAGGTGGCCGACCGGCTTGTCGGTGACCTCCTGCGCGGACCGCTGACGGATCACGTTGCCGATTGCGGATGCGAGCGCGGCGCACAGGGCGAGAAGCGCCGCGAGTTCCGCTTTCGACATGGGTTGACCTCCTCGCCGACGTCCGCCCGAAGCCGCCGCGCCGACACCGCTGACGTAACCAATCTAGCCGCGACCCCGTCGGGAAGGGCGCTCGAAGGGTTTGCGGCCGAGCGACCAGCGCTGTGGCGCTTCAGAGCGGAAATTTGGTGCCGGTGAGGTGTTCGGACAGCTCCCAGAGCGCGGTGGCGGTGGTTGCGCGCTTCGCAGACCAGTTGCGCCAGGTCGGCTGGGTGCGGCCATAAAGGCCGAACCTTGGGCCGACGAACGTGTTGCCCGGTAGGTCCTGCGACACCGCGTACAACGTTTGCCGGGCGCCGAAGTCGGCGTCGGTGGACACAACACGGTCGGCCGCCATTACCGCCGCGTCGGTCAGTTTGCGACCCGAGTGGCCTTGCAGGTTGGTGTGCGACCAGCCGGGATGGGCGGCCAGCGCGCGCAGAGATACGGCCGCGGTATCCAGGCGCCGCTGCAGCTCGCTGGTGAACAGCAGATTGGCGAGCTTCGACTGGCCGTAGGCCAGCCACCTCGAATAAGGCCGGGACTGCCAGTTCAAGTCTTTGAGGCTGATGTAGCCGATGTTGTGCAGCAGCGAGGACACCGTGACTATCCGGTCAGTGAGCTTGGGCAGCAGCAGGTTGGTCAGCGCGAAATGACCGAGATGATTGGTGCCGATATGGCGCTCGAAGCCGTCGGCGGTCAGCGCGTAGTCGGCGGCCATGATGCCGGCGTTGTTGATCAAGACGGCGGCTTTGTCCATGTCGTCGGCGAAGCGCCGCACCGATGACAAATCCTGCAAGTCGAGTTGACGCACTTCCACGTCGCCCGTCATGCGCTCGGCGGCGGCCGCACCCTTCTCGGTGTCGCGCACGGCCAGGATGACGTGGGCACCGACACGGGCTAACTCGCGGGCGGTCACCTCGCCCAGACCGCTGTTCGCGCCGGTGACGATGGCGGTCCGCCCGATAAGCGGGGGCAGGTCTGCTGCGGTCCAGTCAGGCATTGCAGCCAGGGTAATCGGGCAAACAATGTCGAGTCTGCGCCCAGCGCGGCCGATCTCGAAGATCGCCTCCGTGTACGCAGAGTCGACGCCCCTGACGCAGACTCGATGGTCGCCGCCCAATTGCCAGCAGCCCATCGGGTGTTCGGCCAGCATGCCGCCGGTATGGTGCGGGCATGGCCAGCGGAATCCCACGCGAACGCCTCACGTCGACGGCGTCCGGATGTATTTAGGCGTCATCGTCAATCCGCTCGCCCGCAAGAATCGTGGTGCGGCGCGTCAACGCAGCGCCGGGCTGCGTCGCATTGTCGGCCCATGGGGCGAGGTGCGCGAAACCGCCTCCATCGAAGACCTCCGCAAGGTCGTGCAGGAGATCTATCCGCGAATTACCCACCTTGTGAGCGACGGCGGCGACGGGTCGCTGAACTGGTTGATCAACGAAGTCGAGCAATCTGTCACCGATCCCGAACGCTGGCCGACATTCGTGCCCACCAACGGTGGCAGTGTCAACGCCGTCGCGCGCAAGGCGCGAGTCCGCGGGCGGCCCGAGGCGATTCTGCGCGCCTTGGCGGCCGCCGCCGAGACGGATCGGCCTCCGCCCGAAGTGTTCCTGGACACTCTGGCACTCGACGGTGAGACCGCGGACGGCGCGAAGTTCCATCGGCTCTGCTTTGGGCTGGCAGCCGGGGGTGTCGGCAACAGGTTTTACGAAAAGTATTACGGCAACCACACTCATGGCCGTGCGGACGTCGTTCGAGTGATCGCCCGCTCCTTCGGCGACTACGTCACCAATAAGTTTGTCCACTCGAGCAAGCCCAACTACGCGACCAGTCTGTTCGCTCCAACGCAGGCCCGCGTCGTGATCGATGGCGAGGAGGTCCCGACGCGGACGCATACGCTGCTGCACGCCGGCGCGATCGATCTCCACATCGGCGCTGGGTTCCGGCTCTTCCCTAAAGCCGAGAAACCTGGCGCGCTGCATTTCCAAGCCGGGAACCTCAGGCCCTCGCTGATCGTCGTGCGCTTTCCCCGGGCGCTGAGAAGCGGCAAGCTCCGCGGCGATCTAATACGCGACGTCAACGGCCAAGAGATGATCATCGAGGCCGAGGACGAGCCGCTCTCGCCGATCATCGACGGCGAGCGTTTCCTCAATATCGTCAGGCTTGTGGCCCACGCCGGGCCGCGCATCCGCATCGCCCAGGTGGGATCGTCAACCGTCGCCCGGGAACGAGCGAAGACTGTGACGTGACGGAGCATCAAGCCTCAGCGCCGGGCGCGGATGCTGCGTGTGATCTGCGCGGAGAGTTCGGGGTCGTGCAGCCGCTGGTCGACGAGGGTGGCGAGGACCTCTTGTCCGGTGACGCGGGCGATTCCGAGGCGGTCGGCGGCTTCTCGCTGCCAGATGTCGAGGGCTCGGTGCTGGCCGGGTGAGAGGTCGACGGTTCGTCGTGTTCGTGGGTTGCGTGTACGTCCGATGACGACGGGGTCGGTCGACGCCGCCGCGACCGACGGTGTTAGCCGGGTGGCACCTGCGGTGTACGGGTGGGGTCTTTCGGCGGGGGTCTTGTCGCGGTCGACGGTGCCCATTCGTGGCGGCCTTCTCTCGGCAACGTATATCAGTATGTCAGTATCAGTATATCCGTAGCTTCGTGGCCTTCCGATATTGTCCCGGGGCGTTGCCGACGGCGAACCCTATTACCCGGGCGTACCGCTCGAAGGTGAATACCGGCGCGATTGCCGCCCATTAGCTCGTCGGTCGGCGATGCGTTGCTGTTGACGTAGGTTGACGCGGCGTCAGGGGAGATAGCAGCGCGGAGGGCGGGGGCTCTGCTGGTGGGCTGCGCAGGCCAATGACAGGAATGCGGCGCGACCTATTTTGCGCCTTGGTTCATCAGGTGCCCTTGCTATTGTGTGGGCATTCTGGACGATATAGATCACCGAATCAATGGAGAATTTGGTTTGCGATTTCGACCAATCAGTTGAACGCAAGAATCGCAAATTTCGGTATCGGCGCCGCAGAAGGACGCCCCCCGACCCATGACTGGGTACGGGAACGCGGAGATCCGTACGTCAGTATTGCCATACTTCCCACTGACCTCGATGTATGGCGGGTCTGGGCCCTACTGAGGTACTGACAGCAGTGTCTGCGCAGACCTCGAAACGGCGCGTCTGGCGCATGACGAAGTAAAACACCGCACGCGCCTGGATATGTAAATTCTTGTTTGGTAGCTGTGTCGGAGCTGTGAGTTCAATGACAGCCTCTCAAAAGGGGTCAAAAGTTTTGCCTGATGGCGCTTGTCGCCGCT
>Ga0318568_10000338_pt1 | contig 18355 bp, 18 predicted proteins | sample GRESIP088b5f21_FD_203690 | JGI IMG/M metagenome (GOLD analysis project Ga0318568, IMG submission 203690) | Tropical soil microbial communities from Luquillo Experimental Forest, Puerto Rico - GRE.SIPMG.088b5f21 | ecosystem: Environmental > Terrestrial > Soil > Tropical forest > Bulk soil...
CAGCTCGCCCGGTGCCGTCAGGGGCTGCTGGCTACCCCAGCGCGCCAGTTCGAGCAGGACCGGCTCGAGGGCCAGACCGCGCGCGGTGAGCTCGTAGACCGGCACGTCAGCGGGCGGGCCGAGCACGTCGCGGCGCACGACGCCGGCGTCCTCAAGGTCGCGCAGCCGCTGGGACAGCACGTTCGGGCTGACCCCGGGCAGGCCGTGGCGCAGCTGGACGAACCGCTTCGGCCCGAAGATCAGCTCGCGGACGACCAGCAGCGCCCACCGGTCGCCCACGACGTCCAGCGCGCGGGCGATCCCGCACGGGTCGTCGTAGCGGCGAGCGGTGGTCATGGGTACCTACTTTAGCCGAGGGGGTTGTGTTTGAGGACTTCATAGTCCTAATTTAGGACTATGACGAGTTTTCCCGGTGATACACAGACCGAGGCAGGCCAGGGCGGAAGGCACCGAACCTTCGTCCTGATCCCGGGCGCCGGCGGCACCGCCTGGTACTGGCACCGCGTGGCCCCGCTGCTGCGAGAGGCAGGTCACGAGGCGATCGCGGTCGACCTGCCCGGCGACGATCCGGCCGCGGGCTTGCCCGAGTACGCCGACCTCGTGATCAGCGCGATCGGGAGCCGCGACGACGTGACGCTGGTCGCCCAGTCGCTCGGCGGGTTCACCGCGCCGCTGGTCGCCGCGAAGGTTCCGTTGCGGTCGATGGCCTTCGTGAACGCGATGATCCCGAGCCCCGGTGAGACGGCGGGCGCATGGTGGGACAACACCGGGTGGGCGCAGGCCCGGACCGCCGCGGCGCAGCGAGGTGGCTACGGCACGGACTTCGACCTGGCCGTCTACTTCCTCCACGACGTCCCCCCGGAGGTCGCCGCGGCCGGTGAGCCGTACCAGCGGCCCGAGGCTGACGCCGCGTTCGGGTCGGTCTGCGACTTCACCGCGTGGCCGCCGGTACCGATCCGGGTCGTGGCCGGAGCGGACGACCGGTTCTTCCCCGTCGGTTTCCAGCGGGCGCTGGCCAAGGACCGGCTCGGCATCGAGGCGGACGTGCTGCCCGGCGGCCACCTGATCGCGCTGGCCCAGCCCGCCAGGCTGGCCGGCTACCTGCTCAGCACCTGACCTGCCCCGTTAACCCCGTTGCCGCGAGCCGCCAGCCGGGGAACAATTCCAGCGCAGGCCACCGCAGGAAGGGCGCCACGATGGCGAGCGAGCAGCTCCAGGCCGTGAACGAACTGCTGGACAGCCTCGACCTGGGCGGCCTGACGCTCGCCGAGCGCCGCGCGTTCATGGCGGCGGCGGGCGGCCCGCCTCCGGCGGGCACCATGATCGATCCGGTCGATGCCGGCGGCGTACCCGCCGAGTGGGTCACAGCAGCGGGTGTCACCGGCGAGCGTGTCGTGCTGTTCTTTCACGGCGGCGCCTACCACCTGGGCTCGCCCGCCACGCTGCGCCGGCTGCTGGCCCTGGTCTCGGGCGCGGCGCAGGCGCGGGTGCTCAGCGCCGGCTACCGCCTGGCGCCGGAGCATCCGTTCCCGGCTGCGGTGCACGACGCGCTGGCGGCCTACCGATGGCTGCTCGCCCGCGGCCCGGCCGCCCGCCAGATCGCGATCGCCGGCAATTCCTCGGGCGGGGGCCTGGCGCTCGCCGCGCTCGTGGCCCTGCGCGACGCCGGCGAGCCCATGCCCGCCGCCGCCGTGGTCATCTCGCCGTGGACGGACATGGAGATGACGGGCGAGTCACGGCGGACCCGGGCCGCGGCCGACCGGATGATCACCCCCGACGGCATGGAGGAAGCCGCCCGCTGGTGCCTGGCCGGGCAGGATCCCCGCCACCCCTACGCCTCACCGGTCCTCGCCGACCTGCGGGGTCTTCCGCCGATCCTCATCCACGTCGGCGACGTCGAGATCCTGCTCGACGACTCCACCCGGCTGGCCGCCCGGGCCCGCGCGGCCCGCGTCGAGGTCACGCTCGAGGTGTGGGACGACATGCCGCATTGCTGGCACACCTTCGCCTGGCTGCTCCCCGAGGCCGACCAGGCCATCGAGCGCATCGGCCGCTGGCTGCGCGAACGCATCCCCGCCCGCTAGCTCCGCATCCCGGGGGCAGGTCACATCGGCGGGCTGCCGGGTGTCATCGAGGTGACGCGCAGAAGGCGCAGGGTATCGCGCCGCGGCGGTAAGGAGTCACCATCATGCGAGTCATGGTCATCGGAGCCAGCGGTGCCATCGGCACCCGGCTCGTCCCCCAGCTGACCGGCCGGGGGCACGAAGTGATCGGCACGTTCAGGTCGCCGGGAAACGTTGAGCGAGTGCGGGCGTCCGGCGCCCGCCCGGTCGTGCTCGACCTGCTCGACCCGGGCGCGGTTCGCCGGGCCGTACTCGAGATCCGGCCCGAGGCGATCATCCACGAGGCGACGGCGCTGGCCGGCCGCGGCTTCTCCAGGAAGCTCGACCGGACCTTCGCCGAGACCAACCGGCTGCGGACCGAGGGCACCGACGCCCTCCTGGCTGCGGCACGGGAAGCGGGCACGCGCCGCTTCATCGCCCAGAGCTTTGCCCCGTACCGTTACGCCAGGCAGGGCGGAATGGCCAAGACCGAGGACGATCCGCTCGACCCCGCGCCGCCCGCGGGAGCGCACGAGACGAACGCGGCCATGGCCCACCTCGACCAGGCCGTCAGCGACGCCGGCGGGATCGCGCTGCGCTACGGCGGCTTCTACGGCGCCACCGGGGACCAGCTCGCCCGGCTGGTGCGCAAGCGGCGGTTCCCGATCATCGGCGACGGCGGAGGCGTCACCTCCTGGATCCACCTCGACGACGCGGCCGCGGCGACCGTGCTCGCGCTCGAGCACGGCGGTGCGGGCATCTACAACATCGTCGACGACGAGCCTGCGCCGGCGCGCGAGTGGCTGCCGGTGCTCGCCGACGCGCTCGGCGCCAAGCCACCCCGCCACGTCCCCGCCTGGCTGGTCCGGCTCATCGCGGGCGAGGACGCGGTGATGGGCGCCACCCAGTCCCGCGGCGCCTCGAACGCCAAGGCCAAGCGCGAGCTGGGGTGGACGCTGCGCTACCCGAGCTGGCGCCAGGGCTTTGCGGCCGCCTACCGCCAGCCGGAGCCGGCCCTGACCGGCGCACGGTAACGCCCAACCCGGCGAGGTGGCTGCCTGCCCAGGCGGCCACCTCGCCGGCCTGCGGGAGCGGGTTAGCTCAGCAGGTCGGCAACGGCGGCGATGCCGGGCTCGATGGCGCGCTCGCTGACGTTGCCGAATCCGATCAAGAGCTGAGGGGGCACGACGGCGCCGTCCGCCCGGTAGCCGCTGATCCCGTACAGGCCGACCCGCCGCTCGCGCGCGGCCGCCACCACGGCCTGCTCGTCGGCGCGGGGCCGCAGGTGCGCGACCGCGTGGAACCCGGCCGCCAGGCCGGTCAGCCGGGTGCCGGGCGCGTGCCGGGCGAGCGCGTCGATGAGCCGGGCGCGGCGTCGGGCGTAGATCACCCGCATCCGGCGCAGGTGCCGGTCGTAGCGGCCGGACCGGATCAGGGCGGCCAGCGCCAGCTGGTCCAGAGTGGACGAGCCGCGGTCACTGATCAGCTTCTCGGCCGCTACGGCATCGGCCAGGGCCGGCGGGGCGAGCACCCAGCCGAGCCGCACGGCCGGCGCCAGCGCCTTGCTGGCGGTGCCGATGGTGAAGACGCGGTCCGGGGCAAGACCCTGGAGCACGCCGACCGGCTCCCGGTCGTAGCGGAACTCGGAGTCGTAATCGTCCTCGACGACGAACGCGCCGCGGCGGCCGGCCCAGTCCACCAGGGCCTGGCGCCGGCTGGCCGCCAGGACGACGCCGGTGGGTGACTGGTGCGCCGGGGTGACCACGACGACCTGTGCACCGCTCGCCTCGAGGGCCGCGACGTCCAGTCCCAGGTCGTCGACGGGCACGTGGACGACGCGCAAGCCCGCCGCCGCGGCGGCCCGGATGGTCTCGTCGGTCTCGGCGTTTCCGTAACCGGGATCCTCGAAGGCCGCGCATCGGACCCCCGCCTGCGCCAGCGCCCGCAGCACCAGGCCGACCCCCTGCGCGAATCCGGTGCTCACGATCACCTGCTCCGGGTCGGCGGCCGCCGCCCGTACTCGCCGCAGGTATCCCGCGATCACCCGGCGCAGCTCGGCGCTGCCGCGGGAGTCCCCGTAGTCGAGGTCGGCGGTGGCCACGCTGCCGCAGGCCTCCCGGGTCGCCCAGACCCAGTCACCGCGCGGGAAGCTGGCCAGGTCAGGAACCGCGGAGCGGAAGTCGGCGATCAGCGACGGCGGCGGCTCCGGGCGCTGCGCCGGATCCGGCGGGGCGTGGTACGCGCCCGCCGCGACCCGCGTAGCCGAGCCGCCCCGGCTGGTCAGGTAGCCCTCGGACAGCAGCTGGCTGTAGCACTCCTGCACCAGTCCCCGGGACACGCCCAGCTCGCGGGCCAGCTCCCGCGAGGACGGCAGCCGCTCGCCGCCGTGCAGCCTGCCGCTGCGGATGGCGTCGCGCAGGCCCGTCTCCAGCTGGGAACGCAGCGGCTGAGCGCTGCCGCGGTCCAGCCGCAGCAGCAGCTCCGGACCCAAACCGGACCACTGAATCGTCATAGAACTGGACCTTACCGGTGTTCCACTTCGCGAATACGGTCATCAGCATGAGCACTGTGACGCACCTGGAGTCCGGCCGGGAAACCGGCGCCGCCGCGCCGCGGGGACGCATCGTCAGCGGCCCGCTGACGTTGCTGTCCGCGTCGTCTTTCGCCGTGCTCACCAGCTTTTACCTGCTGCTTTCTGTGACTCCGCTGTACGCCGCCCGCGCTGGTGCCGGAAGCGCGGGGGCCGGGCTGGTGACCGGCGCGCTCCTGCTGGGCACCGTGGCCGCCGAGCTGACCGCATCCGCCCTGATGAGGCGGTACCGGTACCGGACGCTGGCGGTGGCCGGGGCGGTGCTGATGGGGGTACCGGCCCTGGCCCTGCTGCCGGGCGGCCCGCTGGTCATGATCGCGGCGGTCAGCTTCGTGCGCGGGTTCGGCTTCGGCCTCAGCGGCGTGGTCATGGATGCGCTCACGATCCTGCTGCTGCCGCCGCAGCGGCGGGGTGAAGGACTCGGCCTGTACGGAGCCGTGGGCTCCCTGCCGGGCGTCGTGGCCTTGCCGTCAGGGGTCTGGCTCGCCGGCCGCTACGGGTACGCCGTGGTCATCGTGATGGCGGCGGCGGCCGCGCTGGCTCCGCTGGCCGTTTTCCGGTGGCTGCCCGGCCGGGCCGACCCCCGCGCGGCGGGCGGGCCCGCCGAGGCCGGGCCGGCGCCCGGGCTGCTGGCCGCCCTGCGGCGTGGCGGGCAGCTGCGGCCGGCCCTCATCTTCGTCACGACCACGGTGGCCGCTGGCGTGGTCGTCGCCTTCCTTCCGCTGGCGGCCGGGGCGGCCGGGTCCGTCGCCGCCGCCGGCCTGCTTGCTCAGGCTCTGACCGCGACCGCTGGCCGCTGGTGGGCGGGGCGCCGCGGCGACCGGCACGGGCACGCGGGCCTGCTGATGCCTGGGCTGGCGATCGCGTCGCTGGGGATGATCGCCATGATCTGGCTGGCCTCCCCGGTGGCCGTGATCGCGGGCATGAGCCTGTTCGGCGCCGGGTTCGGGATCGTCCAGAACGCCACCCTGACGCTGATGATCGAGCGCATGCCGGCGTCCGGGCTCGGCACGGCCAGCGCCCTGTGGAACCTGGCCTACGACGCCGGGTACGGGGCGGGTCCCGCGGTCTTCGGCCTGTTCGCCGGGCGCACCGGGTACCCGGCGGTCTTCGCCCTGACCGGCCTGCTGATGCTCGCGGCCCTGCCGGTCGGCCGGCGCGAGCGCGGCGGAGCCGGCCGTCAAGCGGGTGCCGGTGGTTGAATGGGGCCATGCCGCGCCGATCCCGTGGTCCATCGGTCCCGACGAAGGGTCAGGCCGCGGCCAGGCCCAGACGGCCCGCCAGCCGCCCGAGGTAGCCGACGACCTCGTCGGGCGAGCGGTCCGGCAGGCCGAACGCCGCGTCGGTGACCCCGATCTCGGCCCAGTGCGCGAGCAGGTCCGGGTCCGGCTTGCCGGCCAGCGCCGTGACGCGGGGGCGGCCGTCCCGGCCGGCCGCGCGCCAGGCCTGGTGCAGCAGCGCGACCTTCGCGTCCAGGCCGGTCTCGCCCGGCGTGGTCAGCCAGCCGTCGGCGTGGCGCGCGATCCAGCCGAAGGTCTTCTCGGTCCCGCCCGCCCCGGCCAGGATCGGGACCCGCGGCTGCTGCACCGGCTTGGGCCACGCCCAGCAGGCGCCGAAGCTGACGAACTCGCCCTGGTAGCTGGCCTCCTCCTGTGACCACAGGACCTGCATGGCGGCCAGGTAGTCGCGCAGCACCGCGCGCCGCTTCCCGGCCGGCACGCCGTGGTCGGCAAGCTCGTCGGTGTTCCAGCCGAAGCCCACGCCGAGCTCGACCCGGCCGCCGGACAGGTGGTCGAGCGAGGCGATGGTCTTGGCCAGCGCGATCGGGTCGTGCTCGGCCGGCAGCGCGACCGCCGTGCCGAGCCGGATCGTGCCGGTGACCGCGGCGGCCATGCTCAGCGCCACCCACGGATCCAGCGTGCGCAGGTACCGGTCGTCCGGCAGCTGCGCGGTCCCGGTCCGCGGGTGCGGCGCCTCGCGCCGCACCGGGATGTGGGTGTGCTCGGGCACGTAGAAGAAGTCGAAGCCGGCTGCTTCCGCCTCCCGCGCGGCCTGCGCCGGCGTGATGCCGCGGTCGCTGCTGAACAACACGACGCCGTGCCGCATGCGCGCTCCTTCGTGGCTCAGGGGTCAGGATGGCTCTCATAGCCTGGCTGCGCAACAGCTACATCGAGGCGGAGGCCCATGACCGGGGACAGTGCGAGCCAAGCCGAAACTGCGAGCGAGCCGAGATGACACTGGACGTGGTTGTGGTCGGCTTCGGCATCGCGGGCGGCTGCGCGGCGGTCGAGGCCGCCGCGGCCGGGGCGTCGGTGCTGGTCCTGGAGCGGGCCGCGGTGGCGGGCGGCACCAGCGCCATGGCCGGCGGGCACTTCTACCTCGGCGGCGGCACGGTGGTGCAGCGCGCCACCGGCCACCGGGACACCCCCGACGAGATGTACGCCTACCTGATGGCGGTGACCCCCGAGCCGGAGGCCGGCAAGATCCGCGCCTACGCCGACGGCAGCGCCGAGCACTGCGACTGGCTGGAGAGCCTGGGGTTCGAGTTCGAGCGCAGCTACTACCCGGAGAAGGCGGTCATCCAGCCGCAGACCCAGGGCCTGATGTACACCGGCAACGAGAACGTGTGGCCGTTCCGCGACCTGGCGGTGCCCGCGCCCCGCGGCCACAAGGTACCGGTCCCCGGCGACACCCAGGGCGCGAAGCTGGTCATCGACCTGCTGGTGCGCCGGGCGGAGCAGCTCGGCGTCGAGGTCTGGTACGAGACCGGGGCCACCGAGCTGGTCACCGACGCCGGTCGCGTCCGCGGCGTGCGGTGGCGCTCCTACGAGCAGGCCGGCGAGGTCCTGGCCCGCAGCACCATCCTGGCGGCCGGCGGCTTCGTCATGAACGCCGAGATGGTGGCCGAGCACGTCCCGCAGCTCGCGTCCAAGCCGTTCGTCCTCGGCACCACCTATGACGACGGGCTGGGCATCAGGCTGGGCCTGTCCGCGGGTGGCCAGGCGCTGCACATGGACCAGGCGTTCATCACCGCCCCGTTCTACCCCCCGGCGAAGCTGCTGACCGGCATCGTGGTCAACCGCGATGGCCGGCGGTTCGTGGCCGAGGACAGCTACCACGCCCGGACGTCGGGGTTCGTCCTGGATCAGCCGGGGAGCGCGGCGTTCCTGATCGTGGACAGCGTGCACATGGCGTACCCGCAGATGCCGCTGGTGCCGTTCATCGACGGATGGGAGAGCGTCACGGAGATGGAACAGGGGCTCGGCATCCCGCCGGGGAACCTGGCCGCGACCCTAGCGGCGTACAACGCCGGCGCGGCCCGGGGCGAGGACCCTGAGTTCCACAAGCACCCGGACTGGCTCGAGCCGCAGGACACCGGGCCCTGGGCCGCGTTCGACCTCACGCTCGGCCAGGCCATGTACGCCGGCTTCACCCTGGGCGGGCTGCGGTGCACGGTCGACGGGCAGGTGCAGCGCGCGGACGGGTCGGTGGTGGCGGGCCTGTACGCGGCGGGCGCCTGCGCGTCCAACATCGCGCAGGACGCCAAGGGATACAGCAGCGGGACGCAGCTGGGCGAGGGGTCCTTCTTCGGGCGGCGCGCCGGGCGGCACGCCGCCCGCGCCGCCCGGCCCTGACTTTCCTACCGGGTGGCGGGCGCGCCGTTCAGCGCCGACACGATGTGCTCGGCGATGGCCAGGCTGGAGGTCGCCGCGGGCGACGGCGCGTTGCGAACGAGCATGATCCGGCCGGCCTGCTGCAGGACGAAATCGTCGACCAGGCCGCCATCGCGCCGGACCGCCTGGGCCCGGACCCCCGCCGTCGACCGGACGAGATCACCGGGCTGCATCTGCGGCAGATACGTCCGCACGTTGGCCAGGTACCGCCGCTTGACCAGCGAGTCGGCCATCTCCCTGAGCCCGCTGCGCCAGTGCCGGCGGATGAGCTGCCAGGTGCCGGGCCAGCTTCCGATGTCCTGCAGGTCGCGGAGCCGGACATCACGCCACCGGTAGCCCTCCAGCGCCAGGGCCAGAACGGCGTTGGGGCCTACGTGCACGCCGTCGTCGACATCGCGCGTGAAGTGGACGCCGAGGAACGGGTAGCGAGGGTCGGGAACCGGATACACCATGCCCTTGACCCGGTGCCGGGCCGCCGGGCGGAGCTCGTAGTACTCCCCGCGGAACGGGACGATCCGCATCTCAGCTAGCCCGCCCACCTGGGCGGCGAGGTTATCGCCGGTGAGGCCCGCGCAGACGACCAGCTGATCGAAGGTCCACGCGCCATCGTCCGACCGGACCGCGGCGCCGAAGGCGCCCTCGGAGAGCGAGCGCACGCGCGTGCCGAGCCGGAGCGTGCCGCCGGCCGACGTGATCTCCCCGGCCAGGGCCCGGCACATGCCGGGGAAGTCGACCGACGCGGTGTGCGGCGAGTGCAGGGCCGCGACGCCGTGCACGTAGGGCTCGATCTCGGCGATCTCGGCCCGGGCCACGCGCCGGGTGCCGGGAACCCCGTTCGCCAGCGCGCGGCGCTCGATCTCGGCCAGCCCGCCCAGCTCCGCGGCGGAACTCGCGACCACCAGCTTGCCGAGCTCGCGCAGGCGGACGTCGTGCTGCTGGCAGAACTCGCGCAGCAGGCTCCCGCCGCGTACGCACAGCCGCGCCTTAAGGCTCCCCGGGGCGTAGTAGATGCCGGCGTGAACGACGCCGCTGTTGTGCCCGCTCTGGTGGGCGGCGATGCGGTCTTCCTTGTCGAAGACCGTCACCGGCAGGCCGGGGTAGCGGATGGTCAGTTCCCGGGCCACCGCCAGCCCCACGATCCCCCCGCTGATCACAGCGGCCGCCCGTGCGTTCCTCGTCATCCAGCGACCACCCGCCGTCCGCTCCCCATCTCGTGATCTCCTTGAACTGAGTGTCCTCTGCGGCCCAGGCGCCGCGAGCAGGGCGATCATCCCACAGACCCAGAAGCCCCACCGGAAGCCGCCGGTCAGCGCCGTCCGACAGGCGGGAGACCGTGGCGCAGGCAAGCGAGAGACCCCGCCAGCTAGGCCGGCGGGGCCTTCAGATTGCGAACTGCCAGGCGCGGAGGCCAAGCGCGTCAGCCTGCAACGCGCCTGGCCAGCTGGTCCCTTACGGCGCCGGGCCCAGGGACCATATCGGGGCTGAAGGAGTCGGAACACCCGGCTCGTCTTAGACGCCTTGAGTCCCTATCCAGAGGGTCTGGGTGGGCTCAGTGGCCCTGCACATCGCTCGTGATGACGCTGTTGCTGCCATCCCAGGACTGGACGTAGTTCCCGTTCTGGTAGGAGAAGTTGTAGTCGCCACCGACGACCTGGGACGTGTCCGGCAGGCCGAACCACTTCGCGACGATCGTGCCGGTGCCGACGCCGTCCATCTGCGACGGCAGGTTCGCGTTGACCGGCGCGCTGGGCGAGGTCACGGTGAGGTCGTAGGTGCCCTTCACCGGACCGTTGCTGGTCAGCGGAGCACCCGGGTTGGCGGCGTTGTTGGGGTCCGCGAAACCCGCGAAGCTGCCGTTGTCCGTCACAGTGACGGCCCAGGTGTTCGTCCCGGTCTGGGTGGCGGTCAGCTGCATGGACAGGTTGTCGTAGGCCCAGACGCAGTCCGGACCAATCTTGCCGACGCCGCAGTAGTTCGAGGTGTCAGGGTGGTTCGCGGAGTGGGTGACGGCCTTGTAGGAGGTCTGCGCCATGAGCGTGGCCGCCACCGGGGTGACGGTGGAGGCCGACGACGCGGCTGCCGCGAGGACCGGGGCGGCCAGGGCCGCTGCGGCCAGGGCCGAGAGGACGAGCTTGCGCATGGAGAGCGCCTTTCGTGAGTTGGCACGAGCATCACCGCGCTCGCGCCGTGTGGTTTGGTACTGGTGACGTCAACAACGAGGGCACATGCTTTAGTGCGGCAATCTGCCTAGATTCGGCGGAACCTGATAGGCAGACTGCACAACAGGACTGCCCGAAGGCCTGCCACGGAGGAAGCAGGCCAAGGAGATCCGGACCAGAGTGGCCGCACGGTCCTACGGGCACTCGGAGCTAGCAGATGTGATCGGGCCGTAGGTACTCAGCAAGCGCGGCGGGTCGGCATCTGCCCGGTGCCCACTGGCCCGCTGCGCCGTCAGCGGCGGGCTGGCTGTGGGCTCCAAGCCCGCAGCCTGCCGCGCCTGTTTGCATAGCTCATGCGGAGCGCTCCGCATGAGGAAGGTATTTGCCCAGGTCGCAGGCAGGGGGTATCGGCTGGGTATTCATGGCTTCCTTCCTCTGCCTTGCCTGGTCCAGCGGACGGTCAGGTCACCGGGTGCAGGCCCGCCGCGGTGAGCAGGTAGGCGTCATCGCCTTTGACGTCGTTGGTGATCAGGCCGGTGATCGCGTCGCCGGCCTGCTCGGGGGTGAGGGCCGGGCCGGCGTTCCGCAGGTACGTGGCGACGTCGGTGCCCTCCCGGGCAGCGTAGGCGGCGACCGCGGTGGCGCCGAGCGCGGTGGCGGGGGTCAGCTGCGGGAGCACGCAGGCGAACCGGATGCCCAGGCCGTCTCGCTCGGACTCGGCCCCGGCATAGGCGCTGATGAACCTGATGGTCGCCTTGGCGCCGGCGTAGCCGCCGGACAGGGGCGAGCCGCGCAGCGCGGCGCCGCTGGAGACCGTGACGACGATGCTGCCCGGGGCCAGCGGCGCGAGCAGGGCCTCGCGGGTCCAGTGAAAGACGTGCTGCACGTCGATCTCCCAGTTCCGGCTGAAGCTCTGCCAGGACTGCTGCTGGATCGGCCGGGACAGCGGGGATACGCCCGCGTTGAGCACCAGGATGCCGGGACGGCAGGCGTCGATGAGCTGTCCCGCGGTGACCGGGTCGGCGGCGTCCGCCGCCACCGGGGTAAACGAATCGCCGAGTTCGCTCTGCAGGCGGGCGAGCTCCTCCCGGTCCCGGGCCACGCCGGTGACCTGTGCCCCGGCCCGGACCAGCGCCGTGGCGATGCCGCGGCCGAATCCCCGGCTGGCGCCGGTGACGATCGCGGTAGATCCCGTGAGGTCGGTACTGGACATGGTTTCTTCCCTTCCGTTTTCCGCGCGGATGCGATCGGTTCCGGATCGCCGTTGCCGCGCGGGCCTACAGAGGTAGACCAGGCAGGATCGCCGGAGTCGCCGCGAGGGCGGCGATCGCCTCGGAGAGCACGCCCATGGCCGCGCGGAGCCGGCCGGGCCGGTTGCGGCCAGGGCGTAGCTGACGGCGGACCGGAGCAGCCACAGTCCCGGGTCAGCGCGGCCGCGGCCGGACCACCTCGCCTTACGGCCGGGCCGGGCCAGGCACCGGCGTCCCGAGCTCGGCGGGCATCCCGAACAGGGCGAGCAGGCCGGGGTCGAGGAAGATGACGATCCGCGCGATCTGAGTCCCGGTGAGGGTCAGCACGAACACCGCGTGGGCCTGGTAGGTCCCGTCGGGCCCGCGCTCGTAGGCCGCGAAGGCCGGCTGCCCGTTGGCTCCCGTCGGCACCAGGCGGTACCGCCCGGCCTGGGTGAACACGTGCGAGCCGAAGAAGCTCGCCACGGTCTGCGCTCCGGCGAACCAGGTCGCCACCGGCGGCATCTCTAGCACGGCTTCCTCCCGCAGCAGGTCGGCCAGCGCGCTCACGTCGCCGTTCTCGAACGCCGCGGCGAACTGATCCAGTATCGCCCGGCGGCCTGGCTCGGTCGGCTCGGCGACCTCGTCTTCCTTTGGCAGCGCCCGGGCGAGCTGGGCGCGAGCCCGCCGCAGGCCGCTGTTGACCGCCGTGGTGGTGATGCCCAGCAGGTCGGCGACCTGCGCGGCCGGCCATTCCAGCACGTCGCGCAGGATCAGCAGGGCTCGCTGCCGGGCCGGCAGGTACTGGAGCGCCGCGACCATCGCCAGCCGGATGCCGGCCCGGGACGCGGTCACCGCGGCCGGATCGTGCGCGCTGGCCGCTAGCAGTGCGTCCGGCAGCGGCTGCAGCCACGGCAGGTCCGGCGACGTGACCAGGGGCGCATCGGGGTCGTCCGATGGCGCGCCCAGGCCCGAGGGCAGCGGCCGCCGGCCGCGGCGCTCGATCGCGGTCAGGCACGCGTTGGTGGCGATCCGGTACAGCCAGGTCCGGACCGACGAGCGGCCCTCGAACGCGCCGTAGGAGCGCCACGCGCGCAGGTAGGTCTCCTGCACCAGGTCTTCGGCTTCCTCGGCCGAGCCGAGCATCCGGTAGCAGTGCGCCAGCAGCTCGCCCCGGTACCGGCCGGCCTGGGCGGTGAAGTCATCGGTGGCTGTCATGTGATCCCCAAGCGCAGGCGCTGACGGAGGCTGTATCCATATGGACCAGCCTCCGCTGACGGAGACTGTGTCTATATAGACCAGCCGGCCCGCCGACAGTCACCGCGTACTAGCCGGCAACTTCGCGTTCTGACGCCGCGGCCTCGCGCAGCGCCGACACGGCGGCGCCGATGGCGGGTCGGCGCGCCGCGGTGGTGCGCCAGAGCGCGTAGATGTTGCGCCGCAGGGCCGGCCGGACCGCGATCATCTGGACTCCCGCGGGCACCTGGCCGCGGCCCAGCCGGGGCATGACCGCAATGCCCAGGCCCGCGGCGACCAGGGAAAGCTGGGTGGCGTGCTCGTCGGCCGTGTGGGCGAACCGTGGCTCCAGCCGCGCCGAGCGCAACGTGAACATCAGCCAGTCATGGCAGGAGGTGCCGGGTGCGCCGCAGATCCACGGCCCGGCGCCGAGGCCCGCTAGCGGCACCGCGCCGTCCCAGGTTCCGGCGGCCTGCCGGGCGAGCGGATGGGTGGCCGGCACGGCGATGTCCGCGGGATCCTCCAGCAGCAGGGTCTTGTCCAGGCCGTCCGGCGCAGCTAGTGGCGCGTTCGACCAGTCGTGCGCGATGACCAGGTCCACGGCTCCCTGGACGAGCGCCGGGATGGACTCGCTGGAGTCGGCCTCGGCCAGCTCGACGTGCAGCGCCGGGTGCGCGGCGGCCAGCTGGCGCAGCGCCGGAGCGGCCAGCCCGCGGGTCGCGGTGGGCAGGCTGGCCAGCATCAGCCGCCCGGCCACCGCTCCCGCCCGCGCGTTCACGTCGGCCTCGGCCTGCTCGGCCATCGACAAGATCGTGCTGGCGTGCCCGGCGAGCAGCAGGGCCGCATCGGTCAGCCGGATCCCGCGCCCGCTGCGCTCCACCAGCGTGGTGCCCGATTCGCGCTCCAGCTTGGTCAGCTGCTGGGACACCACCGAGGTGGTCACGCGCAGCTCGGCGGCAGCCGCCGTCACCGACCCGTGCCGGGCCACGGCCTGCAGGACGCGCAGCCGCTCCAGGCTCAACATGTTAGTGATTCTACGACGTTCCAGGCAGATTAATTAACTTGTGCTACGGCAAGACTCCGGGGCAGGTTGATGTCGTGACACCGGCCGAGCTCCCGCCGCGCACCGCCACCCGGCGCGGCTGGCGGCTGCAGTACCTGACGCTGGCGCTGATCTGGGGCCTGAGCTTCTTGTTCATCAAGGAAGGGCTGCGCGCCTTCGCGCCGATGCAGATCACCCTGGGCCGGGTCGCGGTCGGCGCGGCCGTCCTGGTGGCGGTGCTTCTCGCCCGGCGCGAGCGGCTGCCTCGCGGCCACCGGACGTGGGCGCACCTGAGCGTGGCCGCCGTGCTCAACAACGTGATCCCGTTCAGCCTGTTCGGCTACGCCGAGCAGCGGATACCGTCAGGGCTGGCCGGTATCTGCAACGCCAGCGCGCCACTGTTCGCCGTGATCGTGGCGCTGGCGATGCTGCCCGACGAACGGCTCAGCCCCCGCCGGGCCGCCGGGCTGGGGGCCGGGTTCGTCGGCGTATTCGTCGTGCTGGGCGCCTGGGCCAGCCTGAACGGCCATGACCTGACCGGGGCGCTGATGGCGCTGGGCGGCGGGCTCTGCTACGGGATCGGCTTCCCCTACACCCGCCGGTTCCTCACCGGCACCGGATTCTCCAGCCTGTCCCTGGCCGCCGGGCAGCTGCTGTGCGGCACCGTGATCCTGGCAGCCGTCACCCCGGTGCTGACCAGCGCGCCGACGCGCTGGCCGGTTACCGCGGTGTCCTGTGTCGTGCTGCTGGGCGCCCTGGGTACCGGCCTGGCTTACCTGCTGAACTACGGCATCATCTCGGCCGCCGGCGCGACGATCGCGACCACCGTGGGGTACGTGCTGCCGCTGGTTTCCGTCCTGGCCGGGTTCGCCGTCCTGGGTGAGCGGCTGACCTGGAACGAGCCGGTCGGCGCGGCGATCATCGTGGCCGGGGCCGCGCTGACGCAGGCCCGGCCGCGCACCGGGCGCGCCGGCTCACGGGCGGCGGTCGCCGCGGCATCACGGGCCTAGCAGGCCGGCTTCGTGGGCCGGACGGCCGAGGAATACGTTTAAAGTGCGACTCGCGCGGAAGGCGAGAACGATGGTCACCGCAGAGACGATCGATCGCATCATCCGCTTCCATGGCGACGGCCTGCCGGTGGTCTCGCTCTATTCGCCCGTCGACCCGGGGGCCCGGCGCCAGGACCGGCGTGCGCGGGTGTCGAGCCTGCTGCACCGGATCAGGCCACTGGCCAGGGACAGCGAACTCGGGGGCGAGGCCCGCATGTCCCTGCGCACCGACATCGAACGGGTGGAGAACGCGCTGGGCGAGGAACACTGGCCGCCCGGGTCAATCGCGATCTTCTCGTGCGCCGGCCGCGACCTGTACGAGGAGGTGCCGCTGCCGCGGCGGGTGCGTGACCGGGTCGTCGTGGACGCGACGCCGTGGGCCCGGCCCATGCTGGCCGTGCTCGACGAATACCATCGCGCCTGCGTGGTGGTGGCCGATAAGAGGTCGGCCCGGGTCTGGGAGATGTACTTCGGACTCCGCGAGGTGGGCAAGTTCGCCGGGCGCATGCTCCGCAAGCCCAGCTACGCCGCTGGCCTGGCCGAGGACCGGGCCCGCAACAGGGCGGACGAGCTGGGCAGGCGGCATTACCGGCGAGTGGCCGAAGCGCTGGACGAGCTGTTCCGGGCCGGGCGGTATGACCTGCTGATCGTAGGAGGGCACGACCACGAGCTGCCTCAGTTCCTGGAGTTCCTCACCCATGACCTGCGCACCCGGGTGGCCGGGACGTTCGGCATCGACCCGGCCACCGCTCCGGTCGCCGAGATCCGTGCCCGGGCCGGGGCCATCGCGGACCGTTACGAGCGCGACCAGGAGCACGACCTGGTCAGCCACGTCTTCGAGAAGGCCGGGAGCGGCGGGCTGGCCGCGCTGGGCCTGGATGACTGCCTCCGGGCCGGCACGGTGGCCGCGATCCGGACCCTGCTGGCGCAGGAGGGCGCGGCCGTTCCGGGGGTGGTCTGCGACGAGTCGGGATGGCTGGCGCGGTCCGGGGACGTCTGCCCGCTTTGCGGCAAGACCCCGCGGCGCACTCCCGACGTCATCGACGAACTGGTGCAGGCCGTGATCGACGAGGACGGCTCGGTCAAGCACGTCGAGGCCGGCACCAAGCTTGCGGATCGCGCGGTGGCCGCGTACCTGCGTTTCCCGCTGCCCCCGTCGCCCCCCGCCTGACCGGTGCCCGGCTGGACACGAGGAAAGGGGGCGAGAGCGGCGCATGGACTCCGATCCGAACCGGTGGCAGGGCTGGGCCGCTCCGGTACCAGGCGGCCCGGCGTGGACGGACCTGTCCCACGTGCTGAACGCGGACGTGTCGCGGGTCGCCATGTTTCCCGCTCCCAGCTTCAGCAGGTTCAAGTCCCTGCCCGATGACCCGCTCAACGTGACCGAGATCCGCATGGTCGCCCACGTCGGCACGCATCTGGACGCGCCGAGCCATTTCATCCCCGACGGCCCGTCGATCGACCAGATCCCGCTCGGCCGGCTGCACGGGCCGGGCGTCGTCTGGCGCGTCCGGCGCCAGGCCGGGGAGATGATCGAGCCGGACGACCTGGACGGCGCATCGCCGCCGGCGCAGCCGGGCGACATGGTGCTGCTGGACACCGGCTGGTCACACTGGTTCGGCAGGCCGGCGTACGACGATCATCCGTGGCTGTCGGCGGCCGCGGCCACTTGGCTGGCGGACCGGCAGGTCGGCCTGATCGGGATCGACCTGCCCACCCCGGACCTGCCGGTCCCGCGGCGGCCCGGAGAGGGGTTTGGCTGGCCGGTGCACAAGATCCTGCTCTCCTGCGGGGTCTTGATCGTCGAGCACCTGACCGGGCTGGCCCCGCTGGCCGGCCAGCGGGTCGAGATCATCGTCGGCGCGGTCAACATCGAGGGAGCCGACGGCGCGCCCGCCCGGGTCCTCGCCCGCCCGGCGTCGCGGGCCGCCCGCTGACGCCGGCCGGGCGCGCGGCCGGGCCCAGCCCCGCGGCGCGGGCCGGCCTTGCGGCGCGGGCCGGCCTTGCTAAGTTCGCTTCAAGCCCGCGACGGGGGAGAGAACATGCTCGGATCCAGCGACCTGGTGGCGTTCGCCGCGTCCGCCGACCTGCCCCGTGCACGGGCGTTCTACGAGGGCGTCCTGGGCCTGCCGGTGGTCGAGCAGGACGACTTCGCGTGCGTGTTTGACGCGAACGGCACCATGCTGCGGGTGACCGCGGTCCGGGAGGTCTCGCCCGCCGGCTACACGGTCCTGGGCTGGCGGGTGGCCGATATCGAGGCGGCCGCGGCGGGCCTGTCCGCGCGGGGCGTCGCGTTCAGCCGGTTCGACGGCATGGAGCAGGACGACAACGGCATCTGGACGTCGCCCGGCGGCGGGAAGGTGGCGTGGTTCACCGATCCCGACGGCAACGTCCTGTCGCTCACGCAAGGCACCTAGCCGGGAGGATGGTCCCATGCTCGATCATCTTTCGATCCAGTGCGCCGACCTGGCCGCCAGCGCGGCCTTCTACGACGCCGTGCTCGCCCCGCTGGGCGGCCAGCGCCTCATGAAAGATGGTGACGCGATCGGCTACGGCGTGCCGCCCGGGCCGGACTTCTGGATCGGCCGCCAGACCACCGGCGAGGGCTTCCGGGAGTCGCATATCGCGTTCACCGCGCCGGACCGGGCGTCGGTGCGGGCCTTCTTCGACGCTGCCGTGGCCCAGGGCGCGGAGGTCCTGTACGAGCCGCGAGTGTGGCCGCAGTACCACGCCGACTATTACGGGGCGTTCGTTCGCGACCCCGACGGCAACAACGTGGAGGCCGTCTGCCACCAGGCGGAGTGAGGGCCCGGCCCGCCGCCTGCGCCAGGGAAGAGAATCGGGACCCGGCCGCGTTAATGTTGATTGCTCAACTACTTCTCGCCGCCTCCACCACGGAAAGGTGACCCGATGCCGAACCTGACCATCATCGTCGGCTCGACCCGGCCAGGGCGCGCCGGGGCCCCGATCGCGCAGTGGTTCGCCGCGCGCGCGAAGGATCATGGCGGGTTCGACGTCACCGTCGTGGACCTGGCCGAGCTCGGCCTGCCGCTGCTCGATGAGCCGAATCACCCGAGGCTGGGGCAGTACACCCAGCAGCACACTAAGGACTGGAGCGCGATCGTCGACGCCGCCGACGCGTTCGTGATCGTCACCCCCGAGTACAACTACGGCTACCCGGCATCGGTGAAGAAGGTCATTAACCGTTAACCGGGTTTTGTGTCGGGGCTCGTCCTCAGCGGCGGAATGTGCCCCAGCGCGGCACGACCTGCAC